>JAEEGL011352460.1_pt1 | contig 13967 bp, 12 predicted proteins | sample 9134231 | NCBI WGS metagenome assembly JAEEGL01 (sample SAMN16246548, study PRJNA631951) | gut metagenome | biome: gut microbiome; feature: rumen; material: fiber-attached | host: Bos | place: Iran: Karaj | collected 2018-10
AGCATCCCGTTGCAGGTACATACAAGAAGGAATGTATCGAGCAGGGTAAGAAGTACTTCTCCGTTGCATCCGGCGGTGGTACCGGACGTACACTTCATCCGGATAACATGGCAGCAGGTCCTGCTTCCTATGGTATGACAGATACACTCGGACGTATGCACTCCGATGCACAGTTCGCAGGTTCCTCTTCCGTACCGGCTCACGTTGAGATGATGGGTCTGATCGGAATGGGCAACAACCCGATGGTAGGTGCTACGGTTGCCGTAGCCGTTTCGATCGAAGAAGCTGCTAACGCAGGTAACTTCTGATTCTGTCGGACAAGTAATTATCCATTAAAAATAAATGGCTGCATCCATGGATGCAGCCATTTTTATATACACACGCCCTCAACTCTCCCTGATATCGATCGCCTCATCGTTGATCGTATACTGGCATCTCGCCTCCACCAACGAAAGGTTTTCTTTTCGTGTAACTTTTTCAATCGGAACCTCTGTTTTGATCTTGACCAACATATCGGAATTGGCCATACTCATGGACGCATCATTCATCAATCCACCGAGGATCAACGCATCCTTTCCCTGTGCCTCTACACGAAGACCGGTATAGGAGGTCTCCATCGTCGTCGTTCCCTGCAGAGACCCGAAGCAGGTTGAACGATCGCCCCTGCAATTCGCCACAAGCCCGGCACTCTCCACACGGATTTCCGTCGAGTCACCCTCTACCGTACCGATTCCCACGATAGCGGTTCCACCTATCATCGTCTTGATCGAGCTCTTGGCAATAGATACCCGGACGCTTCCCTTCATCGATCCGATACATACACCGCCAAACAACGAGAACTCCGTGCTGACCGCGCACTCGCTGATCTTCAGGTCCACGTCTCCATACTTGGCACCGATTCCGACACAGTTGTCACTGCTTGCCTCCAGCAGGTACTTACCGCGCTCGATACGGATCTTGCCGCCGTGTCCCGAACCGATACAAACACCATCCCGGCCGGATGTCTCAATATGGATCTCACCATCCTGGTGGAAGATGATCGTTCCGTTTCCGGACCTGACATCATTACCGATGCCGTAGTATTCCTCCGTATCCAGACGGATCCTCAGGTCACCGCTTCCCTCGATCGTAAGCTTCGCGCCCTCCGGCACCCGGATTCCTCCACGGCGCATCATATTCTCACCACGGAAAATCAGTGTCACATCATCGCCCTCGCTCAGGTCGATACAGGGACGTCCTTTCAGGTTTGAAAAAAATACATTCTCCAATGTCAGCACACCGGTATAATTCGGCGCGATCCGCATATGAAGATCCGTCGCCACACCCGGCGCTCCGGTAAACGTCACATCACGACAAACCGGATTGTCCTCTCCGACAACGATCTCCGAATATCCTTCCTTGATCAGCGTATTCAACGGCACGCGTACGGTACGCCCTGCCTTATAACTGCGTCGCAGCAAGCCCTCTCTTCGCTCCTTGGAGAAAGCGAGGATCTCATTTTTCACGGACGACCCTATCTCCTGAATGATCTCCGGTGCCGGCTTCGCGGTATAATACCCCTGTATCAGATCAGCCCCCAGATGGATGACCATACGCAGTTCCTCGGTTGTCTCCACACCCTCCGCCAGAGCCATGATATCATTGTCATGGCAGAAGTCGATGATCTCACGAACAAAATACTGCTTCTGCGGTCGGTCCTGTATTTCCGAAAGCAATGTCCGGTCGATCTTGACATAGTCCGGCATGTAACGCAACAGATTGGCCACGTTCGAGTAACCGGTCCCGTAATCATCGACCGCCGTCTCGATCCCGCGATCTCTGAAGTATTTCTTCAGACGATCGAGTTCATCATCGATCAGCTCTGCTTCCTCCGTAAGCTCCACGACGATATCTTCATGGTGCTTCGTAAGCAACTGATCCATCTCGACATACGTTGCCTGATCCAGCTTAACACCCGGAATACTATTGATGAATACCTTCCTTCCACCGAAGGTTTCTTTGTTCACTTCAACCAAATTCAATACATTTAGAAATGTCGCCTTCTCGATATCTCCGAGCCGCCCCATCATGCCTCCGTACTTGATGATTCCAAGCGGCGAAACGCGTCGTTCCGTATTGGAACGCATCAATGCTTCATACGAGTAGATCTCTCCATCCGACACGCGAACGATCGGCTGAAAATGATAGGTAAAAAGATTCTCATTCAGAATCTGCTCGACGGTCTCGCAGTCCGCCTTCTCTTCTCCCTGAAGCTGGTCAACCGCGCGCACACGGGAGAACTTCTTGGCCTCGGCATTTTTTATCTCCGTGATATGCATCGCCGCCGCACGACGCAGCGACTCCATACTTCTGGATACCTGTTCGATCCACTGGCGATAGATGCCATCGTATGAACGGATCTGTTCAAAGTATCGGATCACCGCGTATCCGAAACATTCATCTTCATAAAATACCGGTGTGAAAAAGTACGCGCCGGGGGTTTCATCCTCTCCGAGTTCCGGAAGAAGGATCGATGTGTCAAACTTCTCCGCCACATCCACCTTACCGTCAGCGCCGTCTCCATGGTAACAAACGGCATGGATCATTTTCTTATCATAGCCATCATTTTTACAGTGTACACCCTCCTCGTGGTCGAGCTCGCCCCACGTCTCCTGCAGACAGAGGTGGAAATCCTTCACATCTCCCAGCTGGTAAGCATAGGTGTAAACCGTGCTTAAGAATCCCATCAGATTAACCTGTGACATCAGATCATTTGCCATGAAGTTATTGATTGAATAATAGCCGTCCATAGACAGGTCCGTTCCCCATTTTTCGCGGGTATAGGGAAGTGGCTGAAGCACGCCATCATGACAGCCGCAACTCGGTCCCGTCACAAGCTCTGCCTTCCCCTTGAATTCTTCTATCTCACGGCCTTCCATTTTTGCAAGAATATAATCGGCAGCATAGATTCCGCACTGTCTCGCGGCAACTACTGCCGATGTCAGAGGAACCGGACTCGTACGCCCCTCCTCCGTCGAATCAAATCCGACTACGGCTACATCATCCGGAATATGATAGCCACGCTCCGTCAGGGCCTCGCAAACCCCGATGGCCATCTGGTCATTGGCGCAGGCGATAGCCTCCGGGATACCCGCGTCGCCGGACAGCAACTGATCAACACAGAGTTCACCGCTTCGATACCAAAAGTCACCGTATATGATCCGGTCCGGACGAACTTCCAGTCCGTGTCCCCGCATCGCTTCCTTGTATGCCTCCAGGCGCTGCTTGGCATGCGGATGCCATTTTTTACCGGTCAAGAATGCGATATCATGATAGTGATGTTCCTCGATCAGATGGCTTACCAGTTCGAGGATCGGTGTATATCCATCCGTGCATACGGAATCGAAATATTCACTTGTCTGCTCGACAACGATCACCGGTCCGTCAAACTTCTCATGGATCTCGTCCTCGATACGTTCCGCAGCACCCGTCGTCTGGATTGTATCCTTGAGCATCACGATGCCTTCAAACAGATCGTAATTCACCAACTGAAAAATATTGGATTCCCCGAGTTCACGATCCACCGTTGACTGGTATTTGCGATACATCGAAAAGACGCAAACGTCCAAGTCCGCCCTGCACGTCTGCGTCAAAAATCCCTCAATAAACCGGCGCTGATATTCCTCATCCGCCTGTCCGACTAATATCGCAATTTTACCACGATTTACCAATACGAAACCCTCACTTTACACTCAACAACTTGCGTCTCTAAACGACATTTTCATTGTAACATATTTCACCAATTATCGCAAGAAAAACATTTGCTGTCAGCATAATGCTTCCGCGGTATCGTTATATCCTTTCCAGGATCGCATTCAGGATCTCGACCGCATCCTCAGACTTGTCCATCAAAGGCAGCTCTCTTACCCCTTCACGCGTGATGATCGATATCACATTCGTATCACCGCCAAAGCCAGCCCCCTGCGTACGCAGGTTGTTTGCCACGATCATGTTGGCGTTCTTTTTTTCCAGTTTCTTCTGCGCGTTGGCAATCAGATCCTCCGTTTCCATCGCGAATCCGCATAGGAACTGTTCCGGCTTTTTGTTCTCTCCCAGCCAGGCCAGGATATCCGTTGTCGACTTCAGATCGATCTTCGGTGCGCCGGAATCTTTTTTGATCTTGTGATCACAGGTTTCGGTCGGGGTATAATCCGCCACCGCCGCTGCCTTGATGATGATATCCTGATCCGCGTAGTTTTTCTGCACGGCCTCTAACATATCACCGGCACTCTCTATATGGATCACATTCATACGGATCGGATCCGGGAGATCCTCCGTCCCACTGATCAGCGTCACTTTGGCACCGCGCCGCATCGCATTGATTGCGATCGAGTAACCCATTTTCCCTGTGGAATGATTGGTGATATACCGCACCGGATCGATATGCTCTCTCGTCGGTCCGGCTGTTACCAGTATCTTTTTGCCTTCCAGATCCTTGATCTTATCACCGTTATCATCCGTCTTGAATTCAAGCTCATAGTATACGTGCTCGAGCAAAGTTTCAATCCCGGGAAGACGTCCCTTCCCCTCAACACCGCAGGCCAGATGTCCGGCATCCGGCTCGATCACTTCATAACCGAATCGACGAAGCTTGTCCAGGTTATCCTGTAAGATCGGATTCTCATACATGCCGGTATTCATCGCCGGGGCGATCAGTTTCGGGCAACGACAGGCCATCACGGTCGTCGTCAGCATATCATCGGCTATGCCTCCCGCAAGCTTTCCGATCACGTTGGCGGAAGCCGGTGCGATAAGAACACAGTCCGCTTTTGTCGCGAGAGAAACATGCTCAATATTATAGTTAAAATTACGATCAAAAGTATCCACCAAACACTTATGATTTGTCAGCGTTTCAAAGGTGATCGGATGGATAAAATTCGTTGCATTTTTTGTCATGATAACATAGGTATCAACGCCTTTTTTAACAAGCGTACTGACAAGATCCGCCATCTTGTAAGCCGCGATGGAACCGGTGATTCCAACGATAACGGTTCTGCCCGTAAGGCTGTTTTTTGCCTCTTTATCCGACGCCATATTTCCACCTCCGAACGTATTATTATCAGCGAATCTGCCCATGAATTTCCTTGTCATCAAGCGATACGATATGGTTGTCATCATCAACAAAAACAACCTTCGGTTTGTGCGTCGTTACCTCTTCTTCGGTAAGCTCACAATAGCACATAATAATAACCTTGTCGCCGACACTGACCTCACGTGCCGCCGCTCCGTTCAGGCAGACCATACCGCTGCCTTTTTCACCGGTGATCACATAGGTTTCAAAACGACTGCCGTTATTGACATCCACGACCTGCACCTTCTCGTATTCGAGAATCCCTGCCGCCTCCATCAAAAGCGGGTCGATCGTGATCGAACCGACATAATCAAGTTCTGCCTGTACCACGGTTGCGCGATGAATCTTGCCCTTCAACATGTGGAGCACCATTTTGTATTCCTCCGTTTCTTCCCTTTACAATGCATATGGTTAATGCTGTTTTTTTATTTCTCAATAATAAAATTATCGATCAGTCTGGTCGATCCGATATACACCGCGATCGCAACCAGTACATCTCCCGTTATCGTATCGATCGGCTCGATGCTTCCGAAGTCGACCGCCTCAACATAATCGATCTCCGCCAGAGGCTCTGCATCGATCGTCGCACGGATCACTTCCTTCACGACAGTCGCATTGGTCTCACCTTCCCGGATCAACTCTTCGCCCTTGACAAGTGCCTTGTGAAGCACGGTCGCCGCCTCACGTTCAGCCGGAGACAGGTAGGTATTACGAGAACTCTTCGCTAACCCGTCTTCCTCCCGGATAATCGGGCATCCCACGATCTCCAGATCAAAGTTCAGGTCACGCACCATGCGACGGATCACAGCCAGCTGCTGCGCGTCCTTCTGACCGAAGTAGGCACGATCCGGGCCCACGATGTGAAACAGTTTCGAACACACGGTACATACACCGCGGAAATGCGTCGGTCTCGTCTTGCCGCAGAGATTCTTTGTTACGCGATCCATGTCGACAAACGTGCAAAAATCATCCGCATACATATCCGACGGCTCCGGATGAAAAATCAGGTCAGCGCCAGTGTCCTCACATAGTTTCGCATCGCGCTCAAGATCTCTCGGGTACGTCGCCAGATCCTCGTTTGGTCCGAATTGGATCGGATTTACGAAGACACTCACTACGGTCTTGTCATTCTGCTCCACGCTGTTTTTAATCAGGCTCTGATGTCCCTCATGCAGGTACCCCATCGTCGGCACCAGTCCAACACTCAGTCCTGCCCTGCGCCATTCCTTAACCTGTTTTCTCACCTCGTCGGGTGAAGAAATAATGTTGATACTCATTGTTTTTCGTTCCTTTCAATTCGTTTTATTTCATTAAATCAATTACTATTCACAACTGTCACTCTCCATTCGGAAAGCACTTGCCTTCATCACTCAGTCGCGTGAACCATAACCTTAATTCAACTTATCGATTACCTCATCATCTATCGTGAACGTATGCTCATCCGCCGGAAAAGCACCACTGCCCACTTCGTCGATGTAGGAGCGGATTGCCTGTTTCATGGTCTCACCGACACTCGCATACTGCTTCACAAACTTCGGAACAAAATCCGAGAACATGCCGAGCATGTCAGCGTAAACGAGAACCTGACCGTCGCACCCGTCACCGGCACCGATACCGATTGTCGGGATCGACAATTTCTCCGTAACCATGGCTGCAAGCTTCGCCGGAACACACTCCATAACAACAGCGAAAGCACCTGCTTCCTCAACCGCGAGTGCCTCCTCGATCAGAAGTCTCGCCGCGCTCTCCGTCTTTGCCTGCACCTTGAATCCACCGAAGGCATTTACTGATTGCGGTGTCATTCCGATATGCGCGCATACCGGGATACCGGCTTCGACCATAGCCCGGATCTGCGGACACACGCGATGCCCTCCTTCGAGTTTAACGGCATCAGCCCCGCCTTCTTTCATCAGGCGCCCGGCATTTTTCAAAGCTTCCTCCACGGAAACCTGATAAGACATAAACGGCATGTCGATGATCAAAAGCGCGTTCTTCGTCCCACGGGATACCGCCGCTCCATGATGGATCATATCCTCCATCGTAACCGGGATCGTGTCCTCGTAGCCAAGGATCACATTCCCCAGCGAATCACCCACCAGGATCGAATTCACACCGGCCTCGTCGATCAACTTCGCCGTCGAATAATCATAAGCTGTGAGCATCGTCAGTTTCCGACCTTCCTCCTTCGCCTGGCGAAAGGTAAGTACCGTATTCTTTTTTCCCATACCATTATCCCTTTCCGGTTGGATTCCGACACTAACATCGCAGAATCCACCTGTCAATTCTTCTCCAGCAGCTCTCTCAGTCTTTTATAATCCCTGTCCGGATTCTTCTTCCGGGCGATATCCACCAGACGTTTCGCCAGCGGAGTATAAACCGCTCTTTCTTCCCCGGTCAGTACTTCCAGATGATGCCTCACCGTATCCGCATCCCCTCGTTCGATCGGTCCGGTAAGCGCTTCCACCGGTCCCGCCTCTGTCATCGCGGCGGTATTTTTCCTAACCAGCGGTGATAAAAATGCCCCGGCCTCCTGCTCGGAAAACCCGCAATCCACAAGCATCGTAAGACTCATCTCATAGAGTCCCACCATCAGATTGCTCGCCACCGAAGCCGCCGCGTGATAGCGGTATTTTTTATCGGAGTCAATCTCCGTCACCGTATGCCCGAGCCCTTCAAAAAGAGCGCGGATCACTTCCACGGCACGCGAATCTCCCTCCATGGCAAATCTGGTATTATGTAATTCTCGGTAATCGGAAAATCGGTCGCTGAACGCGAACATCGGATGGATGGAGAAGCCGGACGCTCCGGTCGTCTCGATCCCTGAAAACAGATTTGATGATAATGACCCACTGAATATCCCGATCAACTTGTCTTTGATATTCATGGTTCGGATCTTTTCCCACACCGTGGCGATCACATCGTCCGGTGTCGCGATGAAGATCACATCGCTTGCCGCGATCACGTCTGTCTCATTCGTGAACGCTTTCGAGTTCGTAAAAGTCGCGGCTTCGTCCGCGCTCGCCTCACTCGTGTCGTAGTAGCCGGTCACCCGGATGTCCCTCTCCGACAGGTACTTTCCCATCGTGCAGGCTACCTTCCCGGCGCCGATAAACCCAACAGTTTCCATGGCCTCACCTCCTTAAGAAGGCAGGTCACGATCATCAATCCGATGCAGTTTCTTCCGAATACCGCTCGTCGTGTATCATATCAGAAAAATACCTGCTTGTCAATGATTTTACGGTATTTTTCATGTCCTCGCGCTTCTTTACTTAACTCGTCTGGCTGCCCGCAGAAACTCTTCCATCTTCTCGCGATCCTTCAAGCCGTCTGTCTCGATCCCGGAACTCACATCTACCGCAAAGGGGTGGCACCGATGGATCGCGTCCTCCACATTCTCCGGGCTAAGACCTCCGGCAAGGAAATACGGGCGACGGATCGCATCCAAAAGTTTCCAGTCAAAGGTCTCGCCGCTTCCCATTCCCGAGTCAAGCAGAATAACGTCTGCCGGACTCTGATTGGCCGCCATCACATCCTCCGCGGACCGGATCTTGAATGCCTGGATCACGGTTTTCGTCGTAAAGGCCTTGATACGCTCTATCTCTCCCGGCCCTTCGCTTCCGTGAACCTGGATCAGATCCACCAGATCATCATTGGCAGCGCTGGCAACGATCTTCGGGTTCTCATCGACAAAAACACCGACTGCTTTGATCGAAGGATCCAGTCTCTCCTTCAGTTTTCTCGCTTTCTCGTAGGACACATAGCGCTTACTGAAATCTGCAAAAACAAATCCGATGTATTCCGGCTTCAGTTCGTTGACTATTTCGATATCCTCCGGTCGCGTCATTCCGCACATTTTTACTCTGGCCATAACTTACCTCCGGTCCCATGATGTCATACTTTTGTTATCGTAATGTCCAAAGGACTATTCATTCTTATCGTATATCCCGAATCGCGTTTTTCAACTCGGCAACAAAAGCCTTTACCTCCGGCACCGCGTTCTCACCGTGCGCAGCGATCAACTTCACGATCGCCGATCCGACGATGACGCCGTCTGATTTTTCCGCCATCTTTTTCGCCGTTTCCGCATTGGAGATACCAAACCCGATTGCCGCCGGGAGTTCGGGGTTTGCTTTTCTCACCAGCTCGACCATCGCCCCGATATCCGTCGTAATGGTGGATCTCGTACCGGTTACGCCGAGCGAGGATACGCAGTATAAAAATCCACTCGCTTCCTTCGCGATCGTCGCGATCCGCTCGTGAGAGGTTGGCGCGATCAGGGAGATAAACGCCAGACCATGCTCGCGACATATCGTGTCAAACTCTTCCTTCTCTTCGAATGGTACATCAGGAAGGATCAGCCCCTGCATGCCGATTTCCTTTGCTTTTTTTACGAACTCTTCCGTTCCATACGAAAAAACAACATTGGCATAGGTCATAAACACCATAGGAATATCCGTTTTTTTACGAACGTTTACAACCATATCGAAAATCTTATCCGTCGTCACACCACCGGACAACGCTCTCTCGTTCGCTGCCTGGATCACCGGTCCCTCCGCTGTCGGATCTGAGAACGGAATTCCGATCTCGATCAGGTCGGCCCCGGCTTCCTCCATGGCATAGATCAACTGCTCTGTCACATCTAAAGACGGATCCCCCGCTGTAATAAACGGGATAAATGCTTTCCCGTTACTAAACGCACTCTTGATATCTCTCATAAAAATAACTCCTTATTACATAACCTGATTATTCCATTTTATATCCCCTGCATGCAGGAGTTGCAACCGGCTTCAGTCACTGATATCCTCGCCACGATACCTCGCGATCGCTGCCACATCCTTGTCTCCGCGACCGGAGATCGTGATCACGACAATCTGATCCTTCGGAAGTGTCGGTACGATCTTCTTCGCGTGAGCCACGGCATGCGCACTCTCGATCGCCGGAATGATCCCCTCGATTCTCGACAGATACTCAAAAGCGTCTACGGCCTCATCATCCGTTACCGGCACATATTCCGCGCGTCCCGTATCGTATAACATTGCGTGCTCCGGCCCGATTCCCGGATAATCAAGTCCCGCTGAAATCGAATACACCGGCGCAATCTGTCCATACTCATCCTGGCAAAAGTATGACTTCATTCCATGAAAAATACCCAGTCGTCCGGTAGCGATCGTCGCCGCCGTCTCTGCTGTATTGACACCACGTCCCGCTGCCTCGCAACCGATCAGTCGGACGGACGTATCTTCAATAAAATTGTAAAAGGTTCCCATCGCGTTGGAGCCGCCGCCGACACAAGCCATCACGACATCCGGAAGACGTCCCTCTTTTTCCTGCATCTGTTCCTTAATCTCCTTCGAGATCACAGCCTGAAAATCTCTTACAATCGTCGGGAAGGGATGCGGTCCCATCACGGATCCGAGAACGTAATGCGTATCGCTGATTCTGGAAGTCCACTCACGCATCGTCTCTGATACGGCATCCTTAAGCGTCGCTGTTCCGCTCGTCACCGGATGAACCTTCGCACCGAGCAGACGCATACGGTAAACATTGAGCGCCTGACGTTCCGTGTCTTCTTTTCCCATGAAGATCTCGCACTCCATATCCATCATCGCTGCCGCTGTCGCTGTCGCCACACCGTGCTGACCGGCTCCGGTCTCCGCGATCACGCGTGTCTTGCCCATCTTTTTCGCAAGCAGCACCTGACCGAGAACGTTGTTGATCTTGTGCGAACCGGTGTGATTCAGGTCCTCACGTTTCAGATAAACCTTCGCTCCCCCCAGATCCTTCGTCATTCGCTCCGCGTAATACAGTCTCGACGGGCGTCCCGCGTACTCATTAAAAAGGGTCTCCAGTTCCGCATTAAACTCCGGATCATTTTTATACTTATTGTAAGCCTCCTCCAGTTCGATCACCGCGTTCATCAGCGTCTCGGGGATGTACTGGCCACCGTGTATTCCAAACCGTCCTTTGCTCATCCGTTCCTCCATTTTTTTAACTATTATTACTGAATTATTTACCACGTAGTTCCTGCAGTTTTTTCGTCTTATCCTCCGCGCGCATCAACGTTTCTCCAACCAGTACCGCATCGGCACCGATCTGTCGCATCGCTTCCACATCGGCCGCGTCCCGGATTCCGCTTTCCGAAACAAAGATCACATCCGACGGGATCAACTCCCGGAGTTTCTTGCTGTTTTCATGATCGACGGAAAAATCCTTCAGATTGCGGTTATTCACACCGATGATTCTGGCTCCGCAGTTTATCGCCGTTTCCACCTCCGACTCGTCGTGCGTTTCCACCAACGCGGAGAGCCCCAGCGTATCGCAGATATCCATGTATTCTTTTATCGTCTCAGGCGCAAGGAGAGATACGATAAGAAGAACCGCCTTCGCTCCGAATACCTTGGCCTCGTAGATCATGTACTCATCCACAGTGAAGTCCTTGCGAAGACAGGGGATAGCCACCTGCTCTGCAATCTCCTGCAAGTACTCATCCTTACCGAGAAACCACTTTGGTTCCGTCAGCACCGAGATGGCATCCGCCCCGGCGCTCTCATAATCCGAAGCGATACTCAGATACGGAAACTTCTCCGCGATCAGTCCCTTCGACGGAGATGCTTTCTTGCACTCACAGATAAAAGCGATATCTCCTTTTTTCAGTGCTTTTTCAAAAATGAACTCTTCTCTTGGCATCGACTTCGCAAAATCGATCAGTTCCTCCGGGGAAAGGCGCTTCTTCGCCTCCTCCACCCGGATCTTCGCGTGAGCCGCGATCTCATCCAGTATCGTCATCGATTGCTCACCTCAATCAGTTTTTCCAAAGTCTTGGTTGCCCTGCCGCTGTCAATCACGGCACCTGCCAGTCGGATTCCCTCTGCCATGCTGTCCGCTTTTCCTCCAATGTAGAGGGAAGCACCTGCATTCATCAGGACCGCGTCTCTCTTCGGCCCCTTCTCACCGGCGAGGACCGCACGTGTCATCTCTGCATTTTCCTTCGGCTCACCACCGAGCAGATCTTCCTTCGAGCAGGTCTTCAGTCCGAAATCCTCCGGACATATCTCATAGGACTTGTACCAGCCGTCACGGATCTCACACACCGTCGTCGGTGAACTGAGCGAGATCTCATCCAGCTTGTCCTGTCCGTAAACAACCATACCGCGCTGAATTCCCAGGCTCACCAGAACCTGCGCCAGCGGGATCACCAGGTATTCATCATATACACCCAAGAGTTGCATCTTCGGCAGAGCCGGGTTTGTCAGAGGGCCCAGGATGTTAAACACGGTACGGAAACCCAGTTCCTTGCGGATCGGACCTACATACTTCATCGAGGTGTGATATTTCTGCGCGAAGAAAAAGCACATACCAACCTCTTTCAACAGTTCCATACATTTTTCCGGACTCTGCTCGATATTGACGCCCAGCGCCTCCAGACAGTCCGCCGTTCCGCACTTCGAAGAAGCGGCACGATTCCCGTGTTTTGCCACCTTCATGCCACCGGCAGCCGCTACGAGCGCCGATGTCGTGGAGATATTAAAACTGTTCGCGTTGTCACCGCCGGTTCCGACGATCTCGAAGACATCCATTCCGGTATCCACCTGTGTAGCGTGGTCACGCATCGCTGCTGCACAACCCGCGATCTCATCGGTCGTCTCCGCCCTTGCGCTTTTTGTTGAGAGCGCAGATAAAAATGCCGCGTTCTGCGTCGGGGAAGTCTCCCCGCCCATGATCTCATTCATGACAGCGTATGCCTCATCATATGTGAGATCCTCCTTGTTTACGATTTTTACGATAGCTTCCTTGATCATTGTCTTGCGTCCTTTCTATTTGATTTCCGGGCTTTCCCGTCTGTCATTCTGTCACATACACTCGGAATCTATATTATACACAAAAACCCCTGCATGAGCAAGGGTTTTTGACATTTTTATCATATTTTTTTACACGTTATAAGCGATGGATTACTCAGTCTCTTCCTCGTCGCCTGACTCATCCTCAACTTCTTCACCCTCTGAGTCATCGGATTCCTCATCGCCTTCTGTAGCTTCGGAATCATCAGAACTATCATCGCTGTCGTCCGTTGCTTCCGTGCTGTCATCGCTCTCAGCCTCCGAACTGTCGTCCGTTGCCGGTGCTGCTGCTTCAATGTCGCCCTTACCCTTCTTCATAACAAGCTTAATCTTTTTGCCGCTTGCATCTGTTGTGTCAAAGGAAAGTGTTCCTGCATCCTTATCAAAAAGTACGGAACAGTAGATATCCTTCTGACCTTTCTGCTTCAGCTCAAAACCGTTGGACTTAAGCTCCATATCGAACTCAAGAGTTCCTGTAACGTTCTCGGAAACCAAAGTCTTGTCATCCTTGATTGTCCAGTTGGATACAAGCGTTCCCGGAGATGCGATGCCGTTAGCTGCTGCATAGTCTTCCAAAGACTGTCCATCCATCGTATCGGTTGTCCAATCTCCCTTGATGTCATCCATGGAGATTGCGCCACAACCTACCAGGCATACGCAAGAGAGTACTCCGATTGCCAGAGCCAGTGCCATTTTCTTCAGTGTTGCTTTCATGATTCTTCCTCCTCTTTTTGATAATGTTTTCGTCATATATTGACGTTTTTTTGTTTACCGAGGAGACATTATACAACATGTAGTCGAATTCGTCAACCATTTTATTGAAACTTTTTTGTCTTCTTTACCGGCAGATTATTTTTTTGTTGTATTTTTGTCCACACCTGTGATATGATAGGCAGGTAACGGGATTACCATACACACCGGAGGCACATCCCCGGTGACGATCAGCGAGGGCATCATTTATGAATTGGTTACGCAGACATATGGTCGGACGATACGGCCGTTTGGATCAATTGAATATC
>JAEEGL012664295.1_pt1 | contig 13967 bp, 8 predicted proteins | sample 9134231 | NCBI WGS metagenome assembly JAEEGL01 (sample SAMN16246548, study PRJNA631951) | gut metagenome | biome: gut microbiome; feature: rumen; material: fiber-attached | host: Bos | place: Iran: Karaj | collected 2018-10
GGATTTGCATTTAAGTAGAAATGATTCTATTATCACTGATTTATTTTCTGGACAATATAAATGTACTATTACTTGTCCTGAATGTAAATGGATTAGTACTACTTTTGATCCTTTTAATACTTTAATGTTAAATATTCCTGGAAGAGATTTTTTAAGTAAAAAAAAAAATATTATATTATATTATGTTCCTAAATTCTGCCTTCGAGATACTCTTAAAATTTCTACTTGTATTAATAAAGATCTTAAATTTAGTGATTTGAAAAATGTTTTTGAAAGTGAAAATGAATTAAAATTAAAAGTTAATGATATGATTTTTGTTAATGTTAGTGATAAGAAATTTAAAAAATTTTGTGGAGCAGATGATGAAGTTTGTAGTTATAAAAATGCTATTATTTGCTATGATAAATATGAAGAAAATAAAAAAGTTACATTTGTATATATAATGGGAGAATATGAATATAGTAAAAGTTCTTATCCAAGAATAATATTTATTGATAATAAAACCACTTTTGATGATATAAAAATGAATTTATATTTTATGGCTAGAAAATTTATAGATGATCCTTTTGATAATAAAGAAGATGATGATGAATTTAGAAAATTATTAGAAGAATTAAATGAAGATAATAATGAAATAAATGAAGATAAAATAATAGAATATTTAACTAAGGAATATGGAAAAATTTTTAAAAATGAGAATTTAAATGAAGAAGAAAAAAAATCATTAGAAAAATTTAATTCTGATTTTCCTTTTAATTTCCTCATAATAAATAACGATGAAGATAATGAAAAAGAAATTGAACTTTTAAACAATGAAAAATTAGAAGAAGAATTAAAAGAATTATCAGATAAAGAAGATATAACATCAAAAATATTAGATTTACTTCTCAACAAAGATTTTTCATTAAAAATAAAATTTAACATACACTCTAAATTTGCTGTGTATAATCTAAGTAGAAAATTTGATCACACATCAAAAGTAAGTGGAAAAAGTATGACAGAAGAAGAAAGTTCAAAATCATTATATGATTGTTTAGAATATTTTAGAACAGAAGAAATTTTAGAAGAAGGAAATGAATGGTATTGTAAAAAATGTAAAAAGTTTCAATTAGCAAAGAAAAAAATGGATTTATTTTATTTACCTAAAATATTAATGATATGTTTAAAAAGATTTTCAAATGAATCAAAATATTCAAGATATTCAAGTTTTTCTTGGGGAAAAGATGATTCTTTTATAGATTTCCCAATAAATAATATGGATTTAAAAGAATATATTATTGGTCCTGATAAAGATAATGTTAAATATGATTTATATGCAGTTAGTCAACATTATGGAGGAACCGGAGGAGGACATTATACTGCTTGTTGTAAAAATTTTGACAAGTGGTATAGTTATAATGATTCTTCTTGCTGTGCAACCAGTGCTAATGATGTTGTTTCTTCTGCCGCTTATGTTCTTTTTTATAGGAGACAAACTGATTAAAATTTCTTCTTTAAAAAGGTTTTTTCAGGATTTTTTTTTATTTTTTTTAATTTAAAAAAAACATTCACATTTTTACCTTTTAATTTTTAGTAATTTTAAACTTTTAAATGATTAAAAAAATTGATTAAATATATGAACACCATAATCTATTTGATTTTTATTAATATAATTTATTTTCATTTCTTAATTAGCATTATTTGGATTTATAAAAGTGATTATTAAAAAATAAATTTGAAAAATAATACTGTATAGGAAAGTTCCATACTATATTTTTCTATAATAAATTATAATAGATTTATAATAGTATATTCAATGGATCAAAAAAGAAAATAATAATTATTTAAGACTAATTTAATAAAAAAAATCAGGTTCATCAAAAATTGTTAATTTTAATAATTATATACTAACAGGATTCATCTAAAAATTCTTAATTTCTCTTTTGAAATAAATATCATTTTACTTATATAATTTTTTTAAATAAATAATTGTTCACATAAACATCAATTATTTTTTTACACTTTTAATCGCTATATAAATAATAATCCAAGATAATTTAAATAAATAACAAAATTATAAAAACAAACAAAAGGAATGAATTAGATGTAAAACTAAATATAAATTTAATATTCATGATTTTAAGTTTCCATAAAACAAATGATAATCATTTCATATAAATAAAAAAGGATAAATATATAATAAGATTAAAAATGATTTAAATATAAATATAATTATTCTCTTATATAATAAAATTATTATCTTATAAAATTATTTTTACTCAACTAAATATATTATATAATCAGAAGAATAAAAATCATATGAAATAATTTGATTGTCAAAGAAATTGATTAAATTATCGAATTTAGTTTTTTCAACGGAAATTTGATAATAAATGTTTTTATCATAAATATAGCAATCTTTGTTTGATAAAGAAATGAAAATATAAGAATTTTTTATAAGAACAGATGATATAGAATAAATAAATGAAAAAGAAGTAATAATTTGATAATTAGATATTTTTATAATATGAATAAAAGATGTAGAATATATTATAAAATTATTATTATTTAATTTATTAATATAAATTTTTTCATTAAATTTCCACTCTTTTATTTTTTTCAAATTATAATTTGTAGCATTTAATTCATAAAATAGATTATTAATATAAATGATGATTAAATCATTCATTTCTAAAATTAGACTTTCAGAATGATTATCCTCTTTGTTTTCAAAAGAAAATTTTTTAATTAAATTTAAATTCTCCTCTTTTCTATAAATAAATATTTCATATTCATTTCCTAAAATCAGATCATTATTTTTTAACTGAATAAAAATATTATTTATAATCAAATTATGATTAAAAGTAACATCTTCAATAGAATAATTTTTTAAATTTAATAGTTTAATAATTGTATTCCCTGAATTAATTAAAACAAAATCTGAATTATTATTATATTTAATCATTTTCTTAATCGGATTATCTGATATTTTAATTGTTTTACATTTTTTATTATTTAAGAAAATTATTTTTATTTTTCCATCTTTAAATCCAGCACATAATTTTAAACTATTTAAAGGTAAAATATAAGTTGTATTTTTCTTAATATTTAATAAGGTTTTTTTAATTATTAAATTCTTCTTTGAAACTAATTTATCAGATTTAGGTTTTTCTATGAAAATAATTTCATTATTTGAATAAATTATATTAGAATTAGACAAAAAGTTTTTTCTGATTTGATAATAATATTTTGAATTATCTGAAATATATCCTTTATATAACATTTTAATAAAACAAAATATTTTAACATTAATATTGTCATTATCATCAATTTTTTGAATTTCTTTATCAATATTTTTCAAATTTTCTCTGGTATTATCATCATAGAATACTTTAATTGGATTTAATTTTACTTTGTGATTTTTATGATTATGACATTCATTACAAAAATTTACTCTACAATTAGAACAATAACCAATTAATTCTTTTGAATGTCTTAAACACTTATTTTGAATTTCAGAAAATAATTTGATTGGATGCTTAGAAATATTTGAATGGGTTTTTCCACATTTTTCACAATATATTTTTTTACAAAGATAACATAAATATTTTCCCATATTATTTGAATTTAAATTGTGCTTATTAATGAAACTACATTTTGGTTTTGAAAAATCAATAAAATAATTATCGAAAAAATTATTTAATCGAACTGGAATATTTCCACATAAACATTTAGTTTGAATTATCATATTATCATTATTTGATAAAATTTGTAATTTGAATTTAGGAATATAAAGACAATTATGACATAAAAACATTTAATTTAATAAATAATTATTAAACAATATATATATTGAATTCTATTGTATTAAATTAAAATTATTTTTTATTCAATAATAAAAATAATGTTTTTTTCGTTTTTTTTAGTCAATTTATTTTTTCTTTAATATTTTAGTTTTAAACAACAACATTCATTGAATAAATAATATGTAAATTCATGAAATAAATCATTAGAATTAAAAAAAAAGAAGATAAAATTAGTAATAATGAAATATAAGATGATATAAGGGTGATAATAAAAGAATAATATTTGTTGAATATAATTAATTATTGAAAGAAGAAAAAAGGAACCACAAAAAATAAAATTTTGAGATTCATAAAAAATTTAGTAATAAAAAATGTTCCCCCAATTTTTTCTTCATAAATTAAACTATCTTTCATACCAATGCATTAAAAAACAGTAAAATTTTTATATCTCATTGAATAACTTATTTTTATAAAATTCATTAAAATAAACAGCTATAATACATATAAAAATTAAAAAATAAATTAAAAAATAAAATAAAAACAAAATGGAGCAAACAAAATCACAAGCATCAAACATAATATTAGGAGACAACATAAGAGATTATAAAAAATTTTTAGAAATAGAGAAAATGAGTGCAAATTCAAACAATCCATTAAATATTTCAAATGGAAACAACTCAAATAACAATTTCAATAATACAAACAATACAAATTTATCATCGTTTTCTTCAACAAATTCAAGTAGAGTTCCTTTTACTTACACTCCAATTAGAAAAGCTGATACTTCAAATAATCTTCCAATAACACAAAATACCATTAATGTAAATAGACCTTTATCGAATAATACTATGAGTTATTATCCTATTAATAATAATAATAATTTTCAAACTAATTTTGGAAGTGATGTTTATAAAGAAATTCAAAATATGAAAAATTTAATTTCTAAATCTTTTCAAAATCAAAGTGAAATGCAAGAAAAAATTATTGAATATAATAAAATTATATCAGAACAAGAAAAAATAATAAGAATAAATAATATTAAATTAAATGAACATGATAGTAAATTAACAGAAATTTTATTAAGTTTTAATAATTATTTACAATTAAATGAAAAGTCTACAACAATAATAAATGAAGTTCAAAAGAAATTAGATGATTGTGTGAAAAATTTAGATTTTAATGAATTAAAAGGAACAGTATATCAATTTAATAAAAATAATGAAAATAAAATAAATGAAATAATTCATACTTTAGGAGATATGAATTTAAATTTATCAGAAATGAAAAAAGAAAATGAACAATATCAAAAATTTACTTTAGAAAAAATTAAAACTGTACAAACAGAAGCAGTTGAAAGTAGATTACAACAACAAAATGAATTAATTAAAATGGATGAATCTAAAGAAAATAGAATTAATGCTCAATTTGCTCAAGTTAAAAATATGGTTGATATTACAAATAAAAATTTAATTGAAGAAACTGATTTTAGAAAAAAAATGATTAATGATGTTAGAAATGAATTTATGCAAATTTTTACTAAAAATGATGAAAAAATATCAGGATTAGAAAAATCTCAATTAGAAACTGAAAAAAATTTAATTAGTTTAAATAAAGATTATATGAAAACTTTCAATGATTTAATTTCTAAACATAATGAAAAATATAATTTAGAATTTAAATCAATGAGAAGTTTATTAGAAGCAGGATTATCTAAAGTAGATACTAAAATGAGTAAAGATAATAAAACTTATGAAGAAAATTTTTCTGCTTTAAAATCTAGTATTTTAGAACAAAAAACACATTTATCAGAACATGAAAATACAATGAAAGAAACAATAAATGGTATTGAACAAAAATTAGAGGATACAAATAATCAAAATAAAGATTATTTTAATAAATTTGATTTATTATCTTCAACATTAGATAAATATATGAAAGAAAATTTAGATTTAATAAACACAAAACAAAAGGAAATAACAGAAGATTTATTAAAGCAATTTACAGAAGAAACAGATAAAATAAAAATAAATATAAGAGATAATAATGATACAAATACAAAACATTTTAATGATATTGATGAAAGAGTAAAAGATATAAATGATCATTTAGCAAATTATGCTCTTCAGAATATTAAAGGTAATATTAGTGGAAGTTCAGAACCAAATGCTGTTTTAATTAGAGAATATGTTGATAGACTTTGTTCTGAAAATTTATCTCCTATGAAAGATATTATGAAAAATTATGAATTAACTTTAAATAATACTATGAATTTAAAATTTGAAGAAAGTAAACAAAGATATTCTCTTGAACAAAAAGAAAATATGAGTAAAATTATTGAAATTATTGAAAAGAAAATGGCTTATTTAGATAGTCAGTTAGATATTAAAATTAAAGAACAAAATACTATTATTGATGGAAGAATTCAAGAATATATTGTTGAAAGTGAGAAAAGAATGAAAAATGATATATTGAAAATTAAAAATGATGCTTAGAAAAAAATATAAAATGAAATGAGTTTATTATGAGTTGAAAATTATTTTTTTTTATTTCCTTTTAATTCACTTATAAATTTTTTATAATTTGAAAAAAAAAATATTTTAAATTATTGTTTTGATTTTTAACAATTAAAAAATTATTATTATACAATAAATTAGTATAAAAAACAAAATAAAAATAAAAAAATATATTATATATTATTAAATCAATATGGTAGAAATAATAAACAATATAGCAAAAATAGGAAATCATTACTTAATGTATTTAAACCAAAAATTAGACCATGGTGCATTTGGAGAAATATATTTAGGTTTAAACCAAAAAACTCTTCAAGAAGTGGCAGTTAAATTAGAAATAAAATCTTCAAAACATCCTCAATTACATCATGAAACAAGAATATTAAAAGATTTACAAAATGGAATTGGAATACCAAAAATATATTATTATCATGAAATAGAGAATTATTCCTGTTTAGTAATGGAACTTTTAGGAAAAAACTTAGAAAACTTATTTACAAATTTAGGAAGAAAATTTTCTTTAAAAACTACATTATTATTAGGAAAACAAATGTATAATAGAATAGAATATATGCATAAAAAAGGAATAATTCACAGAGATATAAAACCAAATAATTTTTTAATGGGAAGAAATGATAAAAATAATATATTATATATCATAGATATGGGATTATCAAAAAGATATATTGATCAAAATAAAAAACATATTCCTTATAAAGAAGGAAAAAATTTAACTGGAACTGTTCGATATGCTTCTATTTTTACTCATTTAGGATTTGAACAAAGTAGAAGAGATGATTTAGAAGGAATTAGTTATGTTTTAATTTATTTTTTAAAAGGTAGTTTACCTTGGATGGGCATGAAAGGGAAAAATAAAAAAGAAAAATATGATAAAATTAAAAATAAGAAAATTAACACTTCTTTAGATAAATTATGTGAAGATTTACCTAATGAATTTATTGATATCCTTAATTATCCTAGGAAATTAAAGTTTGAGGAAGAACCTAATTATGACTTTATTTATGGGTTAATTGAGAAAATTATGATGAGAGAAAAGTATGAAATGGATTTTAAATATGATTGGGTTGTTTTTGGTTATCATGAAGAAAAGGATAATAATAAAAGTAATATAAATTTGTTGAATGAAGATAATAAAAATGATGTGGAAAATGAAAATAATAATCAAATTTTTAATACTGTTAAGAATAATAATAATGATAATGTGAAGAATATAATAGACAATAAAAATAATAATAATGTTAATAATGATAACAATGAGAATAATAATAATAATAACAACGGTAATAAGCACCATGAATTAAATAAAAAATTGAGTGGAAGTATTATGAATTTATTAGAACCTGACTTATTTCTAAGTAAAGAACAAAGTGAAAATTATCATAATTATCTGAATAATAAAATATAAGAGGTTTTTTCTTATTAAAAATTTTATATATATTATTTGTAAATTAAATATAATATATAAAGTAAAATATCTTAACTTATTTAACGAAACTTACTCTATAACATTAGAAAAATTATCAGCAAATCATTTTTTCCAAATTTCTATAATTCTCATCCTCATTTTTTTCTTTTGTTGATTAGATAATCTTTTAATTGCTCATTTAATATTATCTTTTTTTTTATATCACTTTTTTTAATCTGTATTAATAAAGAAATAAACTGAATTAAAAGAAAATTATTATTTTTATAGAATGAATAAACTCCAACATTTAAAATGAAATTTATTTAAATCTTTTGGTTAATAAAAACTAAATATTTTCTTATATATTCCATCTTACTAATAAATTTCATATTTATTAATTATATTATTTAAATTATCAATATTACTTTTATTCTTTTAAATTTAAATCAATGTTAAAAATATATTTTTTTTTCTTATTCAATATAAACGAATTTCTTATTCATTATCTATTGAAATCTTACTAATTCAATTAGAGACTGAGTTTTTTTTTATGGAAAGATTTGTATTAATTATATTTGAATCAATTTGATTTTTATCTGCTTTATTCTTTATAAATAATACATTATATAATTGAAGATTTAATGTCTAAATCTTTCTATAAATAATATAAAGATTCTGAATCCATAAAATTGAGAATAATTATTCTATTAAATGAAATAAACATTAATTGAATGTCAAAGAAATAATAGAATGAAAAAGTAAATAATTTTTGAAAAAAAGAAAAATAATTTAACTTTTATATAAAAATAATAAATCTTAAAAAAATAATTTTCAAATTTATATCGAAAAATGTCAAACGAAGAAAATAGAGAAGAAATTAAAACTTCAAATCCAAATAATAGGAATCAAGGGAATATAAGAGGAAATAACCAAAGGATAAATATAAGAGGAAGAATACGTCAAAATCAAACAAATAGAATAATAAGAAATTTCAATCAAAGAAGATTTAACAACAGAAATCGATTTAATAGAAATGATAATAGAGTATTATTTTTTAGAAGATTATATTTATCAAATTTACCTCCATTTGATTCTAATTTATCTTTAAGAAGTTATTTAATTAGATTATTTAGTAATGTAGGAAGAGTTTTAAGATGTAATGTTCATTATAATAGATTTGGAAGAAGATTTGGTTTTATTATGTATCAATTCCCAAGAAACGCAAGATTTGCTTTAAGAAGATTTAGAAATTTAAGAATTAGAGGTTATAATATTAGATTAAGTTATAGAAGACCTTTCAATTATGGTTTTACTATTAATAATTTTAGAAATAGAAGATTTGGTTTTGGAAATATGAGAAGAGGACAAAGAAGAATTGTCTTTAGAAGAAATGTTAGAAGAATAAATAATAATAATAATTTAGGTCAAAGAAGATTTGCTTTTAGAAGAAGAAGATAATTTTTAAATAATTATTTTGAGCAAAATTTTATTTAAGAATTTTAGAAAAAGACTAAAAGTCACAATTTAAATTTATTTTATTAATTTTAATTTTTTTCTTTGTTTTAATCTGTTGATTTATTAATTTAATTGTAAAAACATTAAATAAAAAGAAAAAATAATATGAAAATTAATAAATCATTATTTAAAACTTATTCACATTCCACTACAAATGATACAAGCTTAAATTCAAAAACTTTCAAAAAATTTAAATGTAATTTTAATATTCAATCATCTTCTCAATTAAAAAATTATCTTTTAACAGAAAATATTTTTTCATTAAAAATAATATTAGTATTCTTAATAAATGCTACAAGGCAATTTTCAAAAAATTTAATTTTATTTTATGAAATTATTCTAAACTTAATAGAAAAATTAAATTCATCTTTAAATAATAATATAAAAGGGGAAGAAAGTGATAAAAATTTTATATTAATTTTTATATCTGAAAATAAAAATATTTTCAATGTTTTAAACAATTATTTTAACAATGTTTTCTCACAAGACACATTAGAATATTATTTTTTTTCAAAAAATAAACATAATATTAGTGTTTTATTATATATGGTTATGATAGGTTTTACTTATTATTCTTTTGAAATTGAAAAAGATAATCATCCAAAAAAAGAAATACATAAATTATTATTAAATACAAAAAATAAATTTTTATGTAATGATAATGATAAAATTTTTTGTCAAGGTTGTTCTTTAAAAAGCGTGGATTTAATTAATAATTATTTAAAAACAATTGGAAAAGAATTTTTAGAAACTAAAAATAAAAAATTTATGTTTTCTTCAGAAAGAAAACCTATGAAATTAAAACATAATTTAGGTCTTAGTTCTTCAAATAAAAATATATATTTCAATGATTTAATCTTTCATAATATCGTAAACATTAATAATGAAATAAATAAACTTGATAAATTAATATCTGAAGAGAAAAATTTTTTAATGAAAATTAAAAATGAACTTTCCAATTTTAAAAAGATAAAAATTTGAACTTTTTAAACATTTAAATTCAAATTAATATTTTATTATTTATCAATAATTTTTTCCAAATTAAAAATGAGGTATTTTTATAATATTATAATAGAACATAAATAAAGAAAAATATATAAATAAAAATATTAATATAAAAATTAAAAAATAAGATTTAAGAAAGAATAATAAAAAATGAGTTTAAAAAAGAGATAATAAAGAAGATAAGAAATTTTAAATGTATATCATATTATTTATTAAATAAGAGTTAAAAGTCATCAAGATTTATTTAATAGAATTGAATTATGTTTTAAAGATATAGATAATGATGATTGATTATTAAAACTTTATTTATAATTATTATAAATGCTAATGGAATTTATTATTTATTCTCTGGTAGGTAAAGTTTATAATATTGGAAATGAGTTATTTATAATGGATAAAAGTATGTTATTGGTTTAAGTATATGTTTTTTTTAGGGTTTTATATATAATTTATTATTTTTTTATTAGTTTGATTAATGAATTTTTTGTTCAGAATTGAATTTAAATTATTTTAAATTTTTAAATATTATTTGAATCAAAATAAAATGATTTTTTTTACAAAACTCTTTAAAATTAAATTCGTTTTTAGTAAATCATATTTTTTTTAAAATCAATTAAACAAGAAACAAACAATAATAAACAAATCTTATTAAAAAAACTAAAATTAAACTCCAGAATTTGAGATTTACGAAATAAATAATGAATATCAAAAATTAATATATTTCATTTTTTTATTATTTATAATAAATAAAATGAAAAGGAATTCTTTAATAGAGATAAATAAAATACCAATAGAAAAAATATTTAATGGAAATAAAAAGAGTAAATTATCAATATATTCAAATAGTAATAAAAAACCAAAATCTCAAAATAAGAAATTAAATTTAAAGAATGCATCAATAAATTCAACAATTCATTCTTCATTAAAAAGTCCAAATGCAATGAGTAAAAGGCATTCATTAATAATGTCAGATATAAATAAAAATCCAAGAGCAACTATATTAAAACAAATAGAAGATAAAGAAAGAGATGCTGAAATAAGACTTTTAATAAAAAAAAGAAATTACGAAATTCAAAGTTTAGCAAAAGAAAGAAGAAAATTAAAGAAAATATTAGTAATGACAAGAGAAACATATTCATTAAGAATATTATCAAGTAAAATTATGCATATAAATAATAGAATAAATAGATTAATTAAATTAAATGATGCATTATTAGTTTATCCTGATGAATATGAAAAACAAACAAATAAAAAGAAAAAAGAAAGAAATTTCAGTTATGATTTTGATTTAAATGATATAAATTTTCCTCTTTCAATGAAAGGAGATTTCAAAAAAATAGATAATATTTTAAAAATACATAAAATTAAACAAGATGGAAAAATAATAGATTTATCCACAGTAATAGAAAGTATAGTAGATAAACCAAGTTTTTATTTTCAAAGAGAAAAAAAAAATAAATTATTTACTCCAAGTACAGAATATTGTGGAACTAAAAGAAAATTAGGTAAAACTACAATGTATTTAAAATCTTTTAAACCAAAAGGTTTTACTAGTAGAAATGATAAATTAAATAATAATGTTCAACAATATTGTAATACTTTTGAAGATTTATATTATGAAATTGAAGAAAAAAATAAAAGAAAAGATTTATATAAAACTGTTGAGAATTTTTCAAATAATAAAACTAATGATACTGAAATTAATTCTTTTAGAGTTTCTTCTTTTAGACCTACTACTTGTGAAAGTGAAAATGAAAGTAGAAAAAGCAATTTTATTAAATTTAAATCTGATTCGAAAAAAAAGAAAAATAATAATTCATTACATTTAAAAAATAATACTTCTCAAAATTTAAATACAGAAGTTCATAAAGTTTTAAATGACACAAAAATAATAAAAGAATCAATAAATGATACAATAAGAGAAGAAAATAGAAGTAAAAATAAAAAAGATAGTGAAAGAGTTTTATTAAAATTAGCAAATAAATTATTAAAAAAACAAAATAAATTATCTCCTAAAAAGTATATTAATCAAATAGAAACTTTAGAAGAATAATATATTGATAAATTACAAACAATTCCAAATTCAGTTAAAGAAGAATTTAGAGAGTGTTTTAAAAAAATATTATTTCAAAATAGAGTATTAAATAAATCAGAACCTAACGAAGAAAATGTTTATGAAGAAAGATTAAAATATTTAAAAGATCAAAAAAAAATTCAAAGAGAAACTTTAGAAAATATGTATATTTTAAAAGAAAATGTTTTTACTGGAAAAGAAGATCAACAAGTTTTTAAGGAAGAAATGGTTTTTGATAATTATGGTAATATAAGTAGTTTAGAATGGTTAATAATGAAACATCATGTTTTAGATAATTCTTCTAAATTTATTGGAGCTTATAATCCTAAAGAAAAATTAAATCTTTGTATTCATTATCCTGAAGATATTTAATTGATATTTATATATATTTTTTTGGTATTAATTTTATTATTAAAATATAGGAAATAATAATAAAAAACATTTTTTTAAAGTTAATATTCTTTTATTTGGAAGTAAAGTTTAAATTCAATAAGTTTAGTACTTTTTTGTCATTATTTAAATGATTATTTCATTATTATATTTATTATCATTATTTTCTAAAAGAATTTAAATATATATAAATAAAACTTTTTTTATTAATTTATTATTTTTAAATTTTATTCTATGACTGAATCAATGAATTCATTATTAGAATTAGAAGAAGAGAGAAAATTTTGGGAAAATAAATTATTAGAACATAAATTATTATCATTTAAAAATTCATATATAATACATTCAAAAAATATAGAATTAAAAAATGAAAAAGAGCATCTTCTTCAAGAAAATAAAGAACTTGAAAATCAAATTTCTGAATTAAAAAATAACATTTCTCAAATAAAAGAAATGAAAGAAAATTCAGAAATAATTCTTTCGAAATTAAATTCAGAAATTTCATCAATAAAAACAATAAATGAAAAAAATCAAAATGAAATAAATACATTAAAAGAATATTGGAAAAATATAAATAAAACAAATAATATTATAAATCATATTTTAAAATTTCCAGAAGAATTTAAAAAAAAAGTTTATAATATTTGTTCAGAAAAAATAAATTCAGTTTTAAATTCTAATAATCCAATGACTAATAACATGAAGCAACAAAATTATTATTATAATCCTATGATGATGAATAGTTATATTATGACTCCTCAAATGATGTTTATTAATACTTTTCAAAAAAATGAAAGTTTAAAAAAATAATTTTTGGGTTTTTTTTTAACATTTCTTTTTCCTTATTTACTTTTATTTTAATATTTCATTAAAAATTAATGTAATTTTGAAATTTTGACTTCTTATTATTTTTATTTTTTTTTTATTCATATTTCTATATTTAATATATTTGAAATAGAAAAAAAATTAAAAAATAAAAAGAAAATTAAATAAATATGAAATTAATATAAAAATAAAAAAAAAAAAGTTAAAAAACTTAATTGAATATTATTATATAATCAAATTAAATTATAATATCTTCAATTATAAGTTAAGTATTTTAGATACTATTAAATGATTAATTGGTTATGAGTAAAAAATAATTGAATTCTCTTTATTTATAAAATAATTATTAAAATAAAATAATAACTTATGAATTAATCAATTAAACAACCGAATTCTGATCTCAAACCTCAGAAAAAAAAATTAATTCCCAAAAA
>JAEEGL011450049.1_pt1 | contig 13966 bp, 11 predicted proteins | sample 9134231 | NCBI WGS metagenome assembly JAEEGL01 (sample SAMN16246548, study PRJNA631951) | gut metagenome | biome: gut microbiome; feature: rumen; material: fiber-attached | host: Bos | place: Iran: Karaj | collected 2018-10
GCCAGACTCGTCTTCCCCATGCGTCGTTGTCGTCGTTTGCCGTAATTATTACGCCTTCACGACGACGCCCAGCCTGGGAAAACGATTCGGCGCAATGGCTGACTTATTTGCGAATCAGCACACTAGCGTTCCATCCGACAAATTCCGACCTCGTTGCACAGGATTGGTTTCGTCGGGCGAGAAGGAGGCGCGAGGCGCACTTGTCCGCGATAGAACGGCGAGGACGAAGCATGGCGGAATCAGGACGGGCAAACAGGTTTGGACTTTTCGGACGGGACACTGGCAGCCCGGGGGTGTCATCCCGCCGTGTGCGCCGCCACGCTCTCCGCGGCTCGCGGAGGGAGCCGTCCGCAGGACCGCGACCATCACGGCGGCTGGCAACCGGGCCACACATGGGGAGCGATGGCTTCGCCCCTTCGGACTTCCCGCGCCGCCCGTGAGAAAAATCTCGTTTTTTGTCAGCCAGTTTTATAGACTATTATTTCAAACGCATAGTTGGGATTGTCATGTCGTTCGACAAGGGAAACATTTCTTTTCGTATCTTTTATCTGAAAAACGGGCTTTCAGAATCCACCATCCCCGCCTTCGCAGACCATGTGGCGCCGTCGCTCGACACGCTTGGCGCTTCGCCGGTCCGGGGCTGGGTCTCGTGGCGCCATCTTCTTGACCGCGATGTTTCCGAAAAGACCTGCTACTTCTCGCCGTGGTACCACGTTGCGGTTCTTCAGGCCGAGAAAAAGGTGCCCCCCAGGCTCCTCAAGGCATACTGCCTTCTGGAGGAGGACGTCGTCATGCGCGCCGAGAATCTCGCCTTCCTGAACCGGAAGCGGAAAGCCGAGATCAGGAAGCGCGTCTTCGAGCAGCTCCAGCCCCAGATGCCGCCGGCCCTCCTCGGTCTGCCAATGGTGGCCAATCTTCGCACGAACTTCGTCTTCGCCGAGGCGATGACCGGGGCGAACATGGACAAGTTCGCCCTCCTCTTCCGCGAGACGACGGACGAACAGCCCTACCTTGTCACCCCAAATGGCCTCGCCATTCTGCGGAAGCAGGTCAACGCAAACGACCTTGCGCCCGCAGTCTTCACCGACGACGCGGCCGTAGAACCCGACGCCGTCTGCGACCTGGGCCGCGAGTTCCTGACCTGGCTTTGGTTCCGCTTCGAGCAGGATGGATGCGCCTTCCAGTCCCGGATCGGGATGCAGTGCTCCTGCCTGCTCGAGGGGCCCGTCTCCTTCTTCCGCGAAGGCAGGGGCGCCCACGAGGCGCTGCTCCGCAGGGGCGATCCGCTCCGGAGCCCCGAGGCCGGACTCGCCATCCTTTGCGGCAAGAAGATCAAGAGCGTCAAGTTTTCCATCGCGATTGGCGACAAGGTCTGGACCGCCTCGCTCGATTCGACCTTCGCCATCCGCGGGCTGAAGCTTCCCAAAGATCCCGAAAACGCCCATCCGCCCTTCGAGGAACGGATGATGGACATCGAAACCTTCACCAACACCCTCTTCGACCTCTTCGACCTCTTTCTCGCGGTGCGTGCCGACAAGCGCGCCTGGACGAAGTCGGAGAAGGACATCCGCGCCTGGGCCCGCCGCCGCGCGACAGAAGAGCAAGCCGCCGGCGGAAAGGAATAGCGCTATGAATCCCTTGTTCTCGCTGCCCGTCGCCGGCCTCTGGCAGGCTTTCTCAAGCTCCAACATTGTCGGGAAGGTCATTGTCTGCGCGCAGGTTTTTCTCTCGATTGCCGTCTGGAGCGTCATGTTCGGCAAGAGCAGCGACCTCAGGCGGGCCGACTCCGCCGCGCACAACTTCCGTCGCCTTTTCTCGGATTCGCCCACCCTCCTCCATCTCCATTTGCAGCGCAAGCGGAGCGCGAACCCGCTGGCGGCAATCTACGCGCGCACCTGCGACAAGCTTGTGGCGCTTCTCGCGCTCGGCTCCGGCGTCTCGGCCGCGAGCATCGAGGGGCGCAAGCTCCCGGCGGGCAAGATGGCGCTCGTCAAGGGCGTGGCCGAAGAGGCTCTCTCCGACCAGCTCATTGTCGTTGACAGCCACATGTGGCTTCTCGCCATCGGCTCCTCGCTCGCCCCGCTCATCGGTCTTCTCGGCACCGTCTGGGGCATCCTTGACGCCTTCCAGGCAATGGGCGCGAAGGGGTCGGCGCTGCTTTCCGATGTCGCCCCGGGCCTCTCCGCGGCCCTTCTCACCACGGTGATTGGTCTTGTCGTGGCCATTCCGTCCGCCGCGGGCTACAACATCCTTCTTGAAAAGACGCGGCGCATCGGAGCCTACCTCGACGGCTTCACGGACGAGTTGCTCGGGCGCTTGCAGGACGAATTCGGAGAGGAGTTCCGCTAATCGGGGCGTGCCATGGGACGCGAACGTACAGGCCGTCAGGAACGCCGGCGGATGAGCGATCCGAACATGACCCCGCTCATCGACCTCACTTTCCTGCTGCTCATAACCTTCATCATCACGTTCCCGATGCTGGAGCAGGGAATTTCCATCAGGCTTCCGCGCGGCAAGACGGACAAGATCGAGCAGAACAAGGCGCAGGCAATCACGGTCGCGCTCGACGGCAAGGTCTACCTCAACAACCGTGAAACCACTCCGGACGCATTGGAGGCGGAACTCCGGAAAATCGCGGAACAGGAACCCCAGCCCCCCGTTCTCGTGCGGTGCGACGAGCGCGTCGAGTATGGCAGTCTCATGAAGACGCTCAAGCTCCTCCACGCCTGCAAGATCTCCCGCATGGCGTTGGTGACGGAACCCACGGAGTAGGCGATGAAATACTTCCGCGCGAGCGTCATTTCCGTCCTTCTTCACGTCCTCGTCATCGGCGGCGTGCTCTTCTTCGCCGTCCTGCGGGGCTGCCTCTTCAAGAAGCAGCAGGTCGAAATCGTCGAATTCACCATCGCCGTCGACCCTGTCGAGGAAGAACTCCCGCCCAAGGAGCCGGAACAGTCCCGGCCCGAGCCGAAGCCCGAGCCGAAGCCCGACGACATCCCGCTTCCCAAGCCCAAGCCCAAGCCCGATCCGCCTGAGCCAAAACCCAAGCCCAAGCCCGAGCCCAAGAAGCCCGAGAAGCCCAGGATTGAAAAGGGCAAGCGCGTCAACAAGCCTGTTGCGAAGCCAACCGCAAAACCCAGGGAGAAGCAGACGCTCACCGATGAAGAAATCAAGAAATGGCTCGGGAAGCGCGTCAGGATCGGCGAGACGACTTCGCTGCCGAAGAACGACCTCAGCCTGAACTTCTCGCTCATCAAGAACGCGCTCTACGACGCCTGGAACCAGCCCGCCCGCGAGGCGGCCGGCTTCCGCCCGGCCGAAGTCGCATTCAGCGTCGGTACGGGCGGCCGCATCCAGAATCCGCGTCTTCAGACCTCGTCGGGGAGCGCGATCTTCGACCAGTCCGTTCTCGCCGCCGTGCACCGCACGGGATCAATACCCGGCCTTTCGGCCGAATTCCTGCGCGAGTATCGGAACCAGGAACTGGTAATCGAGTTTAAACTGAGCGAGTGACGCCGCATTTTGCTATACTGAGAAAAGGTTTTGAAATTCCACCTCCAAGTTGCGGCCTTCCTTTTGATTGCGCTTTCGTCGGCCCTTGCCGGCGGAGGCGCGTCGCCCAAGGCCATCGTCGACGAAGATGACGACCCCGACATGTCCGGGATGCCCGCGGCGCCCGTACGTGCGACCGACGTTCTTCAGGGGACGCTCGCCCGTCTGCCGGTCGAACCGGTGCGGATCGCCGGATCGCTGATTCTCCGCAGGCGCCACGGCATCGTCGTAAAGGAAGTGCCCTACGAAATCGACCTCCGCTGGGGCGATTCGCCCGCAACGGCAACCTATCGGCTCTTCGACGCCTTCGCCCGTCCCGTCCGCATTTTCCAGGTCTCCCGCTTCGCAGACGGCCGGCTCGCCACCATCGTCACGGACGGCACCGGCGTCACCAATGCTCCCCCGGCTCTCTCGGAGGCCGTCGAAGGAACGGACGTAACCTGGCTTGACATCACCCTTTCCTACCTCTGGTGGTCGGACGCCGAACTGGCCGGCGCGGACGAGTTCCGCGGCGCGCTTTGCGACATCGTCCTTGTGCGGCCGCCGGAGCCGATACCGGGCTGCGCCGCCATGCGCCTCTGGGTCGACCGCAAGCGCGGCTTCCTGCGGCAGGCGGAGCAAATCAATGAACAAGGCGAACGTGTTCGCTGGATGTGGGTCGCAAGCGTTGGCAAGATCAACGATCGCTGGATGATCCGCAACATGGAGGTCAAGCGCCCGGGCACAGGCGTCATGACCAAGCTGCACGTCGACAGGCTGGAGACTCCGTGAGCGCACTTCCGATTCTGGCACTCCAGATTCTCCTGCTCGTTCTGCTCCTTGCCGCCTCGGCCTTTTTCTCCGGATCGGAAACGGCCCTTTTCTCGCTGAGCGCCGAGCAGCTCCAGACCCTTGCCAAGGGCGACACGCGCGGCCGGCGCCTTGTCGCCATCCTGAAGAACCCCACGCAGCTTCTCTCGACCCTTCTCATCGGCAACACGCTCGTCAATGTCGCCATCGCGACGGTTGGCTATCGGATTATCGCCTCGCTTCCGTTCTTCGGGCGCTACAGCGCGCTGGTCGCCGTCCCCGTCATGACCTTCCTGCTCCTCATCTTCGGCGAAGTCGCTCCCAAGCGCACGGCCGTGGCCCACGCGGAGCCCTTCGCGCTCCGTGTCGCGGGATCCCTTTGCTTCTTCTCCCGTCTCTTTGCGCCGCTTCGTCTTTGCCTGGAGTTCTTCTCCGGGCGGATCAAGCGCCATCTGCGGCCCGAGCGCCGCGCCCTCTCCGACGACGAACTGCTCACCGCCGTCGAAGTCGGCGCCGAGCAAGGCGTCCTCGACCAGGACGAGCGCTCCATGGTCGACGGCATCTTCCGCCTCGACGAAATGTCCGCGAGCGATGTCATGACGCCGCGCGTCGACTTTGAAGGCGTCGACCTCGACCTCTCCCCGGAGGAAATTCTCGACATTGCCCGGAGGACCGACTTCCGCTATCTTCCCGTCTACCGCGGCACTCCCGACGCAATCGAGGGCTTCCTCGATGTAGCCGCCTTCCTGCTCGATCCGGAGCACAAGATGGAGGAGGCGCTCGACTTCCCGCTCTTCGTCCCCGAAACCGCCACGCTCGACGACCTCCTCGTCTCCCTCCAGCGCAACCGCCGTCACATCGCCTGCGTCATGGACGAGTACGGCGGCACGGCCGGCCTCATCACGAGGAGCGACATCGTCGATGTCTTTGCCGATCTCCCGCTCGACGCCGACGAGAAGCCCGACGACTACATGCGGCGCATTGACGACACCCACTGGGTCATCGACGGCGATGCCTCCCTCGAGGAGGTCAACCACGAGCTCGATCTCGAACTCGAGGCTGAAGGCGCGGACCGCATCGCCGGCTGGGTCACCGCCCAGGCCGGCCGCTTCCCGCGCATCGGCGAGACTGTCGAGGCCCAGGGTTGCCGCGTCCAGGTCAAGCACCGGCGCAAACTGCGCATCAACCAGGTTCTCCTCGAGATCCTTCCCGGGAAGAAGGACGCCGAAGGCACCGAAGACTTCGGCGAGGACGAACTTGAGCAGGAAGCGGAAGGGGAGGAAGTGGAATGATCTTGCCCTTCCAGCTTGCCGCCTACATCTTCTGCGTCTGCGCGTCGGGCTTTTTTGCCGGCATGGAGACGGGCGTCATCTCCATGAACCGCCTGCGACTCCTCCACCGCGCGCGCCTCGGTTCGAAGAACGCCCAGCTTCTCAGCGGCTACCTCCGCCAGCCCGACCGCCTTCTCTGCACCACGCTCGTCGGCTGCAACCTCATGAGCGTCATCCTCTCCACGCTTGCCGCCGACATGGGCGCGCCCTTCGGCAGCGCGGGCATCTCGGCCGCCGCCGCCCTAACCACGCTGCTGCTCCTCCTCTTCGGCGAATTCCTCCCCAAGTCCTGGTTCGCCAGCCGTCCGCTTCGCCGCTGCGTCCCCGCCGCACCCCTTCTCCGCTTCTGCGAGCTCCTCTTCCTTCCCGTCTCCAGGCTCCTCATGGGCGCCACGTGCTGGATCAAGGGCGACACCTGGAAAGGGCGCAGGCAACTCTTCTTCGTCACCCGCGAAAACCTCCGCTGGCTCGCCAAGGACAGCGAGGCGGGCGGCCAAATCTCCCCGCTGGAGAACCTGATGATCGGCCGGGTTCTTTCGCTTCAGCTGAAGACGGCCGCCGAGGTCATGACCCCCTTCGCGGAAGTGAACACGCTCCGGTCCGACGCCCGTCTCGCCGACGCCGCCGACCTCGCCCGCGAATCGCACCACACGAAGTTCCCCGTCATGGACGAGGCGCATTCCCGCTGCATCGGCGTTCTCAACGTCCGCGATGTTCTCGCGCGCATGATGGACGCGCCCGATTCGCGGGTCCAGTCCTATGTCCGCCAACCCCTCTATGTCAAGCCCGAGGTGCGTGCCGACGATGTCCTGCCGGTCCTCCGCCGCAGCCGCCACAAGATCGCCCTTGTCAGAGATCGTTCCGGCAACATCCTCGGCATCATCACCGTCGCCGGAATCCTCCGCTTCATTGTCGGCAAGCTGCCGGATCAGTAAGCGGAGGTTCTTTGGGGCGTTGGCGTCCGCGGCATGGCGCAGAGCGGCCGGCTGGCAGGATTTTCTGGCCGATCGCGGGGCGTCAGCAGGCCTTCGGCCGTTATTTCAGCGTCCCGTCCGATAAGTTCCGACCTCGTTGCACAGGATTGGCTTCGTCAGGCGGGGACGAGGCGCGAGGCGCACCTGTCCGCGATGGACGGCGAGGACGAAGCCTGGCGGAATCAGGACAGGCAAATAGGTCGGGACTTTACGGACGGGACGCCAGCTCGTCGTGGATGAGCTTGTTCTCGACAGAGTCGACGAGGGCGAGCCAGCTTGCCTCGATGATGTCGTACGAGACGCCGACGGTTGTCCAGATGCGGTGGCCGTCGGTCGATTCGATGAGGACGCGCACGGTGGCCGCCGTTGCGGCGTCGGCATCGATGATGCGCACCTTGAAGTCGGTCAGCTTCATCTCGCCAAGCCGCGGGTAGAAGCGGCCGAGGGCCTTGCGGATGGCGTTGTCCAGCGCGTTGACCGGGCCATCGCCTTCGGCGGCGGTGATTTCCGTGTGGCCTTCCGCGCGGACTTTGATCATGGCGGAGGTCGTGATGCTGTGGGCCGGCTGCACGGTAATTTCGCCCAGGATGCGAAGGCGCTCAAGGGCGAAGAAGGGACGATAGGGGCGGATTGTCTTTCGGATGAGGATTTCGAAGCTGCCATCGGCGCCTTCGTACTGGTAGCCCTCGCTCTCGCGTTCCTTCAGGCGGCGCACGACTTCATCGACGCCCGGGTCGTCGCGGTCGATTTCCGGCACGACGGCGCGGATCCGGTCGATGACGGCGCTGCGGCCAGCCTGTTCGCTGACGAGGAAGCGGCGCGTGTTGCCGACCGATTCCGGGGTAACGTGTTCGAACGATGCCGCGACCTTGCGGACGCCGTCCATGTGCATGCCGCCCTTGTGCGCGAAGGCGCGGCGGCCGACATAGGGCAGGCCGCCCGGCAGCACCACGTTGGCGATGGCCGCGATGTGGCGGACGGAGGGCGTGAGGAGGTGCATGCGGTCCGCCGGGATGCAGTCGTAGCCGAGCTTGAGCTGGAGATTGGCGAGAATGGTGGCGAGGTTGGCGTTGCCGCATCGCTCGCCAAAGCCGGCAAGGGTGCCCTGGACATGGATGGCGCCGGCACGGACGGCGGCGAGCGTATTGGCGACGGCGAGGCCGCTGTCGTCGTGGGCGTGGATGCCGACGGTGCAGCGTCCGTCGAGGCGCTCGATCACCGCGCGCGTGGCCTCGGCGACATCTTCGGGGAAGGCCCCGCCATTCGTCTCGCAGAGACAGACGACCGACGCCCCCGCCTCGGCTGCTGCGGCGACCATGCGCAGGGCGAGCGCCCGGTCGTCGCGCCAGCCGTAGAAGAAGTGTTCCGCGTCGAAGATGACGCGTCGCCCCTGGCCGACGAGCCAGGCGATGGATGCGCGAATCATGCGCTCGTTTTCGTCGTCCGTCGTGCGCAGAACCTCGCGGATGTGGAGGCGCCATGCCTTGCCGAAGATCGTGACGGTCTTCGTGCCGGCGGCGAGAAGGGCCTGGAGCTGCGGGTCGTCGGCTGGCGCGGCGCCAGGATGGCAGGTGGAGCCGAAGGCGACGATTTCCGCGCGGTTCGGCGGCTCGCGCCGCACCTCTTCGAAGAAGGCGACGTCCTTGGGGTTCGAGCCGGGATTGCCCGCCTCGACCAAGGGGACGCCCAGTTTGTCGAGGACGGCGGCGATGGCCAGCTTGTCACGGACGGAAAAGGACACGCCTTCGGCCTGCGCGCCATCGCGCAAGGTCGTGTCGAGGAGCTCGATCTTTCTGCTTGTTCCTGCGGGGTTCATTATGCTTAGATAGTATAGCACAACAAAGGAGATTCCCATGAAGAAGAATCCCGTAATCGCCATTGCGCCCGACTCGTTCAAGGGCGCCCTCTCCGCCGCGGGCGTCGCCCGTGCAATGGCCGATGGCCTTGCCGAATCGTTCCCGTCTGCGGAATTCCGCCTCATCCCCATGGCCGACGGCGGGGAGGGGACGGTCGATGCCTGGGCGGCGTGCACGGCTGCGGAATCGGTCACGGTCGCTGTCTCCGATCCGCTTGGTCGATCCGTCGAGGCGCGCTACGCCATCGCCCCGACCAAGCGGACGGCCGTGATTGAGCTGGCGGCGGCGAGTGGACTGCCTCTCCTGCGTCCAGCGGAGCGCAACCCGCGCACGACCTCGACCTTTGGAACGGGCGAGCTTGTCCGCGACGCCCTCGACCGCGGAGTCCGGCACCTCATCCTCGGCATCGGCGGTAGTGCAACGAACGACGGCGGCACGGGTTTTGCCACGGCTCTCGGCGCCCGCTTCCTCGACGCGCGCGGTCGCGTCCTGCCGCCCGGCGGCGCCGCCCTCGCGCGTTTGTCAGCCATCGACCTCTCCGGCCTTGACAAGCGTCTTGCGAAAACGCGATTTGAGGTCGCTTGCGATGTCGCAAACCCTCTCTGCGGACCGACGGGAGCCTCCGCCGTCTACGGCCCGCAGAAGGGAGCCTCGCCGAAGGATGTCGCCGTGCTCGACGCAGCCTTGGCGAATCTGGCGCGTGTTGCGGCGGCAACGCCGGCCTGCGCAGACCGGGCCGACGCGGAAGCCCCGGGCGCAGGCGCGGCGGGGGGCGCGGGCTTTGGCCTGGTGGCTTTCTGCGGTGCCAGGCTCCGGCGCGGCGTCCGAATCGTCGCGGAAAGCGTAGGTCTGCGGGAACGACTGAAGGGCTGCGACCTCGTCATCACGGGCGAGGGGAAGCTCGACGCGCAGACCGTGAACGGCAAGACGCCCGCCGGCGTCGCGGAAGTGGCCAAACAGACCGGCGTGCCATGCATCGCGATTTGCGGTTGCGTGGGCGATGGCTTTGAGGCGGTTCACGGCATTGGAATCGCGTCCGTCATTCCCGTTGCGCACGGATTCTTTGACCCCGCCGATCCCTCGATTGGCGCAACGGAACGCATCCGCGCCTGCGCAGCCGAAACGGGAAGGCTTCTGGCTCTGGTCTGGAAGCGGCAAAAGTAGACAGAAGGAAAAAATGGTGAGGCGAGCGGGATTCGGACCCGCGACCCTGTGATTAAAAGTCACATGCTCTACCAGCTGAGCTATCGCCCCACAAACCTTATTGGTTAGTTTATACAATCTTCCGAAATAAAACAAGCGGAAACCGCAAAACGGGTTCAAGGGTTGGAAGGAGGGGCGGAGACAACTTCCGGAGGGTTGTTTTCCGGCTCTTCGTGCATAGTTGTGAATGGCCGCGCCCTTTTTCCAAAAAGTAAAAGAAATCACTTGTCCCTTCCCCCTGCTTCCTTGTAAAATGTAGATTGCATTTGCATGTTTGGAAACATGTCAGGAGATTTGATCCATGCGCGCAGTCATAAAGTTTTTTGCGGCCACTTCCGCAGTCGTCTTGCTAGGCTTGGAATCCTTTGCCAAGCCGGAAATTGAAGGCCCCGCAGATTCCGGGGAGACCGCCACGCCCGCGGAGCAGTCGGTGCGCCCCCTGCGCATCCTCACCATTGGAAACAGTTTTTCCATTCTGATGTGCAAGCCCAACGCATTGCCGAAGGCCGCCGCGCTGGCCGGCCACCCCATCGACTTCGCCCACCTCTACAGGGGCGGCGCAACGCTGGCAGCCGCCTGGAGCTACCGCGGCGACGCGAGCAAATATCTCCTGTCCTCCTGCTTTACCTCCGACGCGAATCCGCTCGACTCCCTGACGGACACGTGCATTACCAACGTGCTGAAGGCGGTGGACTGGGATGTCGTCACGTTGCAGCAGGCGTCGATGTCATCGTACCAGAGCAACACCTATGCGCCGCATTTCCAGAACCTGGTGTCGTGCATCCGCCAGCTGGCCCCGAACGCCAGAATCGTCTGGCACATGACGTGGGCGTATGACCGCTATTCGGAGAAAGCCTGGGATTTCAAGGGCGACATCGCCCAGCGCGACAGGATGTTCGACCGCATTGTCGAGGCCTACGAGGCGAATGTCGCATCCACCGCCTGGAAGACGATTCCGACTGGCTATGCCTTCCAGCTGTACCGATACCGGCTGCCTGTCACGTCTCCCCGCGACGACTTCACCTACGATGAGCACCAGCATCTTAACGATCCCGATTCGACGACTGGCAACCCGGCGGGAAACTATCTGGAGACGCTCACCTGGTGCCAGGCCCTGTTTGGCGAGATGCCCACCGCCGAGGACTACCCGCCCTCGGCGTACAGCGAGCATCTCGACCTCTCCGCCGAGGAGGTCGCCCGACTGCGCCAGTGCGCGCAGGACGCCTGCCAGGCGACCTCGTACCGCTTCTACGGGCAGGGGACGGTGGATTTCAACTGGACGGTGACGTTCCGCGACGATGATGGCGCCACGCTCGCCGTCCAATCCGTGACAAACGGCGCCTGCGCGGCTCCGCCTGCTGTGACGCGGCAGAACGCGGTGCTGGCGGGCTGGACCTGCCAGTGGCCCGTCGGGGCGTCGGAAGGCGTCACGACCGAGGCGTTGTCGGCGACCTCCGCCGAGGTGTCGGCAAAGAAGGTCTATGACAATCTGGCATGGACGGCCCGCTGGGTGGTGCAGACGCCGTATCCCCCGATGCCGTGCGCCATTACGACGAACGCCCTGGCGGATGCGTCGTGGGGCTACGAGGTGCTGGGGCTCGGCCCCGCCTCGAACGAGGTCGCGATTGTCTTCACGAACCATCTCGCCATCGCGTCATGGGCGGCTCCCGCCGATTTGACGGATGTCCAGTTCCTCGTTGTCGGCGGCGGCGGCGGCGGCGGCGGTGACAACAAGAAGAGTGACGGATCCATGGGCGGCGGCGGCGGCGGCGGCGGCGGCGTCGTCACGGGCGTCGTCTACAGCATCGCCCAGAATGCCGTGATCTCCGCGAAGGTCGGCGCCGGCGGCACCGGCGGCAAGGCCGGGACCAGCACTCAAAGCTCCTCGCCGTACTACTACGGCGCAGGCATGATCGGTTCCTCGAGCACACTTGGCGTCAATGGCGTGACCTATGTGACAGCGAACGCCGGAGGCAGGGATCTTGGCGCGAAATCCACTTCGGCTTCCGCACAGGCCTACGCCGGAGGCAGAGGCGGCTCAAGCGCGGGCAGCCGTCCGAAGGTCACGACACGGGGAGAGGCGACGAAGGGATCCATCGACTCCTCCGTGACGAGCCTTCTCACCGCCGAACTCTTCGGCAACCAGGGCGGCGCCGGCGACGCCAGCGTCTCCTATGCATCTGGCGGCGGCGGAGGCGCAACGGAGGAGGGCGGCACGCCTTCCGACTCCTCCACCGGCGGCAAGGGCGGCGAGGGACTCGCCTCCGACATCACCGGCACGCTCGCCGTCTACGGTTCCGGCGGCGGTGGCGGAACAGCCCTTTCCGCAGGAGTCGGCGGCCTCGGTGGATCCGGCGCCGGAGATGGCCACCGCACCGGCAAGGGCAAGGGCGAGAACGCCCTTCCGAACCAGGGCGGCGGCGGCGGCGGCGGCGGCGGCGAGGCCAACGGCGGTGACGGCGGATCGGGCATCGTCGTCCTCCGTTTCCGCATTGAAGCGGTTCCTGCCGACACGAACCCGACGGTTGACGGCTTCAGCGTCGCGCCCGCCGACGTCTTCACGTACGCGCGGACGACGAACGCGATTGTCTACCCGGGCACGCCGACGCTCACGGGCGCCGAGGGCTCGCAGAGCATCTCGTACAACGGGGTGGACATAGCCGTCCCCGACTATTACACGGCGGCATTGACGGGCAATGTCATCACGCTGGTCCTCAACGGCAACGCGAAGCCCGTTATCGCAAACACGACCGCGACGCCCGGCATCGCGGTCGTGGACGGGAAGGTCCGCATCCACCTCGCGAACGTGAGGCCGACACTTTACTACGCGATTCTGACGGCGGCGTCGCTTGACGCCGCGGAGTGGACGCCGTGCGGCGGCTACGCGCTCGGCGCGGCGGACTTCGAGTACGACGCGTCCTCGGCGACGCGCTTCTACAAGGCGGTCGCCCGGGACGTCCCGTAGGACGAAGCCTTCGCTTCCAATCCCGTGGAAACCTTTGGTTCCCGCGGGGTTCCTTGTCTTCCCCATCGCCTGAAAGAACAGGAAAATCGTAGTTCATCCCACGGATTGCGGGACGCCCTTCTTTCCTCGCCGCTTTATGATATAATGTCAATGTCCACGCAGGGCACCGGTCTTGCACGAAGGCCTGCCGCCTGGCAAAGGCAATGGCGCCGTCGACGAAAGATGAACAGCAAAGGAAATACAGGGAGACGACCATGCAAGGTTCCATGAAGGGGTTCTTTGTTGCGGCGGTCGCATTCCTGTGGCATATTGCATCCTTCGCCAAGTCGGTGATTGTAAGTCCCGCCGACTACGAAACCATTTCGGCGATGAGCCCGTTTCTTAAATCGTTCAAGGAAACGGCGGCCATGGTCGACTGGAGAACCTACAGGGTGCATGACACGCCTGCGCGCGCCACCTACGACCAGGACCGCACGGGCACTCTCGGCTACATTCTGCTTGGCGTTCTCGGCGTGCCGCGCAGGGATCTGGACATCGACTGGGCCATGTCCTGGTATTCGTACAATGACGACGCCTTTGTGCTGAAGAGCAGCGAGATAGACCAGACATACCGCTTCCTGCAGAAGAAATACGCCGGGCGCACACTTGCCGAGAAATGCGAGGCCTATTTATTGCGATGCGCATCCGATGCCGGCATTGGCCCGGCGGACGCAGCGGATCTGATCGTCCGCTACAAGCGCATCATGCTTGAGGAACCGGAATCTCCGGTCAAGCCGCCCGCCCGCCCCGCCAGGAGTTTCGCCACGAACATCGACAAATAACAGGACATGCACATGGGAAAGGCAGTTTTTCCGCTTATCGCAACTTTTTGCGCATTTGCTTCCATGGTTTTCGCAGAATGTGCGCCGCGCATCCGCAAGGATCACCCGCGCATGTTCTTCAACGCCGACACCTGGCCGACTGTGAAGGCGGCGGCGAACGGCCCCGCCCGCCAGGAGTTCGCCGCCCTTCTCAAACGGTGCGGGGGCTATCCGGACAATCCTGTAGGATCCGGTGCGGAAGCCGTGTCCTTCCGCAACGAGAAGACGGCGAAGGAGACCATCCGTACGACGTCATCAACGCCCATCCGCGATGTCCGCGACTGGGGCAGGGAGGCGGCGGACTGCGCCCTTGCGTGGCGCTTCACGGGCGAGAAGAAGTATCTGGAAAAGGCGCGGAAGATGCTGCTGGCGAGCGTCGCCGCCTACGAGGAGGCCTACCGCAACCGCCGCGCGGCGAGCTGGACTTCGCACACGC
>JAEEGL013105960.1_pt1 | contig 13966 bp, 8 predicted proteins | sample 9134231 | NCBI WGS metagenome assembly JAEEGL01 (sample SAMN16246548, study PRJNA631951) | gut metagenome | biome: gut microbiome; feature: rumen; material: fiber-attached | host: Bos | place: Iran: Karaj | collected 2018-10
CACTCATCCCCATGCTGATTTCTTTGAATGAAGGATTTCCAGTAAAATACTTGTCACGAAGGGCGAGGAAAGTGCGGTGAACGGTTTCAAATTCGTTCGCTACTTGCTCCATGTCATCGGTAAAAGTGGCCATTGCCATCACTCCTGTAATCGTTATGTTAGAGAGGTTTTGGAATGCCCCCTCATCGGCGGCCTTAAGCAATTCTTCTATTGTAAAGCCGCTCTTGGTTAGCTCTTTAGCAACGTGGAGTTGAAGTAAAACATCAACGTGCCGGTCGATGCGTGCGGCCTCTTTATTTACAAGATTGAGCAATTCTACCGAGTCGATGCTCTGAATGGTTGAGACCCACGGCATAATCATGCGAACTTTGTTCTTTTGTAGGTGCCCAATAAAATGCCACTCGATTTCGGTGGGCAACTGTGGAGCTTTTGCCGCGAACTCTTGAGCTCGGTTCTCGCCGAAAATGCGTTGCCCTGCATCATAAGCTTCCATTATTTTCTCCACAGGGTGGAACTTTGATACAGCTACTAACTTCACCCCCTGTGGCAGTTGCTTTGTGATACGTTCTATGTTTTGAGCGATAGACATAACCTTTTATTTATCTTCTTTCTCAATTTTGTCAGCAAGGGTCTCGGTAAGATTTGCTGCGAATACATCCATCAGCGGAGTTTCATCAATAGCTGCAATCTCATAGTCAAAGGCGGTGCCACGCATGTTCTCGAGGAAAATGTTGAGCGCTTCTTTAAACTCGCTAGCCTGCACTAGGGTGCTGCTAGAGGTGCGTTTCTCGGCGGCAGTTTTCTCGTCGATAGTTATCATGTTGATTTTCACCTTGTACCAGCGGTCGCCACCTTGATGAAAGAAGATGTCGTCAAATTTCACGCGCTTCACTGCAGTGACAGCAAATTCACCAGTAGTGAAGGGTTGCATTTCCTCGGTGATGCGTGCCTCGGCCTCGGTAAATGACAAAGCGTCAACAAGATATGGTTCGGTAACGGTTTTCTGCGCTCCAGTCTCAAGAGTGCGGTCATATTTCACTTTACATTCAAAATATGTAGCCATAATGAATTTTTAGTAATTAGTTGATTAATATGAAATAGGGTCAATTTGTTCATTAAAACAGTGACAAAGGTACGAAATTATGACGAAAAAAAGAGTAAAGTGGGAATTATTTGTTATTTTTGCAAGAAGTTTCATATTATGAGTGATTTCTATAAGACATTAAGAGGGGTGTCGCAGGGCATCTACAAGGAGAAGATGAGCAAGTTCATAGCTATTGCCCAGCCGGCACAGAGTGCCGACGAGGCAAAGGCTCTCATCAAGCAGATAGCCAACAAGTATCACGACGCACGACACTGTTGCTGGGCTTATATGATGGGCACCGAGCGAAATGAATATCTCTCGAGCGACAATGGTGAGCCCAGCGGTACTGCAGGCAAACCTATTCTTGGGCAAATAAACTCTTATGGTCTTACAAACGTGGTGATAGCTGTTGTGAGATACTTTGGTGGGATAAAACTGGGCACGTCAGGACTTATTGTCGCTTATCGCGAGGCTGCTCGATTAGCTATAGAGGCAGGTGAGATTCTTGAGTGTCATGAACAGGCAACTATTTCGTTCTCATTTCCTTACTTGGCTATGAATGATGTGATGAAACTGGTAAAAAATGAGGACTTAAAAGTCCTTTCACAAGATTTCGACAACGTGTGTAAAATGACACTCCAAAGTGATGCCGACAAGATGCCTGCCTTGTGCGACCGCATATCAAAAATTGACGGAACAAGCATTATAGAATAATTACTTAACCTATCTTTTTTTAAAAGGTTAGTTTCCATTGATAGTTTAAGGTTAAACTATTTATAATAAAAGTAGTCCAATAATGAAATAATCATTGGATTTTTCCGTTATAATTATATTAAATTATTATCCTTCTGATGCAAATAATTTAAATTTAAAACATATGCATAGATTCTCATTTAAATTCATTTTAGTCCTTACTGTCATGGGATTATTTTCATTTTTTGCGCGGGCAATCGAAGAACCCGATTTTGATTATCCGCAGAAGGTCAGTTCTCAGGCGTTGAAACAGATAAAGACTGCTCAGAAAAGTGGTGACGGACAAATGCTTGTCGATGCTCTGGTGCGTTTTTCAATTGCCAAAAGTCAAATCTCAAAAGAGACAATGGACACCATCATTACTCAGATTGAGACGGTAAAGAAAAAAGAAAAACGTGCCGACTACCAGGCTCTGCTCAATTACTTTGAGGCAGTGGTTTTCAAGAGTTACTGCAATGCCTATAACAGGCATGGCCGTAGCAATGCTACCAACGAGGAAAAGTCAAGCGATTACACCGAGTGGGACAACGCTCAATTTGAGAGCAAGGTGTCAGAATTACTAATGGAATCAGTAAAAGATAAGGATGCCTTGTTGCAGTGCCCTATCACACGTTATGATAAAATCATCATTAACGCCGATGAGATGGGTAAAACTTATATTCCTACTCTTTACCAGTTCCTATGCATGAAAGGTGAAGAACTCACAAGTTCCAGATTTGCTTCACAGGTGAATGAGGAACTTAAAAACTTGTGGGTGGAGTCATGTGCTGAAGGGTCTCCGGAATGGATTTATGCCGTGAGCGAGAACAACAAGGTCGATAATGATTTTAAGGCTTACTTAAAATACAAGGATAGTGAGCATAGTGCGATTTTCCTTGCAGATGTCTATAAGAGAGACCATTATAATGACTTTAGGGAGTATGTTGCTCGTTTCCCCAACTCTTATTACACGCCGCAAATAAAAAATATTATCAATGATCTTGAAAAACAGGAAATAAGTGTCAACTATCCACGACACTTGTCAAGCACCGATTCTGTGAAACTTGATATCCGTTTTGCAAATGTTAATAAGGCTCAGTTGCGAGTTTACCGCTTCCCTGATAATCTGCTTGAAGGGATAAAGAATGGAACAATAGATAAATATGACATCAAAGATCTTGAACTTGTACGTACTAAAGACGTGAAATGCGATGGAATAATTCCATTCAACGAATATAAGACAATGTCATTAGATCCATTACCTTACGGACGCTATTTCATTACTATAGCCTTTACTAATTATGAAGGCACTGAAAAGGTCGACAATGTTATTGATCCACCTCTAATAATTCATGACATGACCACGTTTAATGTGGGTGGTGAAGGCATTGAAGACAAAATGTTTGCGGTTAATATGAACAACGGAGCGCCAGTTGCTGGTGCCACTATGAAGTTTGAGGGTAAATATGATCGTCAAGTGTACCATTCAGATGCCGTTACCGGTAAGGACGGCAGCGCACTTGTTCCTAATGACCGTCCTTACAACTCACGAAATGTTATAGCCATCAAGGGTGATGACAAATATGGTCCATCTTATAGTTATTATACTTATTCATACGAACACGGGCGTGCTTCCACTTCGGCAAGAGTCTTTACCGATCTTGATATCTATCGCCCTGGTGAGACTATAAAGTTTGCTGCTTTGCTTCACATTGTTACCAGTGAGGCCATGAGTCCTGTGAGTGACAAAAAAGTTCGTGTGGTATTTTTTGATCCCAATGGTCAGAGGATTGATACTGTCGAAACTGTCAGTGATGAATTTGGACGTGTCGAAGGCGAATTCAAGATTCCTACCGACCGTTTGAACGGGCGGTTCCGTATGTCATTCTACTCTGGTGAAAAGTATATGGATTATCTGGCCGATAAATCGGTGAATGTGAGCGAATACAAGACTCCAACATTCACGGTTTCTTTCCCCGATGCCCGACAGATATTCACTCGTAACCAACCTGTGAAAATAACTGGTAAGGCTGTGACTTACAGTGGTATGCCTGTTCCAAAGGCTCAAGTAAAACTCAGGCTTTACCGCAATGAGTGGAGCTGGTGGTGGCGCTGGAATGAAAGCACTGGCACCAATATTACCGATACAATAATCACTACCGATGATAAGGGCGAATTCACAATGGAATTTCCTGAGGGAATTTTTAAAGAAAATGAGGCGAAATACTATTATTTTAATTATGTCCTCGAGGCTCAGTGTACTAATGATGCTGGAGAGACTCAAGAGGCAAAACACCGCTTCATCATCGGTGGCCGTCGTGGTGTGACGTTGGGTGGTGATTTTGACCACTGCAACAATAAGCCTGTTAAACTTCCTCTCACTTTCAACAGTACCGACGAGAATGAGAAGAGCGTGATGTGCTTCTATCAGGTTGAAGATGCTGATGAGCAGGTTGTTTCTTCGGGTACAATAAGCAGCGATAATCCTGTCATAGATCTTACTAAATTGCCTTCAGGAACTTACAAAATCAAAGTCAACATGCTTGGTGATGATGACAAGACTTCATGCAAAATAAAGTTGTATCGTCCAAACGAGAATATAAGTCCCGAAAGCAACAACCCGTTATGGATTCCCAGTGATGGCCGCACAGTCGATAGCAACAATGTGGCACATATCACCATTGGCAACAGCGCTCCTGAAGCAAATGTTTACTACATAGCCAGCTCACGCGACAAGATTGAGAAAGAGGGATGGCTCAAGCTCAAACAAGGTATGAACGAATTTACTATAGCTGTCCCCAACACGCCTGGCGGATATCTCGATATCAAGTTCTATAGTGTGAGCAACAATGTGGTTTATCAAGAAACTGTGCATGTAAACGGCAACGTGAAGAGCAAGGCATTGAAGGTGAAAGTCAATTCCTTCCGCGACAAGCTAATCTCGGGTGCACCTGAAAAATGGTCTTTCACTCTCGTTGACGAGAACGAAAAACCAATTAGAGGTGCCATGGTGCTTGAAATGATGGATAAGGCCATTAATGATATCAGTCCCAATTCATGGTATTTCCATCCAAACCTGCTATGGAAGAATGTAATGGATTTCGGAAGTGCCAATATTTCAGGATATAACTACAGCAGCACATCATGGCAGCGTAAGAACTTCAGCACAAATTCGGCAGATTTGCCTGAATTCAATTTTTACGATATGCCGTTGTTTATAGCTGAATATGATGATTATATGCTGCTTGGTGCTGCTGGTGGCGTTGTGATGTATGAATCGGCAGCACCTATGCCGAGTCCTAGGATGGCTAAGAACGCGTCTATGATCGACAAAAGAGAAGTTGAGTCTTCAGATATGCTCGAAAATGTTGTCACAGTTGCCGAAATAGAAGAGGAGGTTGATGAGAAGAAGCTCGACAATGTGAAGCTCCGTTTGGCAGATGTAAAGGTGGCACTATGGAAACCAATGCTTGTTAGTGATGCTCAAGGGAATGTGAGCCTTGAGTTTGATGCTCCAGAGTTCAACACTACTTGGATCATGCAGGCGATTGCTTACAACAATGAGTTGCTGGCCGACAAGTTGCAGCGCGAGGTTCTAACCAACAAACCCGTGATGGTGAAATCCAGCCTGCCACGATTCCTGCGTCAAGGCGACAGCGCACAACTGGCTGCAAGTTTGCAGAATTCTACTGATGAAGCTCTTAATTGCGATGCTGTCATTGAATTGTTCAATCCACGCACTGGTGATGTGATTGAGCGCAAGGCATTCAAGGAGAATATTGCTGCAAATGGTACCAATACCCTGAAAATAAAATGGGAAGTACCCGATACAGTGCCGTTTGTTGGATTCCGAATCAAGGCAGCTACTGGAAACTTTGGCGATGGCGAGCAGGTAATGGTTCCTGTTCTACCAGCAATCTCTCCGGTAATAGAGTCTAAACCATTCTATCTGGATGCTGCAACCAAGTCATTCACCACGCAACTGCCACAGTTTACCAAGGATGCCCGTGTCACTCTAGAATACTGTGACAATCCCGTGTGGTATTGCGTACAGGCTTTGCCTACAATCTTCAGCGACAATTATAACATTGCTACAACATTGGTTCACAGTCTCTTTGCCGAGACATTGGCACAAGGTGTTGCCAAGTCACAGCCAAATATCAAGGAAGCAGTTGATTACTGGAAACGCAACGAACAGGATTCGACGTTGGTATCTATGCTGGAGCGCAACAGCGACCTGAAGATTGGTACGTTGCTGGCATCACCATGGGTACGTGAGGCCGATAAGCAGTCTCTGCGTATGTCAAAGCTCAATGAACTCTTTGACGAGAAGCTTATGGCAGAAGAGCACAAGCGCATTATCGATGCTCTTGAACGTCTGCAGATGCCTGATGGTGGATTCCCTTGGTATCGTTATCCTGGCTGTAAGTCATCACTTTATACAACTGAGGATGTGCTTGAGATTATTGGTGAGTTGCGCCACTTGGGTTATCTCAAGGATGATAGTCGCATCAATGCTATGGTGAAATCGGCTCTCGTTTATTTCGACAAGGAGTATCTTCGTCTTTATAAGGAGCAACTCAAGTATGACAAGAAGAATCACAGTGGTTTCAGCAGTTATGTATATGTTCGCACTCTGTATCCGGAGTACAGCATTGGTAATGAGAATCAGAAGATGATAAAGAATTGCTTGAAGTCTATGACCAAGGATTGGAAGGGCACAAGCCTAGGTAACAAGGCGTTCTATGCTCTTACTCTCAACCGCAATGGGTATCAGAACGTGGCCAAAGATATTGTTGAGTCAATTCGTCAATTTGCTCTTACAAAGCCCGAGACAGGCATGTATTGGGATAACGTTCAGGCAGGATGGCGCTACTTCGACAAAGTGGCAGTCACAGCAACCATTCTCGAAACGATGAACGAGGTTGATGCCCGCACTCAGGAGATAGATCAGATTCGCAAGTGGATGCTCTTGATGAAGCAGACCAACGATTGGGGGTCTAGCAGTCTCGCCGCCGATGCCGTTTATGCTCTGTTGGCAACTGGCAGTCAATGGCTTGAACGCAATGATGTGCCCACTATTACCATCGATGGCAATCCAGTAGTATTTGACAAGGTCGACACCTATCTCGGTTACTGCCGTAAGGAGATTCCTGCCACTTCGCTTGCAACGCTCAACATTGAGCGTAACGGAGCAAGTCCCGCTTGGGGATCAGTCTACAGCCAGTTTAAGGCCGATATGTCGGCTATTCAGGAGGTAAGCGTCTACGATCTCTCAATTCACAAGGAATTCTACGTTTACCAGACCGATGGCTCACTCAAGAAGATGGAGAACTTCAAGGTTGGCGACAAGGTTCAGGTTCGGACGGTAATTAAGAATGCCAAAGATCTTGACTTTGTGACGGTGAAAGACGAACGTGGTTCATGCTTCGAACCAGTAGACAAGATCTCAGGCTACCGCTATGCCGATCGCACTTGCTATTATCTTGAGATTAAGGACAGTGAGACCAACATGTTCTTCACCAGCCTTGACAAGGGTACTCACGTTATCAGTTATGATGTTTATGTAACAGCCCCTGGCAAGTATAGCGTGGGCATCGCTACAGCTCAGTGCCAGTATGCACCGCAAGTTACAGCCCATTCAGCAGGCTCAATTGCCACAGTGGAGTAGAATTACAGTAGTTTAATCAAGAAACTGGGGAACGTCAATTGTGTTTGACGTTCCCTCTTTTTTTGAAGCATATACTTCTAGTGATGTATTTTTTTCTTACCTTTGTGGGCAGTATCATTAATGTAAATAAAGAGTTTTCATGGCCAAAAAGATAAAAATTGCACTTTTGCCGCGCATTATTATTGCTATTGTGCTTGGTATCGCAATGGGTCTTGTGTTACCTTTGCCGGCAGTGAAAGTGTTTGTAACTTTCAATAGCATTTTCAGTAATTTCCTTCAGTTTTTGATTCCACTGATTATCATCGGGCTAATCACTCCAGCTATCAGCTATATTGGTAAGAATGCAGGCAAACTGTTGCTCATCACTACCATAATAGCCTACGTTGATACAGTGTTTTCAGGTTATCTGTCCTATTTTACCAGCTCAAATGTGTTCCCATTACTCATCAGTCATGGTCAAGGAGTTGAGAAAATTGCTGAGACAAAGGCATTGGAGCCATTTTTTACTATCAGTATTCCACCTTTGGTTGATGTGATGTCAGCACTGGTTACAGCGTTCACTGTGGGTCTGGGAATTGCATTTTTCGGTTCGCAAGTGTTAAAAAAAGGATTTGATGAGTTCAAGGATATTGTGTCAAAGACAATCGAAGTGGCTCTGATACCTTTACTTCCAGTATACATTTTCGGTATCTTTTTAGAAATGAGCTATACAGGACAGGCATGGCACATTCTCAATGTGTTCATTTCGATAATTGGTGTAATTTTTCTGTTGCACATATTCTTGCTTGTTTTGCAATATTGTATAGCAGGTTTTATTACTCATCGCAATCCATTCAAGCTGTTGTGGAATATGCTTCCTGCTTATTTCACGGCATTAGGAACGTCGTCGAGTGCCGCCACTATCCCAGTAACGCTTAACCGCTCTATGAGGAATGGAGTGAGTGAGGGTGTTGCAAGTTTTGTAATACCACTGTGTGCAACAATCCATCTTTCAGGAAGTACGTTGAAGATTGTGGCGTGTGCAGTGGCATTAATGCTGATGACAGGCATGCCGTTCGATATAGGCATGTTCACGGGATTTATCCTGATGCTAGGCGTGATGATGATTGCAGCTCCCGGTGTGCCTGGTGGTGCCATCATGGCAGCATTGGGTGTGTTGCAGTCTGTTCTAGGTTTTGATGCCCAACAGCAGGCGCTAATGATTGCTCTCTATATCACGATGGATAGTTTTGGCACGGCATGCAACGTAACTGGCGATGGAGCCATTGCCCTCGTCATCGATCGTATCAATTCGAAGAAAGAAGAACGGCAGGGAGAAACTTTTAGAAACTAGAAGTTCTGCATTTATTCAGAGGCTTTCATCATCTTGAGCCATTTTAGATAGCCGAACACAGCTATCACTGTGTAGAATCCATAGAGACTTGCTGTGAAAGGAATTCCCTTGTATATATACAGTCCGCAGCACACAGCGTCAACAACAAGCCACAGCAGCCATTGTTCCACATATTTCTTTGCTAGAGCCCACAGTGCAACGGCGCTCAGTGATGTTGTAAAACTATCAAGTATGGGCACCCGGCTGTCGGTGTAGGTAATCAGAATCCAGTAAATAAATCCCCAAAGAACCACCCATGTCACCAGTGATGCCAGAGCATGACGCAGCTTGTAGTGAGTGATGGGAAGTTCTTTTCCCTTTTCTTTCTTGTTGCCCCAACGCCAGCATGCGTAGCCGTAGATTGCCATTGCAATGTAGTAGAATTCCATGCCGAAATCGGCATATAGTCCTTTTGCAAAATAAAGATAGGCGTGGACTGCAGGCATAATAACGCTGACCGCCCATAACCAGATATTGGCGCGGTACTCGAGCCACAGGTAAAGGAGCCCGAGCACCGTGCTCGTAATGTCTATGAATATAATCCAGTCCATTGACTACTGTTAGTTTCGTCGCCAAATTATCATTCCTCGCGAAAAGCGTTAGAACAGGAATGAGATGTGTGCCAGTACGTTAGTGCCTGCCATGGGGTAGAAGCGTGGATCACTGCTTAAAGTGGGCTGATTGCTCTTGTTGCCGTCTTTATAGACTGCAGCAGTCTGAGCATAGCCGTTGTTTTCATATTTCTTGTTAAACAGGTTGTAGATGGTGATGCCGGCTGTAATCTTTTTCACGTGTGGCAGCTTGAATGAGTAGGAGAGTCCCAGATTGCTGATGAAATAAGGATCAAGGGAATCTTCTTTGCTCTCAAAATTGTCCAGATACTGGCGGCTTACATATTGCGATTGGAATTGAGCCTCAAAGCCTTTGTAATTGAATTGCAACACACTGTTGGCAATAATGCTGGGCGAGAAGGCAATGGTGGTATTGCCTTTTTCAATGGCAGTTTGTGTCCACATTTCGTACCAATTGTCGTCATAGTCGCTCACATAGCCCACATAGTTCTTGATGATGTTGCGGCTGAAAGTGGCATTCACATCCCAACGCAGCCAGTCGGTGAACTTGACACCAGCCGCCAACTCGATACCACAACGGTAGCTGTCGGGCACGTTCTCGGCCATGAGCTCACCAATTTCGTTTAGCTTGCCGTTGAGCACGAGCTGGTCTTTATATTTCATGTAGTATAGGTTGACACCTGCCGAGAATCGACTGCCCTTGAACTCATAGCCAGCTTCCCAATCCATGAGTTTCTCGGCGCGGGGATGAACGGTGAGGGGACCATCGTTGTAATTGTTGCGGGTAGGCTCCTTCTGGGCTACAGCAAACGAGGCATAGGCACGGTTCTTGGTGTTGATTTGCCAGTTAAGACCCACTTTGGGGTTGAAGAAGTTGAAAGTCTCATCTACGTCAAGAGTTTGCATGTGCTCAGGACTTGCGGTCCAGTCCCACTTATCATTAACGCCCTTGATGGTGTAGTGGATGTGGCGGAACTGCAAGTCGAGATATGCATTCAAACCGCCCCAAATAGTGCAGTTGTTTTTCCAGTAGATGTTGAAATCGGTTTTTTTGCCTTTGTTGCGGTAGTACTCGTGGTCTGGATCAAGTGCGCCAATGTAGTTCTCTACCCAAATCACTTGACCGTGGTGGTTGTTGCTATAGGAGTTGAAACCGCCGCCCAGCACGCTGGCTAGACGCTCTCCAGTGTAATGAACCGAGAACACTCCGCCACCAAAACCGCTGTCAAGAATTTTCTTGCGCACGAGATTTGATTTCTTGACCTTCACACCATCAACATTGAACGGTTCAAGAGAATACTCGGAGAGGGTGCGTTGGTTTTTATATTCCTGATAATAGCCATAGCCGTCGGTGTAGTGCAGTGCGGCATTGAGTTTCCAGTGATAGTTGAACTTGTGGTCAAAAAGCAGCTGAAAGTGATATTGTTTGTAAATATCCTTTTGGTCTTTGTAGAAACCGGTGACAACGTCGTCGTGCTTGATTTCGCCGTTGGGGTTATATTTGCGGTCACTTTCCAGCTTGCTGCGGCTTATGCCATCCCAGGCATGGTAGGTGTCTTCTTTGCCGCCAAAGGTGATGAACTTGAGCGAGGTGTTGTCGCTATAATAAGCCACCTGTGCAAAGTAGGAGAACATCGCCGAGGTGGCACGGTCGCGGTAACCGTCGCTGGAGATGTGCGACAGGCGGATATCAGCCATCCAATGGTCTGCCAGGCGTCCTGTACCTAGCTTTATAGTCTCCTTGTTTGTGTTGAATGAGCCATATGACCCCGAAACCTCGGCGTAAGGAGTGAGCGATGGAGCCTGTGAACGCATGTTCACGCTGGCGCCAAAGGCTCCTGAGCCATTGGTCGATGTGCCGGCTCCGCGTTGCACCTGAATGTCGCGCAGCGACGAAGCAAGGTCAGGGGTGTTAACCCAGAAGACGCTGTGGCTTTCGCTGTCGTTGATGGGGATGTCGTTCATTGTCACGTTGATGCGTGTGGCATCGGTGCCACGCACACGCATTGAGGTGTAGCCCACGCCGGCACCGGCGTCGCTCGTGGTGAGCACTCCTGGGGTGAACTGCAGCAGTTGCGGCATGTCAACGCCATGGTTCACGGCATCAATTTGTTTCTTACTCACGTTGGTAAAAGCAACAGGGGTATTGCTTGTTGCACGGGTTGCAAGCACTTCAATTTCTTGCAGTTGCAGGGTGTCGCCTGGCTCACTCGGCTGAGCGGTGGCGAGCATGCTGCCACACAGCATAGCGGCAGCAAGAAGCAATGTCTTCTTCATTACGTTCCTAAAAAAATAAATATTAATAAGTTCTGTTCTCTACGCCGGTATTACCCGGTTCAGATTCACGGTGGACGGAAAAAAAGGCTCCCACCTGTATGGGTATGTTCTCAGCCACACCGGCATCATGCGACGGCAACTCACGAAAGCCACTCAGTCACAAGAGCCTAAGCGGTGCAGCACCCCCAAACTCATTGAATCGTGGTGCAAAATTAGTGCAAGGTGAGTGAAAAACCAAATTTATTTGAGTTTTTCTAAGCCGCAGCCTAATTTATCTAACGTTAAGAAAAAGTTTTCAGTTATCGGTTATTTGTTTTTTAATTGTCGCAATTGTTTCCGACGATATTCACCCAAATATGTAGCAGCTGCGACATATTTCATATTTCAACAAATAATTACTTGAAATTTTTTGTTGGAAAAATTCAATTATTATACATTTGCAACATATAAATGCATGGAATTATATATGGAAGACAAATGGGTTAAGAGCATCGTGGGTTGTGTGGTTGCAATCCTTTTTGTTTTGGGGGCTTCCTCATGCAAAAGGGCGACTGAGTTTTTCAGCACGCAAGCAGAAAGCGAGCATTCATTCAGCACAGAAAATGATAACGAGCAAAGCAGCGGATTGCGCGAGGGCGATGTCGTGTTTCAGATTTCACAGTCCAATCAGTCCCCATTTGTAATTAGTGCGACAGGCACAGAGTGGAGTCATTGTGGTATTATTGTCGAAGAGGATAGAGGGATATATGTGCTCGAAGCATCAAATACAGTTCGTCTTACCCCTTATAGCCAATGGGTGGCGAAAGGCAAAGATGGAGTAGTAAAGGTGTGCCGATATACTGCCAAACCCGTGAAAATTGACTATTCAAAATATCTGGGCAAACAATATGATTTGCAATTCAGTTTTGATAATGACAAATGGTATTGCTCGGAACTTGTCTACGATATTTATAAAACTCAATTAGGAATAGAAATTTGTAAACCTAGACCAGTAAGTAGTTACAATACAAGAGGTTTGGATATAGTTATGGAAAAAAGGAAAATCAAGGAGTCGCAAATGGTGGTGGCCCCCAGCGACTTATGCGACAAAGGGAAGGTAATAAGCGAGGGTAGTGGAATAGGTGGATTGGTAAAGATTAAGAAATCGCTTGGGAGGTTTTTAAAACATAATCGCTAGCTATTGCAGGTCTTGGGAGATGGTTTTTAGTAGTTGTTGCAGTGGTGGGGCGGCGGTTTTAAGATCTAGATTGAGGAGATCCTTTAGCTGTTTGGTTTTCTTGACGCGATTCATCAGCAAGAGGTTTAGCAGCAGTCGCCATGCGGTGTAGCGTACAAGAGGCTTGTTGTTGTCACGCAGTCTGTCCCACAAATCGACGGCACAGGGCAGGTGACGCAGCAGTCGGTGACACAGCACATCGGCAATCTCGGTGCTCTCAATGCTGTCGCACCATGCCAGGGCGGTGGTCATGTCAAATTCCATGATAGGGTAGAGCATGATTGCTGCCATGCGGCACTCACGGTGGTTGACGTCATTCCACAACGACTGTGCCAGAGAAGCGCTTTTCTCATAATGGCTGGTGATGTTTATTACATCGATGAGCTGGCAACCCATAATCATGGTGTGCGGGTCACCGGCAGCTCGCAGTTGGTCGGCAATGATGCCATTGCGATAAGCAAAAAACTCCTTGCGTAAATTCTGTTCCATAGACTGCTGGTTTGGGAAAAAACAAGGGTGCCACTCAGTGTCTACAGGCAGCACCCTTATACTTATGTGTTTATCGTGATTCAGGAGAACCTTCCTATACTATGCTTTATTTTGTCAGCGGAGAGTAGTCGCGGCTGTAACGCAGGTGTTGCTGGATGTAGTTCTCGTCGTAGCTGACGGTGATGTCCTTAATCTCGCCGTTGGCATCATATACCGGCTTGTAGACAGGGTTCACAAAGCCCTTGTAAGGTGCTATGTTGAGCGACTCGTAGCGCTTGAGAATTTCGCCATGGATTTTTGGATCAACCTTTACTCCATAGGTCTCAACCAGCTTGCGTCCAGCCTCAAAGTCGCCCTCGCTCTTGATGCGCTGTACCTCGGCGAGTAACTGTCCGAACAGGCCACGCAGCTTCTCATAGTCGTTTACTTTGACATAGGTCTTGCCACCTCTCTTCTTGTCCTTTACAATCTCGATGACCTTGTCCTTCTTGCCCTTCTCCAGGCACCACTCGCTGATGAACTTGCGGTTGCGCATGTGCGATTCCTCAATGTC
>JAEEGL015803133.1_pt1 | contig 13966 bp, 21 predicted proteins | sample 9134231 | NCBI WGS metagenome assembly JAEEGL01 (sample SAMN16246548, study PRJNA631951) | gut metagenome | biome: gut microbiome; feature: rumen; material: fiber-attached | host: Bos | place: Iran: Karaj | collected 2018-10
GGCTCTGCCGACAATGGTGCTCAAGTCCTCTGGACACGTGCAGAAGCTGAAGGAACACGGAATGTATGTCGAGCGGCCAGAAACTGAGCGACATCACTTGGACGATCCGCAGAAGGTTGATTGATGGGTAGTGAAGTTTAGAGAGTAGGCGTTTCTAGAACGCATCGTAGAACCCCGCGTTGGTAGCGGCGACACCGGAGTAACATCCGTGAGCTGATGGGCAAACTGCCCATCCCATGAACGAGCGGCGCAATCCGAAAGGAGTATGGCGCGAGCCATATCGTAGATGTGCGACAAGTTTCCGGTCTTGGGGAGATACAACCCCGTAAGGGAAAACCGGTACGCTGGTGTAGTTCAATTGGTAGAACTCTTGATTTGTACTCAAGGTGTTGCGGGTTCGAGTCCTGCCACCAGCTCTAATAAAGAAGGAATCTTATGGTTGAGACCTATGTACCGCTGATAGACCAGCTTGGGGAAATTGTCAAGAAGCACGATGCGATGGTGGGCGAGCTGCAGCAGCTTGTGACCTCGTTGAAGCTTGAGAACGCGACCTTGAAGAAGCGTCTTTCGCAGTACGAGCCAATCTCCGAGGATATCACTGGACTGCATAAGGAACCAGCCGAATATGTGTATATCGTTGCTGACAAGAAAGACGATGGTACACTGGACGACCCGGTCGTGGTTCCGTGCAACCGTGGGACATCGCAGACGGCCGCGTTCACTGAATATAAGAATCGTATTTTGGTTACTCCGCACGACCCGAAGATTGTGGCCGGTGGTTACATCTACAAGGTTCGCGGAAAGGCGTACTTTTCCGAGGAGTTCCACAGCGAAGAATTCGGATATGGTACCGTGACTGCGGCAATTGATAAGGCGGTCGAATCCGCCCGAACGAATATAGAAAAAGGAATTTCGCTATGAAAAACAAGAAGCATACATTCATTTCGGACGAAACACAGGAACAGAAGGAAGCTCGTTGGGCTAAGCAGTCCAAGGCGGCAAAGACATTCGCCAAGTCTGCCGGCGTAAACTGGAAGAAGATTTCCGAGGACAGACGCCGAGACAAGGCCATTAAGGACCATATGTCCTTGTACTAATGTATTTTTGTGGATTAGGAGCGGTTCCGGTTGATTCCGGATCCGTTTTTTGTTATGTTGTGGTTATGAGTTACCAAGACAATTGTTTAAGTGGTGTCGTCGGTTCGTTCGACGAAAACTGGGAGCGCGAGCGTATCGAGATGTGGTTCTGGCGAGACCGGTATATGAGGCATCAAGAAGTCCGTCTCGACGAAAACGGAAAGATTATTTTCGACCATTTCTGGGGTCCGACTCTGGAAGAGTGGAAAGAGGCCGAGGAACGGCGCGTCGCCTACGAGAAGGATATCGAGAATCGTCTGAAAAACTGGCGGCCGCCTAGTGTCGACGACATTATCAAATCTAGCGTCAATCAGTTCAAACAAGGCGTGAAGATTGAGAAGCAGCAGTTCGTATATGAGTGGTCGATGGAATATCTGCAGAAAGAAGGCATAAAGCTTGCCCACATCTGTGTAAGCGACCCGAAGCGTCGTTTGGGCGTTGCTCATTTCGATATGCTTAAGTTCATGAAGGCATACGACATCGAGTTCGATGGCGCGACGTACAAGGTCGGTGACAAGTCGTACATATTGATGGATTTGCTGGAAACCGATAAAACTTGATTTTCTGGATAACGATTGCTATATTTCACCATTATGGTAGGCGTTATCACTTTCGTTGTGCTGGTAGTACTGGTTTCGGTATCCAGTAACAACTAGGAGACATTATGGCGCGAGGCAAGTTACGAAGTAAAACATCGTCAAAGCGGTTGACCCGCGACGATGTGATGAACTATAAAATCGATTGGTCAGAATGGCATTCCATTGTCCAAGAGTCTCTTCACGCGTTTGATTTTGACGGTGTTGCATACGCCGCAAAGAAGTTGAACATCATCTGCTCTGGTTGGGACGAGGACAAGTGCTCTGTAAAGGGGTACGACTTGTCGATGGAGGCAGAACATGTCTGCCGCGTTCTCATTGCGATGTACGAACTTGGCTGGGATGAACCAAATGAAGCCAACGGCATAACGATTTATGACGACTATTGCCACGCATACAAGTCGACGTTGCCTACGGATGGAATCTACCACGCCTATATTAAGTTGAACGCGGTGAGCGACGAAAATGACCTTGATAGGCCGATTTGGGTTAACGAGCCGTGGATCGAGATTAAGCTCGCAATGGACGAGAACGCAAAGCCGTATTTCCAGATAGATTTCACACTTATTTCGCAGAGTTTCTAGTATGGTGTCATGTCGCTACATAAACAACTGGATTAAGTCTTTTGAGGTGAAGAATTTCCTTGGCCGGTACAATTATCACCTTGAATTCCTTGACAAGCCGTATATAACCGGTCCGACTGGTTGCGGCAAGACATCCTTGTTGAAGTTGCTCAAGGTGGCTATTGAAATTTTGGAACACGGTAATCTTGGTCCGCTGACCGACTTGTGTTGCGGTTTTGTCGGATTGTCTGGAAAGCTGTTCGATGAGTTTACCATTGAGACATTTCACGGAAAGCTGAACATAATCAAGCTCGATCATTATCATTATTGGGTCAAGTTGTACAATGGTAACCAGCTTGTGTTTGAGAGCCGTTGCGAGGACAGTTCCAAATGCTATCAGCACGACGAACTGCAGAGCATTGGCCAAGTCAATGCTGAGTTGCTTGCGGATGACCGTTTCGATTTGCCGTCATGGCTTTATGCGCCATATGACTACCAGAAGAACTCGCCTTGTGCCTTGACGCTGAAACGGTTAATTGACTGTCGTAATCCGGATTTGGACTTGGCTAACCACATTGCCAATGTTCCGTCGATGTACGATTCGCGTACGGATATATGGGACTACAAGTGGCCGCTTCCTGAAGGACAGTATCCGGCGTCTCCGGAAGTCAAGATGGCATATAGAGGCATAGACTATGATGACGACGGTGAATATAACATCAAGGATATATTCTTCAATCGTCCTACGAGAGGTGACCTCGCGATAGCTATGCTCGCGTTTGCGATTGCCGGAAAGCCGGGAACCATCCTTATCGACAACATCGACCTCCACATGCACTGTGTCACGCAGTCGCAGATGCCGCATCTTATGAAGCTTGCTGCTTCACGCGGTGTGCAGATTATCGCGACGGCCGACAGCTTCCATCTGTTCGAGGACGAGAATTTCGAGCAAGCCACCGACTTGCTTGGAATCACGAAGTTTCCTACATCTGCATACAATGTGATCGAGCAGTACAATGTCGTTCCGACAATCGCGAATAAGCGTATATTGGCCGAGGCCATATTGACGACAAGTGCCGGGAACCATATCAACGCGTTCGGCATCCGTGTTGGCGATCATCTGGCCGATGGTGGGTACCGTACATTCGGTAAGAAAGAATTTGGTGAATCCACGGAATCCGTTACCGAGATGGTGGACTACATTTTGGATTTTATCAACGACGCGGAACACCTTATCGTTGTTCCCAAGAAGCAGCTATGATTTATACGAGCAATTACGACACCGCGCTAAAGTATCCGGAATTGGCACCCCGTCTGGTGTCAATCGCAAACCACACGCACCCGGCGTTTGTAGGACAGAGGGAAATCCGCCTTTCGCCGCCGATGTGCTTGGTCGAGTGCTACAAGCGCGGAATCATCGACAAGCTGAAGTTCGAGAAGGATTTTCGCAAGGATGTTCTGGACCATATGGACGCCCGTGCGCTTGCCGCCGAGCTGGACAACAAGATTCTGCTCTGCTATGAGCCGAAAGGCGAGTTCTGCCACAGGCAGATCGTCGCGCAGTGGTTCAAGGAGCACGGCGTGATGTGCGAGGAGTGGTCGATTGGCTGTGAAGAAGACCAGTGCGAGAACCTTTAGCACTTGATGTTCGTAAATAATTTCTACATTAAAGGAGTAAACGATGAAAAAGTTACTATCAATTCTTCTGCTCGCGATTTTCTTCGTGGGTTGTTCCGTAATCGACGAGACCCAGCGCGGTGTCGTTCTTTCTTGGGGTAAGTATTCCGAAACCCTCGGACCGGGTATGCATGCCATCAACCCGATTACTGACGAGGTAGTCAAGTTCACGACTCGTACCGACCTCAAGACGGTAACGATTGACGCTGGTTCAAACGACCTCCAGACGGTCAAGGTCACTACTCAGGTGAACTTCCATATCGACCCGTCCAAGGTGGATTTGATTTACAAGACCTACGGCGAAGATTATGTGGAGAACATCCTAGTTCCGAAGATCAACGAGACGATTACTGGTGTTACGCCGCAGTACAAGGTTGAGGATATGCTACAGAAGCGCGAGGAAATTCGAGACCGTATGCGTAGCACATTGAGAGTCAAGCTTGATTCAGCAAAGGCTCCGATTATCATTGATGGTCTCGCCGTGACCTCGTTCGAGTTCTCCAAGGAGTTCAAGGCTTCCGTAGAAGAGAAGCAAGTCCAAGACCAGAAGGCTCAGAAGGAAAAGTACATCACTCAGCAGATGGAAGAGCAGAATAAACAGAAAGTCAATGCTGCTCGTGCCGATTCACAAGCCATCGCAATCCGTATGAAGGCTCTCTCTCAGCACGGTGGCAGCGCATACCTCACCCTCCAGTTCATCGAGAAGTGGAATGGCCAGCTTCCGACATATATGTCTGGCGACAACAAGCTGATGCCGATGCTTAACATTTCGCCAGACGCAAAGTGAAAGGAATCCGACTATGTACGTCCTACTGCACAAGACGAACGGCCTATACTACAACTCTCGTCAGTTCAACCCCCCAGTCCCCTTCGGCGGACCGAAGGAGACAGCCGACCAGTATGTAGACAAGGACCTTGCCGAGTTGATGATCAAGACGGCGGAGCAGTTCTTCGTTGGTCTGTTTCCACAGGATATGGACTTGATGAACCGTAACGCGTTCATCAAGGAGTGCATAGTCGTAGACTCCGAGGAATAGTATGAATATCTTAGGCAAGATTTTTAACATCAGTGGACACGGCGACAACAAGTCTACGGTGACTATCAAAGGCAAGACCTATGTTGGCAACAGCATTACGGTTGGTCGAGATGGAAAGATTCTCATTGACGGCAAGGAAGCCGGACAGTGCGAAGACCGACAGATCAGTATTGAGGTTGTCGGCGATGTCGAACGCGTAGAAACCTCTTCTGGCAATGTTACGGTTACCGGTAACTGCGGAAAGGTCAAGGCGTCGTCTGGAAACATCAAGATTGGCGGCGATGTGTCCGGCGATGTTGATGCGACCTCTGGTTCCATTTCCGTAGGTGGTTCCGTCAGCGGCAGTTGCTCGGTCACGAGCGGTATTATTAATCATAATACGCCTCATAGCTGGGGACGCTAGGATTTGATTTGGAGAGGGGAGAGGCCGTCGAGAGACGGCCTTTTTTCGTTTATCGGCGATATTTTAGAGTCAACCTTATAAACTTTGGTTTAAAGAATTCTTTATAAGGTTAACCTATGAACGCAAAAGAACTTTTCCACGAAACTGTAGGTAAGCTCGCTGATGCTTACAAGGATCATCCGGCTATGTTGGAGGCATTTGCTGCCGATGTCAACAAGGCATACGACACGCTGCTTGAATTCGGTGATTTCGGTGGCATCAACAAGTCTATGTCGATGACACAGCCGCGAACCTTCTCCAAGCCCACAGCTTCCTACAACAAGGCCACATCTGGTCCGGTTGAAGGCGAGAACAAGTCCGAGGAGCCGGGACAGACCGTGACTTTCCAGCAGATCCAGGAAGCTGGTCAGGCTTTCATTGAGTATGCTCGCAAGAACCCGGTCGCCGCACAGCGTTACCTCGAACGCAACATCATCCCGGAAATCGAACGCGCAGCCGAGAAGCAGTTCGCAGCCGGTGCCGACCTCGGTGGCCGCGACTGGAAGGACGCCTTCAAGGATGCCGTGTCTGGCAAGATGCAGCAAGACATCGAACAGGTGAAGGGTGAAATGGCCGCCAAGGAAGCCAAGGACGCCGCTAAGGCTGAGAAGGCTGCCTTGAAGGAAGGCGAGAAGGCCGCTACGGCTCAGAACAAGGCTTTCTGGAAGGACCAGAAGAAGATGGGCTTCCGTGACCAGTACAACAAGATGGTCGAGGAAGACGAGGATAACCGCAAGGAAGCTGAGAAGCTTGAAAAGAGCGGCTACGACCCGTCCATCTACGGTGACATCAAGAAGGAACCGGGCTTCCTCCGCCGTCTGAAGGAAAAGTACCTCAAGTGGCGTTCCGAGGCCGTCGATGCCATGCAGTGCAAGGACAAGGTTCGCCTTGAAGCTGCCTACAAGGAAATCAAGAAGCTCGAAGCCGTGTGCGAGGCTCTTGACCTTGACGCCAATGTGGTGTTCGGCTAATTGCCGAAATTCTGCAAATTTCAACGAGTCCGGAAGAAATTCCGGACTTTTTCGATTATTTTCATGAAAAGTATTGACAAATCGGTTTATATTGGTTATATTTAGGGTAGAAAAATTAAAAAAGGAGCCGTTATGTTTAGTTTCTTCAAGAAAAAAACGTGGGTATGCGACGCCGCCATCAGTTATTTGATGAGCATAAGCTCGCTGTTCACCGTCGAATACACTTGCCTCGTGAATGGCCGCCGTATCAAATTGCCGTTCCGTAACGATGTAGGCGAGATGGTTGCCGACATCTACGATAAGAATGTCGTAGAGGTGGCCATCAACTATATGGGTACCGGTGTACCGTGCTGCGCGTTCATTAACAAGGGTCGTCTTGATGAAAGCACACTTGCTAATGTCAAGGCCATGTTCGACCACTTCATCGCCGAATGTCCGGCCACGCAGAGCCGCAGCACCGTTCAGGAACTCCACCTTATGCACAAGGGTCTCCACGACCAGATCGAGAAAATCGTGAATGTGTACGGTTGGGACAAGAGCAAGGAAAGCAAGTCCAACGATATCAAGATTTACCTCAATTCCATCAAGCCGGAATACCGCGTCCGTCTTATGGATTTCCTCATCCGTCTCGACAAGTGCAGCGTTCCGGTTACCATTACGGTCAACATTGACAGCACGACCGACGAGATGGTCGGTTCTACGCTCAACGAACTGGCGATGTTCGAAATGGAAGACAAGGAAAAGACGGAAGGGGAAGACGACTTGCCCATTTAGTTGCAAGTTTCTGGTTAGTTTGCTATATTTTGGTTATCAATAAACCATGGGTAACAATATGGCAAACAACATCAAAATTTCCATCGATAAAGTGATGGACATCTTGACCAAGGTCAAGACTAAGCTTTCTGCACCGGATGCGAACTCCGCATCCATCATCGGCTACATTGACGGTCAGCTTGACGTTCTCGACGCGATGAAGCCCGAAGAAACTGACATTGTCTCACGAAGTGTGCTGGACACGGTTCCGACCGTTCCAGCTGAACAAGAATCCATTACCGGCGTAGTTAAGCTCGACAATTTCCAGCTTAACAAGATGATTGAAGAGATGAGGGAAGCCGCGAAGCCCAATATCGTGTATGTCCCTCAGCAAGTCAATCCGACGCCGTGGTGGCAACAAGTAACATATACTGCTACCGCCGATACCAAGGCGACTGACAAGATAACTCTCGGTGATATTCCGCAAGCAAAGCCGACAATCCCTCTGTTCCGTGGGGCTGATTGCCGTGCTTAAAAAATTGATTAAACGGCTCAGAAAACGGGGTAAGACTGCTAGGAAGCGGTCTTACCCTTCCGTGCTTGATAATCCGGATCTGACCTTCGATGAATTGAAGGCTCTCTGGCAAGCGTCGGTTGGGCGCGTGAATCTTGCGGAGACCAAGGGAAATGAGAGTTGACTTTTATGTGCCTTGCACGGTCGCTGGGTATAACGACCGATTTAACAAAGACATTGAGTATAACGGCACCTTGTCTACATTGGTAGACGAAATCGAGCGGCAGCTGTCTGTAGACTTCTGCGAAGATTTTGCCGAATTTGTAGCTGGCGACGAGGCTGGTAAGCTGGGCTATAATGTATATTCCGGCTGTATCAATATGACGGTGTACAACGAGAAACTGTACATCCGTATTTCCGCGTTCATAACATTCCCCCAGTACCACGAGTTGGTGCCGCTTCATAACGGCAAGACGATTACATTGAACTATGACGAGACTCGTGACTTCAAGCAGTTCGTCGACCATTGCATCGCCACCATTGATGGCCAGATGAGCGACGGTTGGGGAGAAGGCTTCGAGCAGCGCAAGCTGAAACTTACCGAAGACCCCAATGAAAAATTCTACCCTTGTCCGGGTAGTGTCGAGTTTGTACTATGGGACGGATTCGCCGTAGATAACCGTGGCAAGATGATGCACCCGATTACCTATAACCATAAAAGCAAGCTGTTCAATCACGGCTGGATTATGGGCGAGTGGGATGGACCAAATTCGTTGGTCGGCCTTCTGTGCCATAACGCGAATTTGTACAATTTGTTGATGACGGTGAAATGGCCGAAGCGCGACTACAAGAAGGTAATGCGCGAAATCACCAATGTTAAGTATTGGCACACATATATTGACAGAGTTTTTATAGACAAGTTTATAACTTGGTATATCAATCATATGAAAGCCGTTGGTGTCGGTGACAAGGCGACCCGGCGGCGGTTGAGAGCCTATCAGAAATTGTTCAAGTGAGGGAAGCAATGGTAGATAAAGTAGCCTTTTTCGGAATGTCGCTGTTCGACTTGCGGCGACGGATAAGTACGAAAGCCCAATGCAAGTCGATGGACGCAGTAGCGGCGGCGAACCGGCTACGAAGAATGGTCGAGACGATGCCGGGTAGGACAGACCAGAAACTTGATAAAATCTACAAGGACACTGGACTTACGCCGTTCGTTTCGACCGATGAACTGATTGATGGACTTATTGATGCGTGGTGGGGAGAGATCAAGACCTACATTGGCCCATATAACCGCGCCGAACATGAGACGCACCCGCGTTCCATTCCCATCCGCCGTACCATAAAGAAGGCCGACGAGTACTATGCTCGCTACGAGATGTCGTCCCATAAGGACTTCAACGATGTCGTCACGCGTTACAGCAATGCAAACGGCTATCCTGACATCAAGATTAAGAACGCGAAGTATCCCTACATAACTCTTACAGCCAAGACCCCGTTCGAGATAACCTTGGCGAACAAGAGTGTTAACGCTTATCCAACCGCTTCCAATGTGCTGGAAGTGATTTAGGAGGTATTCCTATGAAGCAGTATTCTTTCCGCGTACTGGAACCGTTCAATACGGAGACACAGTCGCTCAACCTCGCTGTCAACATGCGTAACTCCATCTTCCTCGCCGGACCGTGTCCGCGAAACAACTACGAGGAGGACTGGCGATATGGCGTATTCGATATGCTTGAGGAGCTTGGATTCACCGGTACCGTAATTACGCCGACGAACGACAAGTATTCCGAGATGGAGCGTCACGAGGCGGAGGCACTTTGGGCGCAGACCGAGTGGGAGCGCACAATGATGCATATGTGTTCTGCTCTCGTGTTCTGGGTTCCCCGTTGCGAGAAGTGGCCGGCCTTTACCACGAATATAGAGTTTGGTGAGTGGTACAAGAAGAAAGGTGTTTATTTCGGGTTTCCGGATGACGCTACCCGGATGAAGTACCTCACGCTCAAGTTTACGGAGCAGAAGAAAAGTTGGTACAACGACTTACGAACGATGCTTGCAGATGTAGTGCGCGACCTGCAAGCATCCAAACAGCGCAAGTGGTTCACCGCCGATACGCACTTCGGCCAGCAGCGTACGCTTGAGCTGTCTTGCCGGCCGTTCGTGGACTTGGTCGAGATGGACTTGACGATGATTTCCAACTGGAATAAGAGTGTCCGTCCGAACGACATCGTGTATCACGCTGGTGACTTCGTCGATTACACTGACCTTTCCTTGCTTCAGAACTTGCTCGGAGACCTCAACTTCAAAAAGCTGCACTGGGTTCTTGGCAATTACGACCGCAAGTACAAGGACAAGATTGCCGCTATCGTGGCAGACTTCAACCAAGTATACGCCACCGAGCGCGAAATCGAGATTTACGACCAGACCGACGAGAATGATATGTGCTGGACTGGATTGCAAGACTCCGAAGGAAACTGGCACGACTATGTCATTGTCCACGAGCCGGTTGACTTCCCTGCACCGAAGCGTGAGAACGCTGTATATCTGTACGGCCACATTCACGGCCGTTCATTCGCGAAGACCAACGGTTTCGACTTGGGTACCGATTACCACCACTATGCCCCGGTTTCTGAGGAACAAGTGCTCTGGTTCACCAACGCGATGAAGTATTGGGACAAGAATGTCTACTGCAGCAAGGTGGAGACCAGATGAAGATAGCCGGAATTGACCCGTCCATCAAGTCCAGCGGCATTGTCGTGATGGACTTGGCGGACGACCTCTCCGTTAAGGGAATCCAGTTCTACGGCTACACCACTACGAAGATGTACGCCGTGGACGAGGGTAATGTCCATATTCAGTATCTGTGTCCGGCGGACAAGTATTCGGCCTTGTGTATGCCGGAGCGTCAGAGGATGACCTACGGCATCATAGCTAACTGCTTGCGCGATGTCGTGTTCCTTGGAATGGAAGACTATGCTACATCGAAGGCGCACACTGGAAGCGGCAGTATCTTGCAGATAGCGGAGTTCTGCGGCGGAATCCGTTATCTGGCCTACAATATGGGTATCGGCATAATCAACTTCGGGATCGGCCAGATCAAGCGGTTCGCTACCGGGGACGGCGACGCCGACAAGATATCGATGTGCGTGGCCTTCAGGAAGGCGTTTCCGGGATTTTATCCGGAGTACATTTTCGAGAAGTTGAAACAGTACGAGTCGCCGCATAACGACCTCTGTGATGCGTTTTGGATGTGCGAAATTCTCCGTGAGCTGATGGTTCTGGAGAAGTACGGCGAAGAGCGGCTTGACCCGACCGCGTACACGCTGCTTACGACAACCAAGACCAAGGGAGCCATATCGCTTGCTGAATCGCCGATGATGCGAATTGGTATGGAGTACGAGAGCGTCAAGAAGAAAAAACGAGCCAAGAAGAAAGCCAGTTGCGCGAAGTAGTCCGATTTGCTATATTTTGGTTATGAAGAAAACTATCGAGTTCGAATTTGACGAAGAATGGCTGGATAATGTTGCCACCGAAAACTTGAGAGCGTTGCTCTACAAGAGTATATTCGATGTGGCTGTATACGCCAATGTCAAGAAGGTGACCGTCGATGGTGCTGACTTTTGGTCGAAGGATAGGGATACCGATGGATAATAAAGAAAATATTGACCCGGAAATTTTGAAAGAGATGGGTGAGATGACCAATATCCAGAATGTCGTCCACAACATCAATTTGGATATGGTTGCCGCTACCGAAATCGTTATGGGCTTGAACAAACGCATGAATGGTCGTGACTATTCTAATGTCAAGGTAGACATTGATGCCGCTAATTTGACTGGTGGTAAAATTACCCATTCGGGTTCCCAGCCGACATTGGCCGACTTGTGCGTGTCAAATGACGACGGTGGATACTTGCTGGACCCCGAAAAGTGCGAAATCAAGTTCTCTCCCGAACTGGGGATGTCCACAATAGTTCCGAAGCGCACGAAGGCTGAAGAGGTGCTAGATGATATGGCGAAGCACTTGGGTCCGCAAGATATGGGGACTCTCGGCGAAAAGAAGCTCGTGCTGAACGAGGACGGTGTACTCACTATGGCACCGATGGAACACAAGCCGAAGCGACCGCTCGTCGTGAACCTTTTTGCGGGTCCGGGTGCTGGCAAGAGCACGGGAGCTGCTTTCCTCTTTGGATTCCTCAAGCTGCACAAGGTGAATGTGGAGCTTGTGACCGAGTTCGCCAAGGAACTCGCGTGGGAAGGCGACAAGGAGTTCATGGCCAACAATCAGGTCTACATCACCGGACAGCAGATTCGCCGTATGAACCGTCTCGTGGGCAAGGTGGATGTAATCATCACCGACTCCCCTATCGAGCTTGGTTCCCTTTATACGGATGACGAGATTCTTAAACAGCTCTGCATTTCCGAAGGCCGTAAGTGGGACCGCCGTCTTGACTTCTTTATCGAGCGTGTGAAGCCGTACAACCCGTCTGGACGCAACCAGACCTTGGAAGAGGCTCAAGAACTCGACCAGAAGATTCGCGACACCGTACCTAGTATGCGTTCAGTTACTGGCGACATGGAAGGCTATTTCCACGCGCTGAGCACGATTCTCACCGCGATCGGGTATGATACGAAGGTTGATTGCGGATATCCGCCGTATGTGCAGTCCGACTTGTCGCGCTATGCCGACCGAATGTTCTACTACTACAAACAAAAGGATAAAAAATGCTAGCCGCAGAAGAAATCGCAAAGAAAACCGACATCGCTCGTAAAGAGACCTATGTCGACCGCCGCTACAGAGACCTCATGGAAAGAATCAACGACCGTGCCGCCGCTATGCAAGGTTCCCTCGTCATCAAGAAGCTGACGAAGTATGGACTTGCTCACCCGGCAGAAGTCCAGTGGGTTTTGAAGACCGGTACGCCGATGACTGAGGAAGTCAAGGCTCATTATGCCGCGCAGGGTTCGCTCGAACCGGATATGGTCGACAGCTTGTATGAAGACCAGCAGAAGGTCAACGACCGTCTCACCAACGAAGGCTTCATCCTCACCGAGAAGAAGCTTGACTTGCCGTCTACGCTTGACCCGAACTTGAGCGAGGAGGCTCGCAAGCAGATCGAGGCTCTTAACAGCTTGTTCGAAGGTGAAGTCGAAATCTCGTGGGAGCACCTTACAACGGCCAAGTCCTAGTTAGTCTTACTGTACGAAGGAATGGGTGCGCCGTTTTCTAGGTTTCCGGCGCACCCATTTTAATATTATGCGAAAGTTGTTGTCTATGATGATATACTTGTGTACGCTCGTCTTAACTATAAGGCGCGTCTTCAAGTATATGAAGACTGGCATGTATGACCGTATCCTACACGGTCCAATGAAGTATTGTTTGATTTTTGAATTCCGGTCTAAGAACTATATGTTCGTATGCACCGATCTGGGTATAGATTCCTCTATCGACACAGACAGATTAAAACTGTTTTTGTTTCGTATAAACAGTATGCTGGTTTCGTATAATATAAATCGAGATAATCGTTTTCCGTATGTTGAGGCTAAGCTAGGTGTGTGGGGTCGTTCATATTTTAATGGTAATCGGTATGGGTACGGGCCAGTTCATTTAATACCGTTTTCATATAATATAAATCGAGATAATCAGTCTCCGTATGTTGAGGCTAAGCTAGGTGTGTGGGATTGTTCATATTTTAAGGGTAAGCGGTATGGATGCGGACCTGTTCATTTAATGCCGTTTATTGATTGTTGCCTTTTGCCCGTGTTGGTTACTCGGACCAAACTATACTTTAATAATATTATTGGAAACGCAGTAAGGTTACCGCTAACACCATGAAGAAACTAAGCTCGTTTATATATGGCGTATGCTTAGTGGCGGCGATTCGTCACGCGGTTTCCGTTATGAAGCGGAGCATTATGCACCCTATGGTTCTGTATCAGCAATCGCAAATCTGTTTAAGTATTGATACGCTTGATGCAAGGTATTTGGTGTTGGACGCGGCCGTAATGTACAGATATAGTTCTGAGATGATGAATGTACTTAATTCATTAACATATCAATATAAGTATATGTTTAATTTCAACCACGGTATATATGAGGTCCATTATAATGCATTGTGTGTGCCGATACTGACGAGTGACCATTTTGCGCGAAATAAGACATGCACACTGGATACCTTGCCGTTCCACAAAGAAACAGCAACGCGTATGGCTAATGATGTGCGGAAACTGCTGAAGCACAGAATAACGGTTATAAGGTGATTATGAAACTGGTACCGAC
>JAEEGL016965026.1_pt1 | contig 13966 bp, 4 predicted proteins | sample 9134231 | NCBI WGS metagenome assembly JAEEGL01 (sample SAMN16246548, study PRJNA631951) | gut metagenome | biome: gut microbiome; feature: rumen; material: fiber-attached | host: Bos | place: Iran: Karaj | collected 2018-10
ATAATAATAAAAACCCGTGAGCATTTCTGCCCACGGGAAATTATTTAATTTAGCCTAAATGGCTTTATCTGTAGAAAGAGCGGCTTTTTGAAAGAACTTTATCAGTTCTTAACGCCGAGTGTAACCTTACCCTTTACGTTCTGGAGGCCACCGTTTTCGATGAGTCCTGTAGCGTCGAACTTGGTGTAGTCAACAGCGCCCTTGGACTTGTCAGCGAATATCTGAGTACCTGCTGCGAAGCCGGGAGTATTAAGAACTGCGTAGGTGGGATTGCCTTCGAATGCGATGGTCAAAAGTTTGATATCGCCTTCGTTAGCGATCGTAGCGCCCTTAAGCGTGATAGCCTTGAACTTCTTGGTAGGCTTTGTCAGGCCGAGAGAACCTGTACCTTCGAGAGCGTCGATAGTTACAGTAGCACCGTCATCGAAAGCGAGCATACCGTCTGCAAGTGTTACCTTTGTAGCTGTGAACTTCTTCTTAGCAGCACCGCCGTCAGCTTCTACGATAACGTTAGCGAAGTTCTGGATATTGTCGACTGCATTCAGACCGTCAAGTGTAAGAGTTGTGTTCTTCTTGTTGCCGGAGAGTGTTACTGTCTTGCCGAGAACTACAGAATCCTTGAAGCTCATCAAAGAGCCGTTTGTGCTGATCGTCAGAGCGATAGCGCCCTTTGCATTCTTGGCATCGAGCTTGACATCCTCGAATACCAGGCTGCAGTTGCCGCCCTTGATAGCTGTTGCCTCAACAGTAATGGTGTTGTCATTACCGATGATGTTCAGCGAAGTGAGACCCTTCGGGATAGTGAGCTTGGAGCCCCACTTAGCGTCGCCGTTGAGCGATACCTCAACGAGTCCGCTTTCGTTTGCGAGCTTGTTGAACAGTGCTTCGAAGGAAGAGGTGTGCAGAACTTCGCCGCCAACGCCTATCGTGTAGTCGATGAGCTCGCAGTTTTCTGCGCGAACTTCCTTATTTTTGTTGTACGGAACAGCACCGAGAACGTTGCCGTTTGCATCCTTATTGCGGATAACTACATTAGCGGAAACATCAGCCTTGCCTGTGCCGTACAGAACAGTCTCGCCGCCTGCAAGTGTTGTCTCTTCAGTACCTACGATGATGTCGAGGAACTTTGTAGGAGCTGCTGCAAGAGTTACCTTTGTTACCTTTGCGCCTGCCTGTGCGAGGTGGAAGATACCTTCGTCAACTGTTACGTTAGATACTGTGGAAGCAGCGTCTGTGAACTTGATCTCGGCGTCGAGCTTGCCAACGTTAGCAACATTGCCTTTAGCGCCCATTGTGATGATCGCGCCGTCCTCTGCGTATACAGAAGCAAATCCGGTGAGACCTGCCATTGTTACGCTGCCGAGAACGTTCAGCTTGGAGCTGCTCTTGTCGCCTGTTACCTTGCCGAGTGTACCGGTCTTGTCACCGATCGTGATCGTACCGCCCTTAATAGCTGTTACATTCAGAACGCCGTTGATCTTAGCGTCGATGTTAACTGCAGCAGCCTTGATCGTTGTAGCCTTGCTGAGTGTCAGAGTACCGTCGCCGACGATCGTGATAGATGTTGCCTTAGCCGGGAACTTGAGAGCCTTAGCTTCGGTAATATCCTTGCTGATGACGAACATCAGGTCGCCTGTAGCCTTGCCCATACCGGTCTTTGCATCGAGAGCAGCTGTGAGAGTTGCATAGCCGTTGCCCTCTGTCCATTCAGAACCGGACTTGGTGAATACTACTACTGCATCTTCCTTGGTAGGAACTTCCTCGGGGATGTCCTCAACTGTCTGATCGTCGATCTTGTTGTTGTCCTTGATCTCGATCGTTACTGTCGCTGTCTTGGACTGGTCTGCCTTAAGGCCTACAGTAGCTGTGTAAGAGCCTTCAACGCCCCACTTAACATTCTCGAGGTCGAGAAGCAGATTGTCGAAGTCTGCAACGAGGTTGTAAACCTTCTTTGTACCGTCGCTGTAAACAGCTGTGAAGTTGAAGTCTGTGAGAGTCGGGAGAACTGTTGCAAGAGTATCAGTTGTCTTGAGCGAGATCTTGTTCTTGCTTGCTGTGAAGCTCTCGAGCGAGATTGCTGTGATCGTTACTGTTACAGTTGCGGAAGCCTTGGAAGCCGGATCCTCAGCGGAGGTGATCGTTACGGTGTAAACGCCGGCCTTGGTGTTGTCGATAGTAGCGGGCTTGCCGTCAGCATCTGTGATAGCGATCTTGATCTTGTTAGCTGTCTGGAGCTCTGCCAGTGTGCCGGTCGTGATCTTGTCTTCGCCTTCGTATGTGATGCCTGCTGTTGCCTTTGTGAGGTAATCAACAGTCTCACCTGTCTTGAATGTGAATGCTGCGGGTTCTACCTTGATAGCCTGTACTGTTGTGTCGGTTACTGTGTACGCAATCGTGCATGTAGCCTTCTTATAGGTTACAGTTACCTTGCCGTCCTTGGTTACCTTAGTAGCATCGAAGCCTGTGATAGCTGCTTCATCGATGTCCTTAAGAGCAACCTTCTTAACAACGTTCTTGCCTTCAGCGTCCTTCTGCTTGTAGGTTACATTGATGTGACCTGTTTCAGTCGCGAACTTGGTCTTGCCGGTTGCATCTACCTTATAAAGTACAACGATCGGATCTTCTGCGTCATCGAGGTCAGCAGCGATGCTTTCAACAATAGCCTCTGTAACATTAACAACGAACTGGAATTCGAAATCCTTATAGATAAGGCTTGCCTTATAATCACCGACCTTGGTGAAGTCTACCTTGGAGTAGTCAAGCTGAACTGCCTCATTCGGAAGGGTGATCTTTTCAGTCTTTGTAGTTGTGCCGTCTTCGAGAGTAAACTCATTTCTGTAGGTTACTTCGATCTCTGCACCGTCGATCACTACTGCTTCGTCGATAGTTGTGTAAGAGTCGAGGCTCTTTGTAGGCTGCTTGGTGAACTTCATGCCTACAACAGCGTTATCGGAAACGGAAACATCGAATGTAGCTGTGAGAGCCTTTTCAGCATCACTCTGACCGCCTGCGTACTTAACAGTGATCGTCTGCTTGCCTGCAGGCAGAGTCGTGTCGATCTTGGAAACTGTGAAGTCGGGGTTGTTAGCGAGCGAAACTTTCTTAGCCTCTCTGCCGGAAGCCATAGTAAACTCTGCATAGTAACCTGTGAGGTTAACAGCGTCACCCTTTGTATAAGTCGGGATAACCTCGGGCTCAACGATCTTGAAGCCTGTTACGCTGTCGTCCTTGACTTCAAAGTCATAGCTTGTGTAAGCATATGTTGCATTACCGTCTTCAGTGTAGACAAGATCAACGGTCTTTGTGCCTGCTGTTGCGAGTATATCAAGTACATCTGCCGGTGTAGCAAGATCCTTATCGCCGACAACACCTGTGAACGCGCCGCTCGTGGTCAGAGATGTGAACTTGACTTCTGTCGTTTCAGCGGAATCCTTATAGTCAACTATTACGGAACCCTTAGCATCCTTTACCTTGAACTCGTCAGCCTTAACAAGCTGTGTCTTCTTGTTCGCTGTCTTGTATTCCTTCCAGAATACCTTGGTAGGCTCTTCCTTAATAGTCAGAGTGTTAGGTGTGCGGCTCTGAACTGTGAAGTTTACAGTAGTTAAACTATAAGCACTAGTAGTGTCATTTGAAGCTGTAACAACATTATTAAGTGCGAATACGGCTCTCTTGTTGGTATCTGTCAGTTTTCTCGTATCAGCCTTAAGAGCAAGTCCGAGAACGTTAGTACCAACTGTCCATGCTGATCCGTCTAACTTTCCTACAAACTCAACGTCAGCACTGTCTATCTTCTTTGTGAAGTAATGTCTTGTTGAGCCGGCATCATCATAGCTGTAAACGCCGAGAAGGTCAAAGTCTGCGGGATCAACTGTCTCGCCGAACTTGTAAACGGTCTTTGTGGGAGCCTTTGCAAGCGCGATGCCCACGAGAGTTGTTTCTTTTACAGCAACTGTTTCTGTAGCCGAAGCTGTGCCGTAAGTGAATTTCAGATCCTGGCTTGCTGCATTGGGTACATATTTTACCGTTTCTGTAGTGGTCGTATTGATCTTACCATTAGTATTGAGCTCAGATACTGTTACGGTTCCGGCCTTGATGAGGGACGCCAGATCAATACCAGCTGTCCGCTTGCCGCTCTCAAGTGTTACTGTCATTGTCCAATTGGTTGCGTCAAACGCCTGACCTACACCGAAATCGGTTCTGCCTGCACTTGTGTTGAATGCCTCTATAGTCTTAACTGCATTCTCTTCAACTATGACTTTTATAGGCTTGGTCTGGTTCTGATACTTGACGTTGATCTGATATTCGCCGGCCTTAGCTGTGTTGAGAGTGCCCTTATCGAGTGTAGCTGTATTAGTTCCGCCATTTGCGATAGCAACAATAGTCTTTGATGCAGCTGCATCGGACATTGTTACAGTAACAGCACCCTTTGTACGGCCAATCGTTGCATCATCTCTGGAGTTATCTGCCAGCTCTGCGATGAACTCATCAGCACTGCTGTAAGTCATAGCCTTGATGACGTAAGCGTTCTTCGATGTGTTGAACTCTACAGCCGGGTGGCCTGCCTGCTTACCGTCGATAGAAGGATATGTCTTAACATCGATCGCAGAAGCGTATGTTGCAAGAGCTTCTACATCAAAAGTCCAATTCAGGGAAGGTGATACGGAATACTTTGCGCCGCCGGTAGCGGTCAGTGTCACAGTTGCTGTGTATTCTCCGGCTGTTGCAAAGTTTCCGGCAATTGTGCTTGAAGAAGGATTAGGTCCAGTTATGGTCCACCCAAAGTCCTTAGTAGTAGCGAGATCAACAGTCTCCGTTGAACCAGCCTTAGAACCTGTAGAATAAGTAAGCGTGAGTTTGCCGCCCGCAGCCGAGATGTCGGATGCCTTCAAAGGCTTCTCGGTGGTTCCGATGCTATAAATAGTCGTTGTGGGCTTAATATCATTACTCGAAGCATCCTGTGTCCAGGCAACAGTTACTGTATTCACCGCAACTGTATATTTAAGATCAACTGTAGGAGCTTCGCCGAACTTATCCTTACCGCCGTTGTATGTCAGCGTGGTGGTTGTTGCCGTTAATACTGCCGAAGTATCGAACTTCTTGGGTGTGAACAGCGAACGGTTGTTCTTGTCACTGAGGTTGATAACTTTTTCCGCGCCGGAAGCATATGTTATGATAGCATAGCAAGGAGTTCCCGTAAACGGTACATTAGCCCATGTGTCACCGATATTTGCAGCAAGCGTGTCAAACGCAGTTGATCCGGTGTCGGATGTGTAAAGACCTACGCTTTCAACAACGTCCTTCTCGACCTTAATTGCAACGTTAGCGCCGATCGTTACAGTCTTCTTGGAGATCTTAGTCGTGTAGGTGTAGTTAACCTTAACGGTCTGAGTTCCTTCCTTAGCGGGGTCATAGCCTGTAACGGATACACCGTCCGTGAACTTACCGCCGGTAACGATCTTGACTCTCTTCTTTGTGCCGTCGTTTGTTTCAACGATCAGCTCACCTGCTGTAAAGTCTGCAGCAACAAGCTGTTCGCCGAGATACTTAGTGTCAACTGTAACCTTTTCTGCAACAGTGTCACCAACCTTGATAACGCCGTCGCCGGCTGTTACGCTCTTAAGTGTGAGCTCATCGGTGTTGATCGTGAATGTAGCAGTCTGATCGTCAACAGCAACTGTGAATGTGCTTACGCCAAGCTGGAGAACGATGCTTGCAAAGTCAGAGTAGTTCTTTGCGGTCTGGGGGTAGTCCTTCTTCTCACCGGTCTTCGGGTCGATGTAAGTAGCAGTGATAGACTTGATCTTACCGCTGGACTGCTTGATCTCTGTATCGGTCGTGCCGTCGCTCCATGTGATCTCGAGGTTGAAGTCTGTCCAGTCGATCTTCTGAGCAGTCCCGTCGGAATAATACTGAGTCTTCTTCGGAGCTGTCAGCTTGATAGCTGTAGCGTACTTGTTAGCGATAGTGATCTCAGTGCTTGCAGTCTTCTTTTCGTTAGCTGTTTCGGTAACTACGAGTTTGTATGTGCCTGCGGGAGCCTTTGTGAAGTCTGCAACTTCCTTATTGGAGGAGTCAACGATCTTCACTGTATAGCCTGCGTCTGCAGCAGCAGTGATGTCTGTCTCAACATCAGGGGTCTGGCCTCTGAAGTCCTTCTTGATTATACCGCCCTCGTTGGTGAATGCTTCGCCCTTGCCGTACTTGGTCTTCTTAAGGCCTGAAATCGAGAGGTCATAATCCTCTGCCTCAACGTCGATAGTGAATTCAGCCTCGGGAGCCTTTGTCTCATCTGCGTACAAACCTAAATAAATCAGCTTGAGCTTAACGTTCTTAGCGGCTGTAGTAGCGTCTGTAACGCCCTCTTTGAAGCCTGTGATCTCGAAATCGCCTGCCGCAAGACCTGCGATAACGTCAACGCCTGCTTTGTATGTTGTGCCGTCTGCACGAACGAGGTCAACTGTGAACTTGTCCTTGTCCTTATCGAACTTGAGTTCCTTATCGCCTGTGTAGAACTTGGTTGTGAAGCTCTTGGTGAGGTTCTTAAGAGTGTTAACGCTGTTCTCGGTGAATGTGATCGGAACTTCTACATTGTAGGACTTTTCATCCTTTGTGTCCTTGTTGGTCGTGTATGTTACGAGAACACTGGAAGCGCCTGCTGTCTCATAGTCAACATCATCGGAGATAGTAATAGCGCTGTCTGTGAACAGAACGAGCTGCTTCTTGCCGTCAGAGAAATTAACTACGAGGCTACCGCTGTTGGTGCCCTTCATGCCGGCCTGTGTTATAGCTGTACCGGCCTTGAACGATGTTACAGGGATCTTTGTGGTGTCACCCTCAGCAGCCTTGGAAGCAGAATTTATAGCATCCTTTGTGCCGATGAGCTCGCCTGCGTAAGGAGCAATGCTTGTGATAGTTGCCTCAATACCGGTGATATCGAACGAGCTTGTGAATGTTGTACCTGTAGAAGTCTCATAGAGAGCAACATTAAAGGTGTTCTTGCCCTTTGTGAGATCTGCACCGGGCTCAGTTATCGTAAGAGTGCCTACGCCGTCGATAGTAGCGGTAAGTACGTTTCCGGCTACTGCGAACTTGTTCATGTCGAAATCATACTTGGTGGTCTTGCCGCCCTTGGTCGTGATCTCGATAGAAGCACCTGCATAGAGGTCGTCGTCAGCAACAGGTGTCAGCGCACCCGTGTATCCTTCGTAGGAAACTGCATATTCCTTAACGGTGGGTTCTGTAAGAGTTACGGTGTCGATAACATCGGAAACTATCTGAACATAGAGTGCCAGTTCAGCAGACGCGATGCCCTTGTCCGGGTCACCCTCATACTTGATAGTGATCTTACCGCCGCCGCCGGTGTGGTATTTTCCGGACTGACCGATAAGTTCTTTGCCTGCCACGACAGTTGTGTCAGATGTTGTAACCTTAGTGGCATCGAGAGTTACATCGAACTTGCTGTCCTTGATAAGCTCGGACAGGTTGTATGTCTTTGTAACGCTTGTTGCGCCTGTCTGTGTGAATGTTATGCTGATACCCGCTGTATCGATCTCTGTGATGTCTGTGCCGATCGGGTAAACAGCCTTAGCTGCTGTTGTTGTGCTGGGTGTAAGAGTTGTTGCTGTGCCTTGTACGGGAACTTCAACAGTAAAGCTCTTATCTGCCTCTTGTACGCCAGAACCATAAGCTTTGCCGTTGCCGAGGAAAGATATCTTGACCTTTGCCTTGTTGGTTGTTGCATCATAGGTTTCCTTGTCGTTGATATCTACCTTGGTAGGCTCGATCTTGAACATTCCGGTATCTACCGCAGGATCATATACGGTAGTCTTGCCGTTGTTGAACGTAGCTGTGCAGAGAATCTCACCCTTCTGGAATGCAACAGTTGCGCCGGGAGCCAATACTGTATCTATGTCCTGTGCCCATGCAAGTGCTGTTATTGTTCCTGCTGTAACGCTTAAGCCCTCGATAGCGACAGCCTGGCCTGCATATACGAAGTACGCAGTCTGGTTGTTAGCTACTTTGCTTGTATCAAGAACGACAGTCCATTTGCCGGCATCCGAATTGAGGCTGTTGGGCGCAGTTGCTGCTTTAGCGGTATCCACTGTTGTATATGTTGCAGTGGCCTTGTCAATGTCTTTCGTACCGTCAGTTGTATAGTATTCAGTTGCATTCGCATCGCTCTTGCTCACATGCATAACTGTTGAAGGAGCCGTTCCAGTTGTGAAGCCAGCTATCAGTACGGTATTACCGCTCTGCATGGTAGCTTTAATTCTCAGACCGGTGAGGTCGAGTTCTTTGTTCTGTTCAACCTCTGTAGCTGTAGGTCTTCCGCCTGTTCCGGAGCCTGTACCTGCTGCGGAGTCAAGTGTGAGGGTCTTTACAGCATCAGCAGCTACTGTAGCGGTCACAGTTGTTCCGTCATTAGCTGTCGAGTCTGCTACAAGTGTGATTTCATCTACTGTATAAGTTTTCCCCGCAACCAACGGCGTCGCTAAAGCTGTTGCTAAATCTGCTGCCGAAGTAACACTTGTAATTGTTGTAGGAGCCTCGCCTGTCTCGCCTATTTTTAATGAAGCTATGTACTCGGTGTTCAGCTTATAAACAGCCGCGGACGTCGAAGTTGCCGGTGTATCAACAATAAGAACAGGTATGTCGGTAAATACGCCACCGTTCTTTCCTATTCTCGTGTTATTAAGCTCATATCTTACTTTTACATCCTTAAGGATATCCTCGAATGTCTGGCCAGCGTAGTAAGTTTTGCTCGATAAATCGGTTGTTGTAACTTGTTTGCCTGAAATTGTTTTAGCAGCATCAGGTGCTACAGTAATCTGTACCCAACTTGCCTGGAATTTTTCAGTATTTTCGATAGTACCGTTACCGTTTTTGTCATATTCGATCTCTGCGCGGAAATACAAGTTATTTGTTAAGCCGATTGATCCTCTAATACTTTCCCAAGTCGCTTTGTCAGCCACAGGTGTTACGCTTAAATAACTCGTTCCGTATCCGAATTCATACTTGACTTTTCCGTCATCGATGTTGTTGAGGGACAGTGTTGCGAGATTGCTAGCAGTACCGTCAACTATTGTTAAACTCCAATGGTTATTAGCAACTATTGTATCCTTAACCCGATCCCATTCATCATCGTTAAAAAGATCCTGCTGGAGCTCTCCAGATGTAGTTGGAGCCAACGTTAATGAAGCTGTCTGTGCCAAATCCGCATCATTAAAATACACCCCGTCCTCCTCGGGTGCCTCGGGAGCCTCCGCAGTTTGAGCCGTATTCTCGTCCAGTGCCGCGAACGAAGTCAGGCTCTCGCTCATCATGCTGGCCGTGAGCGTCAGCGCAAGGATGCATGAGAGCGTCTTTTTCATTGCTTTTGCTTTCATTAAATATTTCCTCCTTAAAGAAATAATTGATTTGACCGGAAGGTTCACCTTTTATGCACCTCTCCGATTCTTAGTGTACGGTTTTAAGTTAATGCACTTCTAAACATTACTCCAAACCACCATACTCCCGTATTATATCATACATTTACAAAAATTGCAATAGTTTTGGCCAAAAAAATTTCGGTAAATTTTCACAAATATACAAGATTTTGCGGTTTGAGTTGACCTTTTCTATATATATTGATTAATATCCGGCGTGAACAAATTTGTGAAAAACGTAGAATTTTTCATAAAATGTTGAAAAATGTTTGTACATGCTTACGGCTGTTTTTTCAAACCTTTCGGAGTGCGAAATTTCCTTCCGTCAAAATTCCCATTTATTATATAATAGTGCGGTTCGGCTCCGCACACCGCCTTTTTAGCGCCCCGTGATTTCCTTTGGCAAACTATACAGATTTACTGGACAAACCGCCCGAAATGTGCTATAATAGCATTACCGCTCCGGGCTGTCCGGCTACGGCAGGATTTTGGAGGGAACATTAAGCGGCAGGCGTGACCCTTTGCGACCCGGCTTACAGGGATCACATCGAAAAATGCATGGATATCAGTTCATTTTCCCGCTCGGCAGACGGGGACCGGCAAAACATCTGACACAAAAAAGAGGGATAACTACGGAAAAACAGCCTATCTGCGCAGCGATACACGATATGTCGGGATTCGGCAGGTGCTCGCTGAGCGTAATAATTCCCGTGATAACGGCAATGGGCATACAGTGCGTTCCCGTGCCGACGGCGGTGCTCTCGACGCACACCGGCGGGTTCACCGATTTCGTGTTCCGCGACATGACCGACTTCATTACGCCCTGCCGAAAGCACTATCAGTCGCTCGGCGTGAAGTTCGACACGATATACAGCGGATTTCTCGCTTCCGACAAGCAGGTCGATGCCTGTCTGGAGTTCTTCGGGGCGTTCCCGCGGGCAAGGCGCGTGGTCGATCCGGTAATGGGCGACAACGGCTCGCCGTATCAGACCTACACACCGGCGCTTATTTCCCGGATGAAGGAGCTTGTCCGCGGCGCCGATATCATCACCCCGAACGTCACCGAGGCGGCGCTGCTGCTCGACGAGCCCTACGAGAAGGTGCTGTCGGAAAAAACGGTGAAGATCCGGCTGGAGCGGCTCTGCAAGATCGCGAAGTCCGCGGTGATAACGGGAATTGTGCTCGATACGGGCGAACACGCGAACATCTGCCTCGACGGTATCACGGGCGAGTACACGCGTATTGACTGGAAGCCCGTTCCCGCGTCTTACCCCGGCACCGGTGACATCTTTGCGTCCGTGCTGACGGGGAGGCTCATTCTCGGGGATCCGCTCTACGTCGCTGTCGGTATGGCAACATCATTTGTCCGCAGTGCCGTGAAAGCCACCGTGAACAACGGGCAGCCTGCCCGCAACGGCGTGGAGTTTGAACGGGTGCTGGGGGAACTTATGAAATAAACAAAGCGGTATCGTCTTTTCGGCGGTACCGTTTTTCTTTTGCATGGCTTTTTCGTCACGGTAAGGTAGATTTTGCACTTAACGTTTTCGGATTTGTGTAGCAGCAATCAAGCTTGTTTTTTACGGTGCGCAGCTTGGTTGCTGCGCATTTTTGTTTTGCGCTGAAAATAATGCTTAAGGAGAATATAAAAATGGCTGACAACGGAGGAAAAAAAGGAATATCATGTTCGTGTATGCTCGGAGCGTTTGGCTTTCTTGTGATACGGTTTATTTTATTGAGAGTATTCAGCGGTTTTAACAGTTCATCAGAAAAATCGACACAATCAGCACCGGCAGCGCCCGCAGCAACTACTGCCGCGACTAAATCGCAGCTTGAAATCGAAATGGAAGAAAAGGGGTATGTATGGGGAAATAAGTCACTGGGACTTATAATAGACAAAGAAACACACAGCAAAGTCTCCTCATACTTAACAACAATAACCGGCGTAATACAAAATGTAAGTCAAAAAGACTATTCTTACGTTCAGGTTTCTTTCTCTGTTTATGATGAAGCAGGCAGAAAACTTGGTGATGCTTGGGGAAATGTTGCAGGGTTGAAAAGTGGAGAATCCTGGAAGTATGAGGCAAGCTATTTAGGAAGTTGCAGTACCTACAAATTAACCGAAGTATCAGCATATTTATGAGAGCAATACAGATATAGAGATCTGCTCCCCGCACTGCGAACCAATCCCGGTGCGGGGTTTGTTATTTTAGCCAAGACTTGACGAAAAACGTAAACAGTGCTATAATAAAATAAGCACCGTCAGGTGTCAGAGCGAGACGGCAACGTTGCCGTCACTACTCCGGCAATTGCAAACTCAATACGCGGCTCCTACGGCGATAAAGCTGTAGCTTTTACGCTCCCGAATGTGGTTTATGTTTATCCGAATTTCTGAGGAAAGGAAGGTATCATACCACAGTAAGGGAGGTGATGTCCAATGGGGATACTCTTTGAGTATCTGGCTGAGATCGTACATATTTGTATCATTGAAGCTTATCACATTGAGTGCCTGCTTAGGGTATTCAAGAGCAAAAGAAAATAACCGCTGTTCCCTTGCAACGACTGCGGTTATTTTCTAAACATATAACCCTTTCGAGGAGCAGCTAAAGTATTGGCTGCTCTTGCTGTTTATATTATACCATATTATCCGCGATTTGTCAACAGCACAGAAAAATATCTTACAAAGCAACCCCAAAAACATTGACAATCCAACACAAAAATGTTATAATATAAGGTAAGATTTTAATGTGAAAAGGAGAAAAAAGATATGGCTTACATTTACTCGGAACCCTCCCACACCTTCGGCGAATACCTCATAATCCCGGGGTATTCATCTTCGCAGTGCATTCCCGCCAACGTATCTCTCCGCACGCCGGTAGTACGCTTCAAAAAAGGCGAGGAAAGCTCCATTAACATGAACATTCCCATGGTCTCCGCTATAATGCAGTCCGTTTCGGGCGAGAAAATGGCGGTGGCTCTTGCAAAAGAAGGCGGTATCTCCTTTATCTACGGCTCACAGACCGTCGAGGACGAGGCCGCAATGGTAGCCCGTGTTAAGGCTTACAAGGCCGGCTACGTTACCAGCGACAGCAATTTAAGCCCCGAAATGACACTCAAAGATGTGCTTACGCTCAAAGAGCGGACAGGCCATTCCACAATGGCAGTCACCGAAAACGGTACCCCCGACGCAAAGCTCGTCGGACTTGTGACCAGCCGTGACTACCGAGTTTCCCGTATGGATCCCGACACTAAGGTAAGCACCTTTATGACCCCGTTCGACAAGCTTATCACGGCTCCCGCGGAAACCACCCTCAAAGAAGCAAACGACATTATCTGGGATCACAAGCTCAACTCCCTGCCGATAGTTGACAAGGACGGCAAGCTGCTGTATTTCGTGTTCCGCAAGGACTACGATTCCCACAAGGAGAACAAGAACGAGCTGCTCGACGCGCAGAAGCGCTATATTGTCGGCGCGGGCATCAATACCCGTGACTACGCGGAACGCGTTCCCGCACTGGTAGAGGCGGGCGCAGATGTGCTCTGTATAGACAGCTCCGAGGGCTTCAGCGAATGGCAGAAGCTCACGCTCGAATGGATCCGCGCAAAGTACGGCGACAGCGTAAAGGTCGGCGCGGGCAACGTAGTTGACAAGGAAGGCTTCCGCTTCTTAGCCGACTGCGGCGCCGATTTCGTCAAGGTCGGCATAGGCGGCGGTTCGATCTGCATCACCCGTGAGCAGAAGGGTATCGGCCGCGGACAGGCTACCTCGCTTATCGAGGTGTGCGCCGAGCGCGACAAGTATTTCGAGGAGACCGGCATATACGTTCCGGTATGCAGCGACGGCGGCATAGTTCAGGATTACCACATCACGCTTGCTCTCGCAATGGGCGCCGATTTCGTAATGCTCGGCCGCTATTTCTCGCGCTTTGACGAATCTCCGACAAATAAGCTCATGCTCAACGGTACTTATGTCAAGGAATACTGGGGCGAGGGCTCAAACCGCGCGCGCAACTGGCAGAGATATGATATGGGCGGCGACAAGAAGCTTTCGTTTGAGGAAGGCGTTGACAGCTACGTTCCGTATGCCGGCTCGCTCAAATCCAACGTGAACAACACCCTGTCGAAGGTGCGTTCGACCATGTGCAACTGCGGCAGCCTGAGCATTCCGGAGTTCCGCGAGAAGGCCAAGCTCACGCTGGTGTCCTCCACGAGTATCATCGAGGGCGGATTCCACGATGTTATACTCAAAGAGAGCAGGACAGGCAGAGCTGAATGATGATTTTCCGATAGAAACGATGCCCCCCGGGGATTTAGAAAGATACCCATATAGAAGTTTTGCCCCTGAATGTTACAAAAACACGCAGGGGCATTATTATCTGTTTTGCTTGCTGAGATAAATCAGAATTTGTCACTGCTTTAGCATTGCGCTGCCTTGTATATGATCAATATTCGTAGGATTGATTTACTTTCCTAAGTGCAGCTACATAATCGCAGCCTTTTTCTTTCACATTTTCCGGATTTATAGGATAATGGACATTGTA
>JAEEGL011646134.1_pt1 | contig 13965 bp, 11 predicted proteins | sample 9134231 | NCBI WGS metagenome assembly JAEEGL01 (sample SAMN16246548, study PRJNA631951) | gut metagenome | biome: gut microbiome; feature: rumen; material: fiber-attached | host: Bos | place: Iran: Karaj | collected 2018-10
CATCATATGAAACACAAGCAAGAACATATGAAGATATAGCTAATAGAAATTCTGAAGGACAAGTTGATAATCAAGAACAAACTCCTCAAGAACCTAGTGACACGGCTCATAATGAACATAGACCAGAAGTTGAATTAAGTGATAAAGAAAGAGCAATTCAAGGTTATATGGATGCATATGGAGTAAGTGAAGAAGAAGCAACTGAAGCAGTTGAAAAGAATGCTAGAGTAACTTCATATGAAAACCAAGCAAGAACATATGAAGATATTGCTAGAAATAATGAACAAACACCAACTGATAATGGGGAACAAACACCAACTGAAGATCAAGAACAAGAGCCTGATCAACAGGTAAATCCTGAAGTTCCTGAAGTACCAGTAGAAGAAAATCAAGAAAACCCTGTTGAAGAAAAAAATGAGGTTTTAGATATTTTAGATAATTCTCTAGGAAACTGTACAACATTTGATGATAAAGAAACAGGAGAAAAAGTAGTAGTTATATTTGCAGATGATGGTAAATATTACAAAATGAGATATGATGGAGAAAACAATCCAATAGATGTTAGTCCAGTTCCATTAGATAATATAGATGAAATAAGAAATAATGATAACTTAGTATTATCAGAAGAAATGATTGATTATTATGATATACCTGAGATACCAAATGAAACTATGATTAAAAACTTAAATGTTGGTGGGTCACTTGTATATACTTATGGTGAAGATGATAATCAAACAGTTAATATTACAAGAATAGATGATGATACTTTTAAAGTAGAAACAATTGATAATAGTGATGGGCAAGTAGTAAGTGATGAAACTGTTTCTCTTAAAGATACACCTGACTATTTTGCTGAATTTGATGAAGAATATAATGAAGAACTAGGTAAACTTTATACATTACAACCTGGTGAATATGCACCTGCTGATAATAATATTCCTGCTAATGAAGTTAATACTCCTCAAGCACCTGTTAATGTTCCTCATAACGAACATAGACCAGAAGTTGAATTAAGTGATAAAGAAAGAGCAATTCAAGGTTATATGGATGCATATGGAGTAAGTGAAGAAGAAGCAACTGAAGCAGTTGAAAAGAATGCTAGAGTAACTTCATATGAAAATCAAGCAAGAACGTATGAAGATATTGCTAAAAAACAAGCTGCAGAACAACCTGCAGAACAGCCTCAAAATCAAGAAAATCCAAATCCTGAATTAATTAATCAACCTCCAGTAACAGAAGAGCAAAATACTGCAATTGCTGAAAAGAACGAAGCTTTAGAGTTTATTGGTAATTCTTTAGGAAATTGTACAACACTTGAAAATAAAGAAACAGGAGAAAAAGTAGTAGTTATATTTGCAGATGATGGTAAATACTACAAAATGAGATATGATGGAGAAAATAATCCAATAGATGCTAGTCCAGTTCCATTAGAGAATATAGATGAAATAAGAAATAATGATAACTTAGTATTATCAGAAGAAATGATTGATTATTATGATTTACCTGAAATCCCTAATGAGACGATTATTTTAAACTTAGAAGTAGGTAGTAAAATAGTTTATACATATGGAGAAGATGATAATCAAACAGTTAATATTGTTAGATTAGATGATGATAGATTCTTTGTTCAAACAGTAGATAATGCTGATGGTGTAATAGCAAGTGAGGAGATAGTATCTCTTAAAGATCAACCTAGCTACTTTGCTGAATTTGATGAAGAATATAATGAAAGACTTGGTAATTTACATACTCTACAACCTGGAAGTGTTACTAAATTAAATTCTGATGAATTATTAAATTTAGGTAAACCAGCAGAAGTAATAGAAGAACCAAATGAAGAAGAGCAAAATGAACCAGTACCTTATTATGATCCTAATTTAGAGCATTTGAATTTCGAAGCGGCACGTAATAGAGCAATGAACAAATTAACTAATATGGCTTCAGGAGATGTTGCAGTTGTTGATTATGCTCCAGGTGAAGAATCTCATACAATTGTTGTATACAAAATAGGTGATGCATATTATACTTTAGATGCAAAAAATATAGTAGATGTTGATGCATTATATGAAAGAGAATTAGCAAATTCTGCCCCTGGAAATATTCCTTATCATCAAACATGGGAGAATGCAAATAGCCCAGATAATTTAAGAAGTAAATTTGTGCGTTTAGATAGTCTTGATGAGCTTCAGGGATGTACTTTATCAGATGAAGAAATAAGAATTCCTAAAGCACCACCATCATTTTATCTTGGTGAGTTAAATGAAGGTGAAACAGTAACTTTTAAACGAGATGATGGTTCACTTGTTAATTATAAAATGGGTAAAGATGGAAGAATTTATTATTCTGACTATCAAGAAGGTGAAAAGCCAGTAGATCCAGCATTAATAATCGATAATACTTATGTAGATCGTGATGGACATATTAATTATGCATATTCAAATCAAGATGATATGGACATTGGCATGGATGATTTAATTGGTCAATTTGAATCATTAGAACCTGGACAATCTATGACTCTAGGTTTTGTCGAAGATTTAACTGGACCTTTAACAGTTGTATCAATGGCACATAATGGAAAATTTAATTTATATACAAATTATGGAACAGATAAACAAACATGTACAACATATGAAACTGCTGCAGAACTTGCAAAAGATGGATTAGATAAAGTAATACCACAAGTTCTTACAGATCAATATGGAAATATGCCTAATGGAATAGGACAATATGTTGATATTCCAATATGGGTTAGACCAGACTTTTATAATGCAGCTCCGTTAGCAAATGTAAGAGTAGTATTGTATAATGGCCATATTATTGGATTTAAAGTTATGGATGGATGGAATCCAAGTGCAGTTGATGATATATTAAATGGTGAAAATCCTATTCATAATGGATTTAAATAATAGCTAGAGTAATCTAGCTTTTTTTGTTATTTGGAAATATATTGATTTTATGGTATAATACGTGACAATTGAGGTGGTAGTGTGGGTAAGTTTTCAAATATGTTATATATGATTGATTTATTAAATACCGGGAATATTTATACACTTAAAGAACTATCTGAAAAAATAGGGGTTACTGAAAGAATGGTTCGTTATTATAAAAATGAAATATGTGATAACGGAATAGCTATTGAATCATTTAAAGGACCTAATGGTGGTTATTTTATGATTGATAAAGTAAAGAATTATACTAGTATAAACAAATACGATATTCAATTACTTGATTCAGTTTATAGTGTATTAAAAGATAATAATTACAAATATACAGATAAATTTAAAGAGTTTTTAGATAAGTCAAAGAATATGTATTCTATTTATGATGAGAAAAGCAAATTTATTTCAAATATTAATATTGAATCTCCAGGAGAAATAGAGAAATTGATTCAAATGGCAATAAATAAGAATGATAAAATTGAAATAATATATGATGAAATAAATGGAGAGAAATCAGAAAGAACTATTCATCCATTACAATTATTTAAATATAAAGATAGTTATTATGTTACGGCTTTTTGTGAATTAAGAAATGATATAAGACATTTTGAATTAAAAAGAATTGTTAATATAAAATAAAAAAGACGAAATATTTCATTTTCGCATGTTATAATGAATTCGAGGGGGAAAAGTATGGAAAAAGATTTTACTTTTATTGATTTTGATGGAGTTATATTAGACTCCGAACAAAGAATGCTAGATATTAAGGATAGCATGGGATTACATGACCATAAGTGTGAAAGTGAGTTTGATCAATTCTTTGAATATACAAATTCACATCCTGAAATATGGGAAGATATTATATGTAATGCCAAAGAAATTAATGATTCTGTTGGAATTATACAAGAACTTGAAAGACAAAAGAGAAAGATAGCTATTTTAACTAAGATTCATACACTTTATGAAATGAAAGTTAAAGTAGAAGAATTAAGAAATAACAGAAAAATTCAGAGCCCGGTTATTTTTGTACCACCTGGAGTAAAGAAACATCAAGTAGTAATTCCAAACTTACAAATGCTAATTGATGATTCTAAAAAGAATGTAAGATATTGGATTGCTAATGGTGGCCAAGGAAGAATTTTTGATCCTTCTATAGAGCAAGATACCGATGAAAGAGTAAAAAGCTTGGCCTTTTTATTAAAGAGGTAATACTATGGCAAAAAATATTTTATTAGAAAATTATCTTAAATCATTAGAACAAAAATATAACGCTGTTTGCTTTGATATTGATGGAACGTTAACTGAAAATAATTCTAAACGTATCGATATAAGAGCAATAGACATGATTGTTGATTTATTAAAAAGAAAAGTTCCTGTTGTTTTTATAACTGGTCGTGGTGAAACTGGCTTAGATGATTTAAAGAATGATATTTATGACTATATTAGAAGCAATAAGAATATAACTGATAGTGATTTAAAAAGGATGTATGTATTAACTAATGATGGTGCTAGATTATTTTATAGTGAATCAACTACAAATAAAGAAGACTTTTTAAGTAAAAACACATATATATCAACAAAAGAAGAATTAGAACAATTATTACTATTAGATATGGTAGTAAATGAATTAAAAAGAAAATTAGATTATAATTATTTTGATATAACATATTCTAAAGATTTAAAAACACAGCAGATTATAAATATTAGAATGGTATTTAACACTGATGATAATAGAATTATTAATGAAATATTTGACAACATAGAAAATTATATAAAAAGTAATAATATGAATGATATACACTTAACAAGAGGAGTATACAAGAATAAAGTGGTTGTTCAAGTTGGCACAGCTACTAAAGATCAAGCAATTGAAAGAACAGAAAAAATAATAGGAGTTCCTAAAAACTCAATGATTAGAATTGGTGACTGCGGAGATAAAAGAGGTAATGACTATTTAATGTTAAACTGCAGTCAGGGATATAGTGTTGATAAAACAAGTGGAGATTTAAATTCTTGTTTTCCTGTATTTGATGAAAAGGGCAACATTTTAAAAGGTGTAGATGCAACACTACAATTAGTAAAAAAGGCTAAGATACTTCCAACTGTATGTTTAGAAAAAGCAGATAAAGAAAGTTATAAATTTAAATTTGCTAAAATTGAAAGAAATATTGTATCTGGAAGACAAAATTTGTTAAAAAAATACAATGACATGATTGGAAAAAATTTTATTAATTGTAATGGAATAGATGACTTATTTGATAGAAATAGTGGAGGAATAATAATTCCAATGTATGAAATGGAATTATTGGAAGATAATCCATTAAAAGAACTATGGTTATCATCTAATACAAATGGATTAAAATATTCTTTAAGAGATGATAATAATTTTATTTTAAGAGGATCTAGTACATATTATTATTTTATTGCTAATAGAATTAGTACAAATGGAAAAGATATAACTTCAAATGATGATGTAAATAATTGGCATAATAACTATTTAGATTTCTTAAATGAGTCAATTACTGCAATTAGAACAACAAGTAATATTAATGATCAAATTAATAAAAGATTATTATTAGGTGTTTTAGATAATTGTAGAAATATATTACTTGTTTTAATTAATCATTATTTAGTTACAAATTATAGAACACAAAATGTTTTATTAGATATAACATCAAATAGTGATAGGTTTAGAGAAGAACTACATAATTCTATTTTGAAAATAGATTCTTTAATGAGCAAGATATGTTTTGAAGACAATTATATAATTGATAAAGATGAAGTAATAGCTTCAGTTTATAGTACTAAAGAAGTATTAATAAAAGATTTATATTTAGAACAAAAAGAAAAAGACATGGAAGACTATTCAAAAGATTATAGAGCATATAGAGAAATTGATAATTTTGCAGAAAATTATATTGCAGTATCACTTTATAAGGAAAACTGTGATAACAATCAAATTGTTAATGCATGTGGCCTTAGTTATGGTGGTATTGAATTACCTCTATTAGCTAAGTTAATAGATAGAGAAAGAATTGATAAATTATTATTATTAAAATTTAATAAAGAAGTATCTGGATATACTAATAAACAATTAATTGATTTAAGAAAGTTTAATATAAATGATTTTGGTGGCTTAACAGATTCTTATGGATTTAGAGATACAAGTGTAGATGTATTTGATGATAATGTTTTAACTGGTAAAACACTACAATTAGCAATTAATTCATTGCTTGATTGTAATATAGGAGTAAAAAATATTTGTATAGTTAGATATCCAAGTATTAATAGAATAGACCAAATGTTTTTAAATAATCCAGCTGCAGTTGACTATAATTTATTCTTTAACTACATTTATGGGTTATGTTTCAATAGCCCATATAGTTGGAAAGATGATAGATGGGTTAAACAAAATGGAAGAGTAGATTATACAGATTCATTAGGAATATTTGATCTAAATAGAAAAAAAATAATAGAATGTATACTTAAAAATCATGACTTTAATGAAAATAGTGAAGTTGGAGAATACAAAAGGAGAATAATAAAGTGAGAGCAGTAAGTATTGGTGATCTTGTAACAGATTATTATTATAAAAATGGAAAATTTATTGGAATAAATGGAGGAATGACTTCTCATAATATTATTGCTAATTTAGCAAATATGGGCATTGATACAGCTGTTTTTGGAGCATGTGGTGATGATATTCAAGGTGAAATCAGTATCAAAAGTCTTGAACTTTTAAAAGTAAACACAGAAAATATTAAAGTGTTTGAAAATACAAGAACTCGTTGCTTTCACATCTCATACTTTGATGAAGATGGAAAATTATCATTTACTTCAAAGAAAAGATGTCCAGTTTGTAATAACAAAAAATGGTATGATGAAAGCCTAATAGATGTTGATACTATATTAAAGAGTATTAATAGTGATGATATTCTTATATTTGATAATTTAAATAATAAAAATCAAGAAGTAATTAATAAAGCAAAAAATAAAAAAATTATTGATTTAGGTCAATATTTTGAATTAGAAAAACTATCAGATGATGAAATTGTTAAAATAATAAGTAATAAGTTTGAAATAATAAATTTTAATGAAAGAGTTACTAAATATTTAATAAATAGACTTAACTTTAAAGATGATGTTGATATATATAATCTTTTAAAACCAAAATTTATGTCTGTAACTCGTGGTGAAAATGGAGCAACATTTGTATATGATGGAAAAAGTTATGACTTTAAATTAATTTCTAAAGGAAATGTTGTTGATTCTACTGGAGCAGGGGATGCTTTTATTTCAAGTATAATTAAAGATTGCATTAATAATAACTTTAATTATGATCCAAGTTTATTTGAAAAATGGTACTCTAATTCAAATAAATTAACTAAAAAAGTAGTTTCTAAGTTTGGCGCAAGAGGTCACATTAATGCTTTATTTAAAGTAAAGAAGGTAAATGATCAATGTACTTGTGATAATTTTATTTATAATGAAAGAAAAAAAATAAAAAGATGTAATATAAATATTAATAATTTAGAAACTAGAATTATAAATGCAATAAATTCAACTGCAAGTAATAAGATAGAAGATATTTTATTTAATGAAAATAGTAATTGTTTGTTTATTGGAACAGGTGGTTCTTATGCAAGTGCATTCTTTTCATCAAAAGTTATTAATCAATTATATGGATGTAATACATATCCAATGTATCCAAGGGATGTCTTATATAGAAATAATAAAAATATAGATAAAGTAATACTATTTTCATACTCTGGTGTTACTAATGACATTATTAATTCAGTTAAAGATATAGATAATAAAAACATATATATAATTACTAAGGGTGAATTACAAAAAATAGTATTAAAAACAGGTATTTTAAAGAAGAATATATTAAGCTATAGAACTTCATCTAACAAAGGAAAAGAAAGAGGTTTCTTATCATTTGAAGGTGCAGTTGCTCCAGCATCAATTTTCTTAAAATATTATTTAGAGAAAACTAATAGTGATATTGATATAAATAATTTTATTAAAGAATCAATAACTAAATGGAATATAAAATTAGATAAAATAATAGATAAGAATTTTATTAATAAAATGAAAAAAACTAATTTAATAAATATCTTTAGAGGAGATTATTCTGATACAGCATGTTATGATTTAGAAAGTAAGATAATTGAATCAGGAATAGTTAATTGTATTGTTCATGAGAAAAAGAATTTCTCTCATGGAAGATTTATAAATTATGAAAACTTAGATAATAATTTTTCAATTTATTTTAAACAAAAATCTACAACAAAATATGAACAAGAATTACTAAGTTATTTAGGTGATAATAATATTGTTCTTGAAAGTGATTATGATGGCATTCTAGCAGAATATGATTTGTTAATCGCATCTCAATTTATTATTTATCATATTGGTAAAGAATTAAATATAGATGTATCAAAACCTAAGTATTCTGAAAATGCTATGAAAATATATTTTTATAAAGGAGATTTATAATAAAAGAAGGAGATGATCTAAATGGAAATTAAACCTATATTAGAAAAAGATATGAAAAGAGCTCTTAAGTTGGTCTGGGAAGTATTTTTAGAATTTGAAGCACCTGATTATACAGAAGAAGGTATACAAACATTTAAAAGTACTATAGATGATGAAAACTGGGTTAATCAAAGAGATTTTTATGGTGCTTATACAGATGATGATCAATTATTAGGTGTAATTACTACTAAAGATTTATCTCATATTGCTCTTTTCTTTGTTGATGGTAAATATCATAAGCAAGGAATAGGAAGAAAATTATATGATAAAATTGAATTATTAAATGATAAAGATTTCTTTACTGTTAATTCTTCTCCATATGCACATGAAATATATAAACATATGGGATTTGTTGATACTGATAAAGAACAAAGTGTTAAAGGATTAAGATTTATTCCAATGAGAAAAAAGTTAAATAAATAATATTTAGGAGGCTTTATGACAACAATCTATTTAATTAGACATTCAAGTAAATTTACTGACTTAGATATTGTAGATAATAATGATACTAATCAAATTACAAATGAAAAGATAATATTAGATGTTGAAGGTGAAAAGAAAGCTGAAAAATTATCTCATAATAAAGAATTACAAAACTTGGATGTTGTATGGTCAAGTAATTATGTTAGAGCTATGCAAACGGCTAAGTATTTAGCAGAAGCTAATAATCTAAAACTTAATATATCTAGTGCTTTTGATGAGAGACATTATGGTACAGTAAATAAAAGCAATGAAGAAAGACAAAAGTTTTGGATTAATCAGTTTAAAGAACCTAATCTAAAAGCAGAAGATGGCGAATCACAACTAGATGTTAGAGAAAGAGTAGAAAATAAATTAAATGAAATATTAACTACTTATAAAGATAAAAGAATAGCAGTTGTTGCACATAACGTATGTATCTTATTTTATATACTTAAGTATTGTAAATTAGAAAATGCTGAAGTAGGTAAGTATTTAACTATTTCTTATAAAAATAAAATATTATTTAAGAATAGTAAAATGGAAACTCCTTCCATTATGAAATTAGAATTTAATGATCATGAATTAATTGATTTAAGTTATATTAAAGACGAGTAAAAGAACTCGTCTTTTTTATATAAATGTAATATAATAGGTATGAAATGGAGTAATGTTTATGATAGAAATAAAAAATGTAACAAAAAAATATGGAAATAAAGTTGCAGTTAATAATGTATCTTTTGATGTTAATGATGGAGAAATATTTGCATTTATTGGTCATAATGGAGCAGGTAAAACTACATTAATTAAATCAATTGTAGGTATTCATGATTTTGATGAAGGAACAATTTTAATAAATGGTAAATCTATTAAAACTGATCCAGTTGAATGTAAAAAAGATATGGCTTTTGTACCAGATAATCCAGAGTTATATGACAATATGAAAGCAATTGACTTTATTAATTTCATATGTGATATGTATGATGTTAGTTTAGAAGTTAGAAAAAGAAATATTGATAAGTATTCTAAAATGTTTGAAATAGATGACAAACTAAATGAACCAATTAGTTCTTTCTCACATGGTATGAAACAAAAAGTAGCTCTTATTTCTGCATTAGCACATGATCCTAAAATACTAATAATGGATGAGCCTTTTGTAGGACTTGATCCTAAAGCAGTATTTGATGTTAAAGAAGTAATGAATGAAATGGTTAAAGAAAAGAAAACAATATTCTTTTCAACACATATATTAGATGTTGCTGAAAAACTTTGTTCAAGAGTAGCAATAATTAAAAATGGAAAACTAATTAAAGTTGGAAGTATGAAAGAGATTAAAGGAGATAAATCTCTTGAAAAAGTATTCTTAGATTTGGAGAAATAATATGAAAAAGTTATTATCACTTTTAAAAGCGGCAATGACTGAAAATATGAATCTCTTTAGAATGAAGAATAAAAAAGATAAAGGTAAGTTTAATACTTTATTACCAGTATTATTAGTAATTCTTTTATTCTTTTCATTTTGGTCATATGCCAATATATTTATGGAAAAACTACATGAAACTCATATGGAGTTCTTTGGTTTAACATTATTTATTATTATGACATCATTAATGACAATAGTAGAAGGAATATATAAATCGGGTAGTTTGTTATTTAATTGTAAAGATGATGATTTATTATTATCTTTACCAATAAAAAGAAAGACTGTTTTATTTGTAAGAATATTTAAATTTTATATATTTGAAATAATGTTTAATTCACTATTCTTAGCTCCTGCTATGATTGCATATATTAGATGGGCTGAAGTAGGGCCAACATATTATTTAGTATCTATTATTTCTTTAATATTATTACCAGTTGTTCCAATTGCTATATCTTGTTTAATAGGTGGGTTCACATCAAGTGTTTCATCTAATTCTAAATCAAAAAATATAGTAGAGATAGTAATATCAACATTATTTATTTTATTAGTATTTTATTTCACTATGAACTCTGATAACTTTATTAGTGAAATTGTTAAGAATGCCTCTAGTATTAATGATGCATTAACTAAAATATATTATCCAGCTGGAGCATATATATCATTAATAACTGACTTTAATATAATTACTTTATTAATTTATATACTTGTACATTTAATAATATTTATAATTCCAATATTTATATTAAATAAAATATATTTTAATATTAATACTAAACTTAAAGCTGTTAAAACTAAAAAGAGTAATAAAGAAATATCTATTAAAAATAGATCACAAGTTAAGACAATTATGCATAAAGAAATTAATAAATTCTTTGGTACTCCAGTATTTATTATTAATGCAGGATTTGGTCTTGTACTATTTGTAATTGTATGTGTAGCAGCATGTTTTAAGCTAGAATCAATAATTGATAAAGTAGTAGAGTTTAATCCAGATATGGTTATTGATTTATCTATGAATATGATATCTTTTGGATTATTTATATTAATATGTTTTACTTCTTTAATGACATCTATTACAAGTTCATCTATATCATTAGAAGGTAAATCAATTAATCTTTTAAAGAGTTTACCTATTAGTCCTAGAAGAATAATATTTTCTAAGATATTAAGTGCTGTTGCTATCATGATTCCAGTTATATTAATTGGAGACATAGTAATATTTATTAGATATGGATTTGATTTAATAAATGTATTACTTATATTAGTTGCAACATTCTTACTTCCATTAGTTTCAGAATCTTTAGGTATATTAGTGAACTTAAAGTACCCTAAAATGGATGCTGAAAATGATGCTGAAGTTGTAAAGCAAAGTATGAGTTCTATGATTAGTGTATTTGCAGGAATGCTTCTTATTGGATTAACAATATTTGGAGCAGTGCAGTTATTATCTAATACAAATATTGGTTATACTTTAACAATGTTTATAATAGTATTATTCTATTTAATAATTGAAACTATACTTGGTTTAATTTTATATAAAAATAGTAATAAATATTTTAATACGTTATAATTTGGGTTTACTTATTAAATGTAAAGTTTTTAAAACTTAATTGACAAGAATTATAAAATACTGTAATGTAGAATTTGAGGTGATAATATATGAGTATGACAGGAGTTAATCTTGAAAAAGCTCAACAAGATTTAAATAACTTTAGAGATGCAGCTGATGCAATTGAATCAGCATTAGCAGATGCATCAAACACTTTTGCAGATGTAGTAATTCATAACTGGGCATCTCCAAAAGCAGTAGAATTTGCGGGAAAATATTCTTACAAATTAATTGACATTTTTGTAAAACCAAAAGAAGAATTTTCTTACATTCTTAATGATGCTGCACTTGCAGTATCTCAAATTGCAGAATCAAATGGTGCAAGTTTTGATTCAAGTAGATATTTCCCACTTCCAACTACAATGTTCTATGGACATGGTTCATTAGATGAAGTAGTTGAAGTTAGCCCTAACGGTGAAACTGGAATGAACATCGAAGTAGTTAAAGCAGGACTTGATACTTTTGTTGCTTCTTTAGAAAGCGCTAATGCTTCTATGGATGATTTACCAACAGACATCGCTTTATATGATGAAACTGGTGAATTAAAAGCTTCATTTGCAGATAGAATTGCAAAAGCAAAAGCTAAAGTTACTGAAATAATAACTGAAATTAAAAATGATGTTCAAGCTAGTCTATCTACTGAAACTGACGCTGTTATTACAGGTGTTAAGACAGCTCTTGACGAAATGCGTGAAGATTAATTAATAACAAAAAGCACAATTTATGTGCTTTTTTTGTGCTATAATATTTATATAAGGTAGGTGTTTCAATTGGGATACTCTTTATGGAAATTAGATGATTTAATGAAATATTCACATTATAAAGAATTGTGTGATATGTTTCTTAATTTAGCTAAAGATGACGAAACAAAAGAAAAATTAGAATCTATTTTATATTATGGTGGTTATAAAGATTATTGTGTTTCAAGTGGAACAGGTATGGATAGTGAGTTTTTAGAAATTAGAAGAAGACTGTCAATTGCTTATTTAATTATTAGAAATCCAGAAACTTTTGATGAAATTGTTAATAATAAAATTACTTATTACCATGGAACAAATGCCATGAGTTTACCTTCTATTCTAAAACATGGTATTAATAGCCACAAAAAATCTATTGAAGAAGGGATAGAAGTTAAAACAGGAGAGAAATGGTCTAGGATTGAAAATGTTAGAGGTTTTATAAGTTTTACTGATGTTTTAGATGTAGCAGGATACTATTCAAAACTAGGAGCAAGTATTAAATCAAAATTATCTTTTCCTGTTATATTTGGAACATCAAAAGAAAATCTATTTTGTAATCGTGTTGTTTCAGTGCCATCAGCAGAACAAGAAATAGGAGTAAAAGAAAATTTTCCTAAAGAGTATATAAATTGTATTATGGTTCCATCCAGTAAAGTAAAAATGGTTAAAAAAATGGTTGGAGATAGTATACCAGTATTACCAATTGATGATATCTACGATAGATTTTATTTTGTTGATGATTATGATCTAATTATAATTAGGGAAAAATATCAAGAATTGATTGATAAAATACAAAAAGAAGAAGATAAAATAACTGGTGTAAAAGAATCTATATTATCTAGATCAATAAGTAAAATAACAAATATTAAAGATAGATTTATGGGTTCTTTAAAGGGGGAAGCTGAATATGAACGAATTAGCAGATAGTAATGTTGCTAATGAAGTTTTAAATATAATAATGTTTTGTGATAATGAAATTCAAGATAAAATACCACAAGATATTATAGAGAAATTAACTGATTTAGCAGGGGATTCTAATATAGAAGTTAACTTAGATAAAGATAAACTTTTAAAAGATCAAAATATATCACAAGAATCAATTGATTTATTTTCATATTTATATTATAAATATGTTGCAGATGAAGAAGAAAAGAAAGAAATTATAACAAATTGGGTTATAAATGAAAAAATGAATAGTTAAAACACGCAGTAAAATAGCATAAAATTTGACTTTAAGCGAAAAATATGCTATAA
>JAEEGL012425266.1_pt1 | contig 13965 bp, 10 predicted proteins | sample 9134231 | NCBI WGS metagenome assembly JAEEGL01 (sample SAMN16246548, study PRJNA631951) | gut metagenome | biome: gut microbiome; feature: rumen; material: fiber-attached | host: Bos | place: Iran: Karaj | collected 2018-10
AATCCCCAATGTAATAAATTTCTGTATTCAATCTCTTTATTAAAATTAATAAATTAAATGAAGATTTAAATATAAAATCCCTCAAAAGATAATCCCAATAGCATTGAGGATTACTTATTTTAAAAAAAATATGCAATAATATACACAAAAAACACTTTCTGATTTCACTTTCTCCTAGATTTTAGAAAAATAATAAAAAAACCGATGAAAATTTGGTTTTGAAAAAATTCTTTTAATTCTATTTATCTTAATTTAAAAGGTTTATTGTCTTTTTTAGTTAAATAAAAGGAAACAAGAATACTTTAAAATTTCAAGATTTATTAATTTAAAAATGAATTTAAATTTTTGAATATTTTAGTCATATTTGAATTGAAATCAAAAAACTTTTTTTTTGATTTATAATGTTTTGTTTAATTATAAAGTTATATAATAAGGATTTATTTTTTATTTTAATTTAAACACACCTAATAATATAAAAAAGATCAATTTAGATTTCAATTAATAATTTTAAAACTATATAATTATAAAAAAATTAAAGGAATAAATTAATTATTAAATAGGTTTAAGATAAGAAAACTTTCAAAAACTATTGAAAAATAAATTTAAGGGCAACAAGAGGCAATTTCATTTTGATTTGATTTATTATTATTATTTTTCAGTATATTTGGAGATTCTCCTCTATTTTCATTGTTTTCATCATCATCATCTTTATTCTTTTTCCTTACTTCATAAATATCTACAAAAATAAAAAAAAATTATTACCATTTAATAAATTATTAAAAGCATTAGTGACACCTTCATTAGCAATTGCAGAAGTTTCAATATATTTAATTCCTTGTTTTCGAGAAAAAGATTCAGCTTCAGATTTAGGGACTTCTCTTTTATCTTTTAAATCTATTTTATTTCCAACTAAATAAATAATACAATCTTTATCAGAATTCCTTCTAACATCATCTAAATAATTAGAACAAACATCAAAACTAGATCTTTTAGTAACATCAAATAAAAGTAAAATACCAAAAGCTTTCCTATAATAACTAAATTTAAAAAATATCATTATTTTAAAATAATTTACTTCATTGCTAAAGATTTAAATCTTTCTTGTCCAGCTGTATCCCATAATTGGGCTTTAATTATTGTTCCATCGTATAATTGAATTTCTTTTGTACAAAATTCAACTGCTATTGTGGGAATTGTTTGACCACAAATTCCTTTTACATACATTGATAATAAACATGTTTTTCCTACTCCTGATTCACCAACTAAAATTACTAATTGTCCTTTTAAATATTTATTTATACTTTTATATATAGGAGAGTAATTTCCCAATTGATTCATTTTCAAAGAAAAATTTATTTATTTTTTTTTAGAAAAAAATCATAAAATTCAATTATTTAAAATTTTTCGAACTTAATAAATAAAATTTTTAATGCAAAATTTAAGGTCTTCTAGAGAGATAAAACCAAAAAAATTAGAAGATAAATTATTTATTTTAAATTCGAAAGGATCAACTTATAACTCAAGAAATCAATCAAATAATAAAAATATAAATAATAACATAAATAAAAAACAAAGACATAATTCTGCTTCTAGAGGGAGATGTCATAAAATTATAAAAGAAAATAATAGAGAAAATAAAGAAAAATTAATAAAAGATTTACAAAAAAAATTGAATAATCATTTGAAAAAATACAATCTTTCAGAAAATGAATATAATAAAAAAATAATAAATGATATAATTTATGATGAAAAAAAACATATTGTAAGTGTTTTAAAAGATTATATTATTGAAGATGGAGGAAATGATTTTTTAAAAAGATTTTACTATAAACATGAATCAATAAATAGATTACCAAAGATAACAGGTTATTATGAAAAATATACTTTATTTTCTCCTATTTATTTCCATATGGAAGATATTGTTAAAATAATGTTAAAAAATGTAAAAAAAAAAAAAAATATTTAGAAATGATAGAGGAAAATGAAGATTTAGAATTGAATGAAAATAATGAAAATTTAGAATTTACACATTTGATTAATCCTAGTGATATTTCTGATAATACATTAACTTTTACAATAAATAGCTTTCTTAATCCTCAAAATGATAATAATTCAAACAATTTAAGTTATTTGGTTCATAATTTTGTTAATGATGAAAAATTAATTCTGTTTGAAAAAGACAATATTTTTAATATAGATAATAGAATAAGGAATAATTCATATGAAATAGTATTAAATGATTTGGAGATAAGTAAATCAATTTTTAATATTAATATTGAAGAAAAAATGCAGAAAATTTCATCTAAGAATGTTAAAGATAATGAAATAATTACTCAAAAAATAATTAATTATAAAAATATTTCAAATAAAGCTAAAATTCCAAAAAAAGGAAAAATTTTAGAAATAAAGAAACTAGATTTAAGAAATATCAATAATTTAGAATCTATAAATAAAAAAAAAGATGAACAAAAACCAGTTAAAACTAAAGAAAATAATAGTGATAGACAAAAGAAATCAAATTATTATTCAAATAATTACTTAAAAACAACAAAAACTGGTAAAAATAAAATTTCAAAAGTTATAAAGGAAAAAACAAATCGAATGATAATTCCTCAAAATTTAAATAACCATTTATCAACAACAAGAGCAAACACTTCAAAACATGTAATTTGCATTAATAATAAATTAAATTTTAATGAAAATATTGCAAAAATAGTAAAATATCCAAAAAAAACTCAATTAAGTAATAGAACAAATTCAAATAGATTTAAAACAGTAATTCAAAAGAAAAATGTTCCTATTGCAATTCAAATATCAAATAAAAAAATTAATTTAAATGATTCAAATCGAGAAAATTCAAATTCAAAAAATAAAAATGAAAGTGGTAATACTAGTAAATGTCATAATAAACAAAATTATAAAAAAAAGAAATATGAAAATTTTAATAATCAAATAATGACATCTCCAAATACCTTTAATGGTAAAAAAAGTAATTTAAATAAAAATATGGTTTCTTCAATTTATAATATCAATTTAAATCTGAATTTAGCTAAAGTTAATAGGAAAGATAATTCTTCGAAACCAACTTCAATTAAAAAAAAGGTTAATACTATTTCTAATCAAAATAAAAAAAATAATATAGGGAAAAACATAAACAATAATTTAAATAATATAAAAGGAAATACTTTAACTCCCTCATCTCAAAATTCAAATTTACAACATAAAGTATCTAAAATTCAATTTAATTTAAATAATCAAAAAAAAAATTTAACAAATAAAATAGAAAAAGATAATAAAGTTTGTAATGAATTGAATTCTAACAATAAAACAAATAAGAATACAATAAATAAACAAATGTCATTTAATAATAATACGTCAACAACAAATACAAATACAAATCCACCAAGTATAACAATAATTATAAATTCTCATAATGAAAAGAAAACAAATAATTTAGAAGATAATAAAAAAAAAGATTCAAAAAATAATAATAAAAAAAGTAAAATCAATAATAAAAATTATACAAAAAATAAAAGAACTGTTATTTCCTTAAGAGAAAATAAAAGTAGTAGTAAAAATGAAAAAAAAACAAAACAAAAAATAAAAGAAACTCCAAAAGATAGTTTTGAATTAATTAATACAATATATAAAGAAACATCAATGAGTTTTGGAAAATTAAGAAAACAATTAAAAATTGAATTATTAAAAAAATATCCTTTAACATCAAGAAATGAAAAAGAATGTATTCCTTTTGATTTAATAAATAAAATGTTAAAAAAAAAGGAAAAAATCTAATGTATTTATTATTTATTTGTAAATTATATTTAATTTTATTTCTAAATTTATTTTTAATTAATAGAATAAATTTATATAAATTTTATTATACTTTAATTAATAAACTCTTCATCAACTTTATTTTCATTGTTTAAATACTTAAGTTTAAATTGTTCAATATTTTTAGCTAATTTTTCTTTAATATTATTATTAATTTGATAAGTTTTACAAAATTTTTGAGCAATTTCCATTGGATCATCATTTTTATATACTTTAATTTTTCTAGTTAATCCATTTGAAATTTTTAAATCAATTGTAATATAATCATCATTTCCATCACTTTCATTTTCTTCTGAATCTTCAATACTAAGATTTAGATTATTTTTATTAATAATTTCTTTAATTTCATTCTTTTTTAGTTTTTTCATATCTGTTATATTGAAAGGTTGAATATTCATTTTCTTTAATCTTTCATAATTATCTCCAGTGGGAATTTTATTCATAATATATTGTTTTCTAAATCTTTCTATTAATCCCTTTCTTGTTCTTTCTACAAATTTCCCATATTCTTGTATATTTTGATTATTAAAACTTTTATTTAAAATATTTGAATTTAATTTATTTAATTTTGGTCTAAAAGGATATTTATTCATTACAGAGTTTAATGTTTGTTCCTCATATTCTAAAGCAGCTTTTCTTCTATTTTCAATAAATTTTATACCTTCATTATATAATTTGTTATGAATAGAATTAATTGAATTTGAATCTTCAAAATATGAATTATCATTTCTTTTTTTTTCAATATTTGGTTGAAAAGTACATTCCTCAAATTCATTTTCTTCATTTTGTTTCCTACATTTTTCTAATGTTAATTTTTTTAATTTTTCATGATCTTCATATACTTTCAATTTTTTCATCCAATTTTCATTTTTGAGATAATTATATTCTAAATGAGGATGAAATGTCATATTTTCATTTATTTTTTCTAAATCTTTTTCTGTGCTTTTATTTATTTTTCCTATTTTAGTATAAGCAATTCTATTCTTTTTAAGTATTAAAAAAGTTTTCACTATTTTTTGAAGAGACCATCTTTCTTCTTTTGATATATAATTTTCACTAATTTTAGTTTTAATTGAATTAGATTCTTGAATAGAATTTTTTTGTGATTCATTTGTAAAAGCCTTAGAATCTAAAAATAATGCTGCTTGAAGAAATTGTTTTAATAAATTTACTATTTCTTTTATTGTTGCTTCTACTGGAGAAAAAATTATTATTAAAAATTTTGTGAATGTATCACTATTTATATATTTTGAGTTTTGACCATTTAAATTTAATAAAATCCATAATTGTTCTATAAAATAAATTTCATTTAATAAATCATTTGTTTTATTTTTTATATTTATTTTATTATATTTATTCTTTATTTGTTCAAATATTTTTTCTTCTTCTTGTTCATTTATATCTTTTAATATTTCTTTAAATATATTTAATTCTGTTAGAACTTTTATTATCCCAATAAAAGAAATTTGTCCAAATTCACTATAATTATTAGTTGTTTTTTCTATTGTTTTTTCTAAATTTTCAATTGCTAAATAATGTGATGATTTACTTATTTTTGTTTTAGTAGCATTTAATTTTATATTTTTTATTTTATTTTCTTCTATATTTTGTTTTTTCATTATTTTTTTTTTTGCTTCTTCATATAATATATGTTCAATAGGAACATTCTTTTTATTTGAATTGATTTTTTTATTTTGAAAACTATTTTTATTTTTTTTATTTAATGTTTGTTTAGAAATAGGTTTCAATATTTCTGTTTGTACTTTTTTATGTGGAATTGAATTTTGAGAACTAAATGAAAATTGATTTTGTAAAACAGTATTATTAATTTTATTCTCATTTATGTTTTTTTTTATTGAAGATTCATTTGAATTTTCAATACAATTATTGAAAATAATTTCACTAACATTTTCATTTTTAGGATAAATTATATCAGTTTTACTATCAATTTCAAAGGGATTACTTTCAAAAGAAAGTTTATTTGAAATTATTTTTTCTTCTTCATTTTTTTTTTTGAATGATTCTTTATTATCTTCTTTTTTTTTTTTTAAAAGTTCCTTTATTTGCTCTTCTCTTTCTTTTAAATTTTGCGTTTTTTCTTTTTCATTTTCTAATTCAATATTTTCTTCATTTTTTTTGTTCATATCATTTAACATTTTTTTTTTATTTTCTTCTTCTTTTTCTTTTTTAATTCTTTCTTGTCGTCTTTGTTCTTGTTCTAATAAAAAATTAACATCTTCATCATCTTCAATTTTAATACTATCTTTTTGTTTTTCATTAAAATAATTAATAGGAACAGGTTCAGGTTGAAAATCTTTAATTTCATTATTAGTAATTAAATTATCTTTATTATTAGAATTTGGAATAAAATCACCAATTGAAACTCCAGTTGAAATAGGATGAAGTTCATTACTTCTTATAATATCTGAATTTAATAATTCTTTTGGAGGTGGAATTGGTTTAAATTCTTCTCTTAAATTATTATTATTTAACTTATTGTCATTAGAATTAAAATTTGAATCTTCATTTTGTTCACATTCTTCATATAAATTTTCCTTTGATGAATTATCTTCATTTTCTTGGTATCTTATATTTTCTTTCAAATAATTTTCTTCTCCATCTGAATATAATCTTCCGTTTTTTTCATTCTCAAATATATTTACTTCTTTTTTTTTATTATCACTTTCATTTAATTCTTCATCATCTGATTCTTCAAAATAATTCATTATATCTCTAAATTTTTTTGAGTTTGACATGAAATTAATTTATATTTTATTTTAAATAATATATTTGTTTTTATATTGAAAATTTAAAAAAAATTATTTTTATCTATTGAATTTTCAGAATTAATACCTTTTATACCTCTTCTAGATAACATTTTCTCTAAACTATTTATTTGCATTTGTTTAAGCTCATTTTCTGTTACTAAACTTTTATTTTTCTTTTCTAAAATTAAATATTCTTGTTTTAATCTATCAAAATTATCTTGAATATAATTATTGGAATTATTTCTCATTAAATTATTTTCATTATTTAATTTTTCTAATTGGAGATTTTCAAATTTTACTTTTAAAGAATTTAACTCTTTTTGAAGATTATTATTATATTTTTTTAAAGATTCATTTTCTTCAATAAACTGTTTAATATCATTCTTTTTTATATAAGGTAATAATTGATTTTTAATCACAAATTCAATTGTTGAAATTAGTTTATCATTATCATTCGGTTTTATTGATTTTTCAATTGTGAAATATTTATTTGTATCAATTTCACTCTTTATGAAATTATATAAATCGTTTAATTTATTATAATTTTCATTATTTAGTTTTTTATCTTCATTATCTTCTATAAATTTTTTTTTATTTTTTATATCTTCCAATAATATAATATCTTTATTAACTCTTTCTCTTATTAACATTATTTTTGTTTTTAATTCATCAATGATAATTCCATTGTTTTTTAAACGATGAAGTGGTAATTGAGGTATTTTTAAATTATTCGATATATAAATTCCCATATAATTGTCTATCCAATTAATTATCATTTTTATATCATCATTTGTTTCTTCAATAATTCCGTTTATTTCCTTTTCACATTTTAATAAATTTGAGGAATATTTTTGGTTTTCTTTATTTATAAATGTCATTTCACTTTTTAATTTATCTTTTATATTATTTAAATTTGAAATCAATTCATTCAAATGAGAATTTTCACTCAAAATTTTATTATAGTTCATATTCAATGAAGATAATTCTTGTTTAAGAGAATTATTTTCATATTTTATAATTGAGTTTTCATTTAGTAACTTTTTATTTTCTTCAAGAGATAATTGATATTCTTTTTTAAAATTCTTTATAGAATTTTCTAAATACTCATTTTTATATTTTAAATTTTTATTTTCCTCATTAATAATGTTTAATTTATTTTCAATATCATATTTTTCTTTTTCAAGTTCATAAATTTTTAAGTTTGATATTTTTAATGCATTTCCATATTCTTCTAAAGTTTGATTTAATTCATTACAATTATTATCATTATAATTTATTGAATTTAATAATTTAATTTCATTGATAGAATTTTTTAATTTATTATTTTCATCTTTTAAAGAATTTAATTCATTTTCTTTTAAATATAAATTGGTTTTATTTTTCATTAATTCTGTTTGATAATCTTTTATAATATTATTAAATTCATTAAAAGCTTCATCTTTTTTATTTAAGAGTTTTTTTAATTCAATTTCATTTTTTTGTAAAGAATTAATTTCAGATGTTAAAGACATTAAACTTGAATCATATTTTTTTTGATTATTTTCTAATTTATTTTCTAAATATTTTATTTGGTTTAATACATTATCATGATTTACATTCTGAAAAGTATTAATCATCATTTCAGAATTATTTACATTCATTAATTTATATTCAAAAAAACATTAAAATTAAAAAATTATAATTTAATTATTTTTATTCTTTTCTAAAACAGAATACTTTAGAATTTATTTTAAATGTTTAAATTTATTTTCAAATTATCTATATAAAAATAAAATAATGATTTATTAATTAAGTTTTAAATGTTTTATTAAAATCCATAACCTTACATTTAACTTCATAATAAAAATCTTGTTCACAATTTTGTTTATTTTCATTATTTTCTTTTTCCAAAAAAAAACTTTCTTGATGATTATGTTTTCCATTATCATTATCACATAAAGGCATAAACATTTTAAAATAAACAGAATTAATAGTTTGATTAAATTCACTTTTTTTTGAATTTAATTCTGAATGATTATTATCATTATTAATATTTAAATAAGAATCTATATGACAAATATCTTTATTATTATTTGTTAATTTTGTATAATCATCAAAATTCATATAATAATTCTTTTGTAAAATATGATCATCAATAATTATTTTTGGTAAATTTTTAATGGATGTATAATTATTATTATTTATAATTTTTTTTTCTTCAATCATCTTAATTTGTAAATTTCTAATTCCATTTTTATTTTGATAATTGTCAGTTAAAAATAAAGTAAATAAGATTAAAAAAACACTAATAAAAGAAAAAGCAAAAATTCTTTGTGTTGAAACAGAAGTAAAAGAAGAAAAATAATTTGTAGTATCATTACTTATAATTATATTGTCTGAATTATTTTCAATATTTTCATGAAAAATACATTTACAATGAGAACATAATAAATCTATTTTATTGTGAATTTCTTGTATTTCATTTTTTAATTTTTGATTTTCATTATATAATAATTGTAATTCTTCTTTTTTTTTAATTCTACTTTTTTGAGAAGCTTCTCGATTTCTTTTTTTTAATAATTCTTTTTTTAATATTAATTCTTGAAGAATTTTATCTTTATCATTTTGTAGTTTAAAATATACTTTTCCTTGTTTGTTATTTTCTTTTTTTAGCATAAATGTTTTTTTAGCATTTTGTACTTTTTCTTTCATAATATTTTTATTATTTGATTCTTCTTTTTTTTTTGAATAATTCTCATCAATCGAATTTTCTTGAAATAAATTCAATTTATCATTATTAATTTGGTCTTTTATATTAAAATCATTAAAAATAAAATTAATATCTTCATAATTATCATCAAAAAATAAAGAATTATCTCCTAACATATTTAATATTAATAAATTATTTTAAACCTTAAATTAAATTTATAAATTTAACCTTATTTTTTTTTTACTTTCAGAAATTTATTTATTCTTTTCATTTTGTTCTATTAGTAAATTTATTTTTAATTTAATTGTTCCTACTTAATAAATATCATCCTTTCAATCTTTTTTTATTTTATTAAAGGAATTATATGAATATTAAATATAAAAAGGAAAATGCGTTAATCTATTGAATTTTCTTTTTTATATATTTTCTCTCATAAAAGACATTTTAATTAATCACTAGAAATATTTTTATAGTTTTTTCTATAAATTGAAAAAAAATAGTGTTTAAAAAAAAAAGAATTTTATATTTAAAAGAATATATATAAATATATGCAAATTAATTATTAATTACTCCCAAAATTTATTCTTTGAAACAGAATAAAAAGTATTTAATGAAAATTTTTTAAATACTGCTTTAAAAAAAATTTCCCTTGATATATATTATTTACTAAATTTATTAATTTTTCCTTACATTCATATTATTAAATCTACATTTCTATTTCCACATATTTTTAAAATAATATCTTCTTTACTTTTATATACTATTAAACTTGAACTAATTACAATATAGAAAGTGGAAAATTTCAAATAATTATAATCTAATAAAGTAATTTCAATCATATATTGGATTATCATTGTTTTAATTTTATCATATCCTATTTTAATAGAAATTATTTTTAAAAAACGATAAGAAGAAAGATATGTAATATCAAAATTTAAAATTTTTAAAATATTTTTTCTATTTGAAAAAGTTCTTCTTTATTATATGCATTATCTGTAATTTGAGTGAAATATTGAATATCAGGAGGATAAATTTCTTCATATTTACAAGTAATTAATAAACTAGTAACTCCAATTAATTGTAAAATTGTTCTTTTTATTCTAACAATTTCAAGATAATGATCTGTTGAATTTACAGTTAAATAAAGAGTTTCTGGAACTAATTTAAATTTTAAATGAACATCAATTGATCAATCAATTAAAATTCCTCTCATCTTTTTATTTATATCATTTTGATATTCCATTTATGATTTGATTTTTTTGGAAAATTCTAAATTTTTTAATTCATTAAATATTTCTTCTTGATATTCATTCACATATTTTGGATTATTTAAATTTAATTCTTCTATTTTATTTGAAGGATATGATGTATAAAAAAATAGTTTTTTATTAATTGATTGTTCTTTATTATTTAAAGAAATATTTTCTTTGTTAATTTCCATTTCATCAGTTTTATCTTAAATTTTATTATTGAAAATTTGATTTTTTTGAATGAAATATTGCCATAAAATAGTTTATTTATTTATTTAATATTTATTTTATTATTTTAATAAGATTTTTTTTCAATGAAATTTAATGAAAATATTTTAACATTTAATAATAAGAAAGTGTTCTGTTTATGAATTTCCATAGAATATTAATATTAATTTTTTATTAATCCTTTGTAGATTTCTTTTATGATATTATTGAAGATAAATGATAATTTAAACAGAAAAAAGAAGAACTTTTGAGATATATTTTTAAATGAAAATGATCTTTTGATTATTTTAATTGTTAATTTGATAAGATATGATGAAAAATTTATAAAGCAACATAAAATAATTAATAAGAACACAAAAGGAAATTGTCAAACCATTTGTTTGAATAAAAGAAATTTTAGGAATAACAATGATGTTAGTTAAGATGATATGAAAATTTCAAATTTTCATGTTTTAATTAAAATTAATGTCATATAGAAATTTTAAGTTTATGATATCCTTCCATTCTTTCAGGTTTGAATAAACATAATTTCTTATTAATCAAAAGTTTTATTAAAATAACTAATTTGAACATTCAATATTTTGAAATTTTATATAATTTTTAAATAGAAAATTATTATTTATGATATTTAAAAGATTTAAAAAAATAAATTTATAAAAATATTGAACAATTTTTTTCCTTTCTTTCAGAATAAATGGAATTAATATATTTAATTTTATAAAATATTTTTTTTCATAGAACTTTAGCAAATATATTTATTAATAGATAAGATATTATTTAATTTTATTCATATTAACAAATTTAGAAATAACTAATTAATGTTCTTTTTAATTATTTAAAATGTTAAATCACTAAATTTTCCTTCACTTTTGAAATTAGGAAATGTTAAGAAGTTATCATCAAAATTAAATTGAATTTTATATTTCTTTTCAATTTTAGATTTAAGATTTTTTATTTCATACTTTTCATTACCATTTGATTCAAAACAACTAAGATAATCTTCATAAAATGTCGGTTCATTTGAAAAAAGTGCATTTTTAAAATTTTTAATCCAATTTAAATGTCTAATATTATAGGCAAGAAATAATGCTATAACATCGTTTCCAATAATTTTTCTTGCATTAATAACAAATTCTTTTCCTCCTAAATCAGTTCCTACATTAGATAATAAAATAATTTTATTATATTTTTTTTTTTGATTAATTTCAAAGCTTCTTCAGATGTTTCACAGATATAAATATTAAAATTACTTGATTTCTCAATATATTTAATTCTTTCTTTTAAAAAATTTTTAAAAATAGCATCAAAATTATTATTATAAACAGGTTTTGATGAAAAATTATTATCTCTCCAAACAACACAATATTCATTTCTTTTTAATCTACAACTAATATAAGGACAAATTTGGTCTAAATCCCAAATTACATATTCAGTTCCCACAAATTTACTTCGATCGGGTTCTTCGTCATGTATTGTCTCAAAAACGGAACCTGCATATGCAAAATTTATTTCATTTTTTTTTGGAGTGTATTTGTAATCATATACTCTCTTAAATCCATTTTTATTATAATATATAGAAGAAGCAATCAATGAGAACATATCATTTATTTTTGGTATTTTATTTTTATTGATTCTATTATTTTCTTCTCCTCCATAATACCAACAATAATCAAGAGTATCAGTAAAATATACTCCTTTTCCATGTTGATAACATTTTTCAGTAGATTTTCTAAATATATCAGTTAATATACAAGAAATTGGTTCAATTGCTGTACCATGAAATAATACTCTATCTATCCTATTTGGACATTTACTTCTTTCATTTTCAAAAACATCAAATTTTTCTCTTTCTATTACTACCATTGAAATAATTGAATAATCGAAGTAACTTTCTCTATTTGCTTTTGCAAATTCTTTTTCAAATATTTTAATATATTCATTATATTTCAATAGACGGCCATAAATATCTTCAATTTCTTCTTTATCTTTTTTATTTAATGTATTTATTAAATTAATTATATTTTCTCTGTTAATGATTTCATTTACATATTTTGAAAAACATAAGATATTCCCTCCTTCCATTTTTTCTAAAATCTTTTTTATCCCGATTTTTACATCTTCAAAATCAATTTGTCCGAGTTTCAGTATTAACAATACATATTTAATGTTTTCCTCTAAATTATTAATTGTTTTATTGTCTAATTTTTTTGCTATTTCTTTTAATAAACAAAGCTTCAATAATCCATATAAATCAATATTATATTTTACTGGTTTAGATTGGTTTAAAACTTTTAAAAAATAAATGTTAATTTCCTTTTCATCAGGAGAATAACATTCATTCTCATAATCTTCACTATCACAATTTTCTTCTTCTGTTACATAAAAAATCAATTTCTTTTCTTTAAACTCCCCTAAAGTTTTATCTTCTTTGCATAATTCCCCAAGATATTTTAACTTTATCTTATCTTTAAAATAGATTTTTAATTTTTGTTTGATTATTTCAGATATAGTGGTTGCAGGACTTAAACTCAAAGTAATAACTTTTTCATTTTTTTCATTTCTAAATTCACATTCTATCATTTTTTATAAGTCAATTTTTTATTCGATAAATATATCATTTAATGATTTAACAATAAAAGAAAAAAAGGTAATAAAATATATTGATCCTATTCAAAACTATAACTATAAATATTTAATATTAAAAATTAGATTTAATTACTATATAAAAATTTTATATTTATTATAATTATTAAAATTATTTCATTTTTTTTCTGACATAATTTTACAAAGAATTCAAATGGAATAGTTTTTAAATCAATGCTTTGTTATTTATAAAAAATTTATATTAATTAATATTTTATAATATAAAGATAAATAAAATTTTTCAATTATAGCTATTCATTCAAAAATAAATTGTTTTTCTTTATTTTCATAATTTATAATTAATTGTTCTTCTTTGTTTAATAATACTTTTTCTTCATTTTCTAAAATAAATTATTTTAATCTAAAATTCCCTACTTTTATTCGTTTTTAAATATTTTTATTTTATAATAAAAATTAAAAATGATCTTTTTTACAATAAAATAATATTCAAAAAAAAAAATATTGGGGATTGGGGATTGGGGATTGGGGATTGGGGATTGGGGATTGGGGATTGGGCCCAAGCCTGAATCCCCAATCCCCAATTCCCAAATTC
>JAEEGL014132454.1_pt1 | contig 13965 bp, 10 predicted proteins | sample 9134231 | NCBI WGS metagenome assembly JAEEGL01 (sample SAMN16246548, study PRJNA631951) | gut metagenome | biome: gut microbiome; feature: rumen; material: fiber-attached | host: Bos | place: Iran: Karaj | collected 2018-10
ATGTGGATTTATATGACATGGATAGCCCACACTATATGGAATCATGGAAGATATCGGAATCCAACGGACGGTTTGAAATGGAGTTTACTCCGATTTTGGATCGATTCGCAAAAATGGATTTTAAATTGATTGTATCCGATCAACATCAAGTGTTTGGTCGTATGACCGGAAAACTGACCTTAGATGACGGCACAGAAGTCTCATTCCAAGACATCCTTTGCTTCATTGAAAAGGTACATAACAAATATTGATATATCAAAAGAGGTGGCAGTGTACCGACCCCCAAAAGTTAGACCAATAATCTAACGATTGGAGGTCGGTATTTTTATGGCAAAATATTCATTTGAATTCAAGAAGCAAGTTGTTCTCGAATACCTTTCTGGTGTAGGCAGTTATAAATATCTTACGGAAAAACACCATATTGGTTGTCCGGCTCAGCTTGAAAGATGGGTTGCTGCATTTCAAAAGTATGGTGATGAAGGACTATTTCGCTCCCGCCAACAAGAAATATATTCTTTTGAAAAAAAGCTATATGTTGTAAAGTTATATCTATCAGGTGAAATCTCATATCAGGATTTAGCTCTGCAAGAAGGCATTACAAATCCAACTCTGATAGCCGGGTGGGTAAGACGCTTTCGAGTAGCTGGTCCTGATGCATTGAGACCACGCAAGAAAGGGCGAAAGAAAATATTGAATAAGCCAGATAATACGGAAAATAAATCGGTTGAAGAATCTTCTGTTGATACAAACATAGAGTATGTAAAGGAACTTGAGGATGAACTCCTTAAGCTAAGAATAGAGAATGCATTTTTAAAAGAACTGAGGAGACTGCGTTTAGAGGACGAGGAAAAAATGAGAGAACGGCACTCGTCATCAACAGTCTCCGACGAGAATTCAAACTAAAAGACCTTCTCTCTTATACTGGCATGCCTAAAGCAACATATATGTATTGGCAAAAGCGATTTGATAGGGGAAATCCTGATATAGAAATAGAAGAAAAAATTCAAGAAATCCGTAAGAATAATAAGGATTACGGATATCGTAGAATACTTGGAGAACTAAGAAACCAGGGATACACTATTAACAAAAAGAAGGTTCAACGAATAGTTCAAAAGCTTGGATTACAGGTGACATCCTACACACGTAAAAGCAGAAAATACAGTTCCTATAGGGGAAAAGTAGGTACAGTTGCACCTAACAGAATTCGTAGACGTTTTAAAACAAATATTCCACATCAAAAAATCACAACTGATACGACTGAATTTAAGTATTATGAAGTTGATGCAAAAGGACATATGAGTATGCATAAGCTATATTTAGATCCATTTATGGATATGTGTAATGGTGAAATATTGAGTTATGGAATTGACACAAAACCTTCCGCAAAAAATGTAATGGAGGCTCTAGATAAGGCAATAGAAATTACCTCAGATTGCCAATACAGAAGAACATTCCATTCTGACCAGGGCTGGGCTTATCAAATGAAAGCATACACTCACAGATTAAAGGAAGAACGAATTTTTCAAAGTATGTCTAGAAAAGGCAATTGTCTAGATAACTCAATAATGGAAAACTTCTTTGGATTACTAAAACAAGAAATATACTACGGTGTTATGTACTATAGTTTTGATGAATTGAAATCAGCGATAGAAAGATTTATAAAGTATTATAATGAGCAACGAATAAAAGAAAAGTTAGGATGGATGAGTCCTGTTCAATACAGGTTTCATCTTTTAGCTGCATAAAAGAAAACGAGACGACCGATGTCGTCTCGTAAAAAGTCTAACTTTGAGGGGTCACCTCAGATTAACTGCCCACTCTTTTTGCTTGTCTATTTATTTTTGTATTTTTTATTAATTTGTACAGCTAAATAAATTGCAGATATTAGTATTACTCCAAGTATTCCCGCAAAGACAAAGATGCCAGAATTGTTAGCCTCTTCATTTGCAGCTGCTGGCACTGCTTCATCTGAGATACTATTTTCATCAGCATCAGATGATTGAACCACAGTACCTTCTTCTTTATCGCTTTCTTCGGTCTTACTATCATCATTATCTAAACTTAAATCGTTTGAAAGTGAAATCTCTTCATTTTCAGTTACTGTCTCAGCTGCCTTATTTGCTGTCCTTACCTGTTTTTTAGGTGCGGCGCTTACATTTGTTGTTGCTATCTTTTCTACATCTGCAGTTGTGCCAACAGTTTCAGCATCCGATGATACAGCTTCAACTTTTTGTCCATTATCAGGTGAGACAGAATTATTCGATGATGATACAACAGTTTGACCACTACTTCTGTCGCTGCTGACATTTTCATTTTTAGCACTTCCACCCTGCTTAGAAGTTGCACTATCTTCATTACTGTTACCACTAATAACTTCAACAATATCTGTGATAACTTCTTTAATCTTATCAATAACCGTTTCTTCTTTCTCTTCTATAACATTTATAACTGCGTTTGGATTATTATTTTTAATAAATCCTACGCTAAGGTTTGCAATTTTATTATTGCTAATCTCTGCGTTTAATTTTCCTGAGCCATAGTTAGAGGTAGGCTCAAACACCTCAACTGCATATGTTGCACCATCAATTGAGTTGTCTTTGATAGTTACCTTATCAAGCGCATAATTTGCTTCAAGAAGAATTCCTTCATATACAGCATCTACAATTTTGTTATTTACAATCTGATAATCAGCTTCCATTGAACGCTTGGATGCCCACATCCAAATTGCTCCAATATCATAGTTTTCATCTGACTGTCGTGAACCTGCTCTTTCAAGAAGGTTTCCTGAAACAGTTGTTGTACCTCCAAAATCCTTTTTGATGTCAAATTCTGTACCAACTGCAATACCAGAGCCATTATTGATGATATCTGTTATGTAGTTGTCTGTAGCCTTGTTATTTGAACCACCATAGATGGCAATACCATTTGCAAGTGTAGGTACCTGAATTGTATTGTGTGTAATAGTATTATTTGAGCTATCTGCAAGCCATGGCCAGATTGCGATTCCGTCATCGCCTGTATTTCTAATGCTGTTATTTCTAACAACTGAACCATTAGTCTTTGAGCACATATTGATGCCGTCTGCGTATGTATTTCTGATACGAGACCCCTGGATCACAAGATTTTCTGTATTTGCAGCCCACACACCTACCTTTGTATGCTCAATCCAGATATTTTCAATAGTCACATTAGTTGCTCTGTCACCACTGCCTTCAAAAGCAGCTAAATCACCTTTGTCATCTCTAACTGTTGATACACCATTGATGGCAAAATTGTAAAACTTACTTGTTCCTGAATATTTAAATGCTGCGCCTGCACCATTTAAATTTGTGTACCACATACCAGCGCCGTAGATTTTTACTCCATTTACTTCAATGGCTTTTTTATCAGGGAAATCAAAATTTCCTGCTGGAATCCATACCCCCTTGCCAGCTTCCTTGGCTGATTTTATAGCTTCGGTGAAAGCTTGTGAGTCACTATTATCATCATTTGCAACTGCTCCAAATTCTTCTACTGAAATAGTATCTTCAGGCTGTGTTAAAGGTGCATTTACAAATTCTGTTTCAATCAAATCTACAACGTAATATTCAGTTGAATCTGTTTTTTCAAGCTTAAGCTTTGAACCCGCTTCAAATGTTTTATCAAATAAAATTCTAGTCTCATCAAAATATCTATGAGGCTTTCCATGACTTACATTATTATTGAATGGATAGCTTCCATAAACCCATGCATGCTTTGAAGATAATTCAATATCCTCTACAAATTCGCCGTTTACACTAAGTGCAAGGCTTCCATTATTTCCAAGTCCATCCTCTGAGTCTGGCATAGCATATCTTAAAACTAAAGAGTTTGCTTTTTCAGGAAGTGTAAATTCTACATAATCACCTGAATCATTAAGCTTTACAGCCTGTCTGCCAATTGCCTCTGATTGAATAGCTTTTGTGTACTCTGTGCTCTTTTCTAATACTTCACCATTTGTATTTGCATTTTCTGCCTGTAAAGTAAAATATGGTGTTTTTGCTCCAGGTCCATCAAAAGAAATCTCTTTTTCTAAATCTGTATTTGGACCTTCCTCGCAGTCATCCTTAACAGAAGCCTCTTCTTTTGCTGCATTTTCAGCACCCTCTTTTGAAGAATAAGTAGCACCAGATGGTGTAACATATACTTTTTCTTTATCTGTAAAGAAAATATCTTCAGTCTGATCTACACCGTTATTGAATACACCCCAGAATGGCTCCTCAGATGCATCCTTAGGTACAGATACCTTCCACCAGTTATCTCCAAGGCTTTCATCCTTTATTGCCGCCTGACCTGGCCAGTCAGCGCCAATCACGTAGCTCTTAGAGTCCTTATCCTCGTTGTCTGCCTTCTCATAGAAGTAGCCGTTTATATCATCCCAATTCTTATAATCATAAAAATAAATATTTGTCATAAGGCTTGGATCTGCAAACCCTTCAGCAAGCTCAGCTTCATTTTTAGAGCCATAAACTGCCTTGCCACCTGTAACATAAACGTGTCTCTCATCGGCTAAAAGAAGCTCTGTTCTTTCGCTGTCATTTTCTGCATTGAAGAAAATAATACTAAATGGAGTTTTAGCAGGAACAGTAATCTTATCCCACTTTTCGCCAAGCTCGTCGGCCTTTTCAACCTCCTGTCCTGGCCAGGAGCCAAGAGCCTCGCCAGGATTACCATATACATAGCTTCTGACATTACCCCAGTCCTTGCTATCTAAGAAATAAACTACTGTTTCACCTTCGAAATCAGTATTTGTATCTTCTTCCTCTTCTGGGTCTTCTGCTTCTGGGACTGAGTTTTCCTCTGCCTCGGAAGCTTTAGTGTATGACTCACTATTTGCTGTCACATATAAATTATCTTCTGTTGGAAGATAAAGCTCTGCTCTTTTTGCATCATTTGATTTATTGTAAAAAATAATATTGAAAGGTGGCACCTCTGAAACAGCAACCTTTACCCAATCTTCACCAATTTCTGATGCCGCAGAAGCTGTGGTGTTTCCCCAGCCTCCAATTAGTTCACCCTTGTCACCGTATATATATGCCCCCACTTCAGACCAGTGGTTTACATTGTAAAAATACACATATGTATTTTCCTCTGCTTTTGAAACTATAGAAAATTGATTGGAAAATACTATTGTGCTAATAAATAGCAATGCAGCACATAAGAAAGATACGGCTCTTTTAAACCCCAATAATGTTTTCATAACATCTTCCTTTCGTTATTGTTTAATAGTTAAGCGGTTAACCTATTATTTAAAAAATAATCACCTGCAATAAGGCAGATGATTATTTCATAACGAAATTATTATCTTCTTTTATATTTGATGATTATTCTATTAATTTATGAATATTATATCAATAATTAATTTTCACCAATATTTTATATACCAACTTGGTGATTATTTCTAATTCTAGTATCACTGCAATAACAAGCTTATCCCCAGAGACAGTTTTATAACCTTACGGATTGCCTATAGATTTTCTTGTAATTGTTATTTTACCTACTCTTTGGTAATATATTTACGCAATCATTTTTGCTGGAATAATTTATTTTTAGCAAAAATAATTACATTTTTGAGGTGAAATTATGGATCAAAGTAAAATTAGAAATTTTTGTATAGTTGCGCATATCGATCACGGCAAATCTACACTTGCCGATCGTATCATACAAATGACCGGCACTCTCACAGACCGTGAGATGCAGGCTCAGGTTCTTGATAATATGGAGCTTGAGCGTGAGCGTGGTATTACTATCAAGTCTCAGGCTGTACGTATCATTTACAAGGCTGACGATGGTGAGGAATACATCTTCAATCTCATCGATACTCCAGGCCACGTTGATTTCAATTACGAGGTTTCCCGCTCCCTTGCTGCATGCGATGGGGCTATTCTTGTGGTTGATGCCGCCCAGGGTATCGAGGCTCAGACTCTGGCCAATGTTTATCTTGCACTTGACCACGACCTGGATGTCATTCCTGTTATCAACAAAATCGATTTACCATCAGCAGATCCTGAGCGAGTAATCGAAGAAATCGAGGATATTATCGGTCTTGAGGCCCAGGACGCTCCACAGATTTCTGCAAAGACAGGACTTAATATTCACGATGTTTTAGAAGCTATCGTTCATCAGCTGCCTGCTCCAAAGGGTGATAAAACAGCCCCACTTCAGGCCCTGATTTTCGATTCACTTTACGACCCTTACAAGGGTGTTATAGTATTCTGCCGTGTCAAGGAAGGAACTCTTAAAACCGGCGACAAAGTGCGCATGATGGCCACAAACGCTGAATTTGATGTAGTCGAGGTGGGATATTTTGGCGCAGGCCAGTTTATCCCATGCGATGAGCTTCCAGCCGGTATGGTAGGCTACATGACAGCCTCTATCAAAAATGTCCGCGACACCAGAGTTGGTGATACTATCACTCATATAAATAAGCCAGCGGCAGAGCCTCTTCCAGGTTATAAAAAGGTAAATCCTATGGTGTACTGCGGATTATATCCTGCAGATGGTGCCAAGTATCCTGATTTGCGTGATGCCCTTGAAAAGCTTCAGCTCAATGATGCAGCACTTCAGTTCGAGCCTGAGACATCAATAGCCCTTGGCTTTGGATTCCGCTGCGGTTTCCTTGGTCTTTTACATCTTGAGATTATTCAGGAGCGTCTTGAGAGAGAGTACAATCTTGATTTGGTTACTACTGCTCCATCGGTTGTTTACCGAGTTCACAAGACTGATGGAACAATGATTGAGCTTACAAACCCAAGCAACTTACCTGACCCATCAGAAATCGATTACATGGAGGAACCAATCGTTGAAGCTGAAATTATGGTTACCAGCGATTTCATCGGTGCAATCATGGATCTTTGCCAGGAGCGCCGTGGTCAGTACATTTCAATGGAATATATCGAGGAAACCCGTGCACTTATCAAATACACTCTTCCGCTTAACGAAATCATCTACGATTTCTTTGATGCTCTTAAGAGTCGCTCCCGTGGATATGCATCCTTCGACTATGAGCTAAAGGGATATATGAAATCAGAGCTTGTTAAGCTTGATATCCTTATCAATAAAGAAGAGGTTGATGCCCTTTCATTTATCGTATTCTCAGGTACAGCTTATGAGCGTGGACGCAAGATGTGCGAAAAGCTTAAGGAAGAAATTCCACGTCACTTATTTGAGATTCCAATCCAGGCTGCAGTAGGCTCTAAGGTCATCGCCCGTGAAACTGTAAAAGCTATGCGTAAAGACGTATTGGCAAAGTGCTATGGTGGTGATATCTCACGTAAGAAAAAGCTTCTTGAAAAACAGAAGGAAGGAAAAAAGAGAATGCGTCAGGTGGGCAATGTAGAGATTCCACAGGCAGCCTTCATGAGTGTTCTTAAATTAGACGAGGACTAAAATGTCGGGAATAGAATTATATATTCATATACCATTCTGTGTTAAAAAATGTTTATATTGCGATTTCCTTTCAGGGGTTTTCGACGAAAAAATGCAGCGGCGTTACACCGCTGCATTGTGCACTGAAATAAAATATTTAGCTGCCACACATCCTGACTGTACCATTTCTACCATCTATGTAGGTGGCGGCACTCCATCCTGGCTGTCAGAGGATTTAATGGATGATATTATCACTACCGTAAAAAAAAGCTTCAAGGTATCTCCCCTGGCAGAAATATCTGTAGAGTGTAATCCAGGCACATTAACTGCTGAAAAGCTAAACGTATACCGCTCTATAGGAATTAATAGATTAAGCATTGGGCTACAGTCTGCTAACGATGATGAATTAAAGGAATTAGGGCGAATACATGATTATAACCGGTTCCTACACACCTATGATTTAGTCCGCAAGGCTGGTTTTGACAATGTAAATGTAGATATTATGACAGGGCTACCTCACCAGACCATCGAAAAGCTGGAAAAAACCTTAAGCTGTGTAACTATGCTTCGTCCAGAGCATATTTCTGCCTACTCTCTTATCATAGAAAAGGGAACTCCTTTCTATGAAAAATACAAATTCGATGCAGTAAAGCAGCAGGCCGGTATGGAAACTGAAGATTTACCTACAGATGAAGAGGCGTATCGTCTTTATAAATACACCATGGATTATTTAGCAGCCCGTGGCTACAAACGCTATGAGATTTCAAATTATGCCAGAAATGACAAAGTGTGCCGTCATAATATAGGCTACTGGGACAGAGTTCCATATCTTGGGACTGGACTTGGTGCAGCATCCCTTTTTAACAATGTTAGAGCAAGCAATCTTACAGACATATACAAATACGTGGAGACCTCTGAAGCTATAGCTCTTGGCAAAACACCGTCAAGTAAGCTTAGCTCCCCTTATTTTGAAACTGAAGAGGTTCTAACCAAAAAGGATGCAATGGCAGAATTTATGTATCTTGGCCTTAGAAAAATAGATGGTATCAACAGAGCAGACTTCTACATGATGTTTGGTCTTGATATCGAAGCCATTTATGGTCCAATCATTACAGCCCTTAGAAATCAGGGCTTTATGGATGCCAAGGAAGGCCGCCTGTTCCTTACAGATATAGGTATTGATGTAAGCAATCAGGTCTTGTCCAAATTTTTATTGGATTAATTGGAAAATTTCTAATAATCTATTGACAATTTACCATTCATTATCTATTATACTTGAGTATGCGTTGAACTGTCCGTGTCCGGCTACGACGCAATTTAAATTTAATTATAACATTTATTTTTATTCAAGTTGGAGGTGTAGCAACACATGGCAAATATTAAGTCTGCAAAGAAGCGTGTTCAGGTAGCTGCTATCAGAACAGAGCGTAATAAGGCAATCAGATCAGAGGTTAAGACATACGTTAAGCGTGTTGAGGCTGCTGTTGAAGCAAAGGATAAGGCACTTGCTGAGTCTGAGCTTAAGGCTGCTGTAAAGGTTATCGAGATGGCTGGTTCAAAGGGTGTTTATCATGACAACACTGTTAGCCGTAAGGTATCTCGTATTTCAAAGCTTGTTAACACACTTGCTTAATTAACGAATATAAACAAAAATCCAAGGTCCCGTCAGCCTTGGATTTTTTTATGTTAAAAATTATAATTTAAAAAATCAGAGCAGATGATAAACATCTGCCCCTACTATCTATTATCTATTAAATTTCTTTGATTCTACCTCATCAAGGGATGCCTCTAAAGCACCAGCAAGCTTCCTCTGCCAATCCTCTCCTGTCGCGGTCTTTTTCACGCCAGCATGACCTTTTCTCGTTCCCGATAGTTTTTCCATTTGCTTAATTGCTATATATCGCTGAAGATATGATGCATGGCTTGCAGACAAAATGCATCCACTAACTACAGCACCAGAATCCATAGTTCTTTGGTTTAATATCTTACCAGTAAAGGTACCAACCATTTTCTCCCCTTCATCACTATCCTCTGTTAAATAAAGGCTGAAAGGCACATTTTTTTGTACCTGAGAACCATTAGGCTCAACAAAGCTCACACCACAATAAGACAAGTCTCTGACAACAACAGTGTAGGTTTGCCCCTGTTGTTCAATCTTCATAGCCTTGTCTAAATCAATCCTAACTCCTCTTCGTCTGTTAAATTTCTCTCCGAAGCGCTGTTTAGAAGTTAGCAGATTAATCTCCTTGCCTGTAGCTAGCTTAACTCGATATACATTGACATGCGCCCACTTAAAAACGCCATCTTCTGATATAGCGATTAAATCAAGAACAGAAACATGTCCTTTGAATGAGACTTCAAGCATCTTTTCCTGGATTTTGGTCATGATATTTTCGAGTGGTAGTATATCCTCTCCAAATCTCTTTTTAATTTCTGAAGTCTCTTCCATTGTAAGCCTAGCATACTCAGCAGGCATTTCAATGGTTTTTGATTCCAAAGTAGCTACAATAGACAGGGTATAATCTTTTGTAATATCTGAAATTGTTATCTCATTTAACTTTTTATTTTCCATGTAGCTATTATAACAATAAATTCACCTAGAATACATATTTATATTGTATTATTCCTAATATAGATGATGTTATAATGGGTGCGCTAGGAGCAGAATAATGAAGCAATATAATTTTGAATTAACAAAACTATCAAACGCGAAAAAGATTTTGACAAATATTCAAGAGGCCTTAAGCGAGGACTCTTATTCTACACTTCTTTTTCACCTATATACATCAGAATTTAATGATGAACAGATTAGCGTTGTTCAGAAGGAAATTCTAAATTTCTTTCCAGAAGCCCATATCTGCGGCACCAGTACAAATGGTGATATATACCAGGGTAACATTTCTGAAAGCGGTATGATTATTGCATGCTCTGCTTTTGAATCTACCGAGGTTAATGTTAAGCTCTTTAACTGTCTGCCTTACCAGGAGACCGCTGTAGGTGAGTCAATTCGCGAAATAATAGATACTACAGAAAATATAAAGGCTGCAGAAATTTTAATCACCTTAAAAAGCATTAATAGCCACACCATTTTAAATACTGCTGAACAATTTACTACTGACATCCCTGTTTTTGGTGGTGGTAGCGCCAATGCTGAAATATCCGGCAAAGTCACAAAAGTATTTACAAATGACGCTATCAGCCATTACGGAGTTATTCTTGTAACATACTGCGGTGATGATTTGGTTGTTGATGTGCACCACTCCATCGGTTGGAAGGCTTTAGGTAAAGACTTTTCCGTAACAAAAATTATAGGTAAAAATCTTTATGAATTGAATAACATCCCTGCTGCTCAAGTTTACAAAAACTACCTGGATATAGAAGCTGATGAAAATTTCTTCTCTAATATCTTGGAATTTCCTATCATGTCCCATCAACATGGATATGAGGTTTTACGACTTCCGTTCTCTTGTGATAACTCGGATTTGTCCATAATGCTAGCAGCAGAAATAGATGCGGGAACACCTGTAAATCTTTCATATGGCGATCCGCAAGTTATTCAAAATGATACAGCCAAACTCACACAACATGTAAGGGATTTCGCACCACAGGCCATATTCCTTATCTCATGCGGAGTAAGAAAACTATATTGGAAATATCTTATCAATAAAGAAACCTCACCATTTGCAAATATTGCACCTGTCGCAGGCTTTTATTCAAGTGGAGAGATTATGCGTATGGGTGACTATCTTATAGAGCATCACGTAACACTCATTGCTGTAAGCATGCGAGAAGGCGGCAAAAGCACTACTCAACCTGCATTAAAGAGCGACAAAGAACTTCCAATGAGTGAAGAACAAAAGGTGCATAGCGAGATGTCAATGGTTAGACGTCTTGCTAATTTTATAAATGTTACTGCTGCAGAACTTCAGGACGCAAACAAAAAACTTAGAGAATTGGCAGAAACAGATGAGCTCACAGGTCTTTATAACAGACGTGTGCTAAGACGACTTGTTACGGACGCAATCCACCGTGCAAATAAATGCAACAATATTAATATGGTTGTTGGAATTATTGATATTGACCATTTTAAGGAAGTAAATGATACTTATGGACATACAACTGGAGATACTGTTTTAAAAGTACTCTCAGAAGCCATGTTAAATGAAGTTGAACAACTACCAAGTGGTATCTTTGGTAGATGGGGCGGAGAAGAATTCGTATTTCTTGCACCTACATTTACATTAACAGATGAAGCTTTCGATGCTATCGAAGCAGCAAGAAGGCGAATCTCTTCTATTCCTATTTATCATGTAGGACCTAGAACTATCAGTATAGGCGTTACAGCTTATCAGCCAGGTGATACAGTGGAAAGCTTGTTTGAAAGAGCGGATGCAGCTTTATACGAAGCTAAAGAAACAGGCCGAAATAAAACCTGTAAAAGATAATAAAAAGGCTTATGTATTTTGTCATCGACAATTACATAAGCCCTTTTTTATGAAGCATATTTCATTATTATAAGCTCTACTGCCAGCTTTTCATCAAGCTGACCAGTCTTTACTTTTGTTTCAAAATCTGCTGAATCTTCAAGCAGTCTGCTTATCTCTTTATCAGTGTAATTTCTTGCCAACTGCAACGTTCTTTTAACAGCAAAATCAGGTGCTCCAACCTTTCTAGCTATGGTACCACTGTTTTCTCCAAAATCTGCTAGCTGCTTTATTACCTTCATCTGTCTGAACTGCCTAACTATCATATACAGGATTCTCATAGGAGGCTCCTTAGCCGCAAGCATATCCTGATACAAATCCATAGTCTTTCGTAGGTCTTTTGCGGCGATAGCATTAATCATATCGAAAATCTTGGTCTCTACTCTGGATACACATATAGCATTTACGTCGTCTATAGTAATCTGCTTTCTGTCTCCTACATAGGAGACAAGCTTTTCTAACTCTCTTGCCATATTATCCATGCTGTCGTGGGTCATTATAAGAAACTGGCTCCAGGCTTCTTTTTTCATCTGTACACCCGATTCTTTTAAAATACCTCCAACCCATCTAGCCAAATCTGATTCATTTGGCATATTTATTTCTATATCGCCACCAGCTGCTTTTGCCGCCTTATAAAGCTTTCCTCGTTTATCAGCTGTAGGTTCAACAAATATAAATATGGTAAAATCTGGAATTGCAGATAGATACTCTCCAAGCTTTTCTGGCATTTTCTTTCCAAAGCCACTGTTTTCGATGAGTATCACTCGATGTTCAGCAAAAAACGGCATGGTCTCAGCCTGATCTATAACCTGCAGCTCATTAATACCCGAATCCTGATATTTGGAGAAATTCATATCATCTCCCTCAGCCACAAGAGCATTTAAAAGCTTGTTCTTGTACTGGAGCTTCAGGTAATCTTCCTCGCCGTATAACAGATAAATATTTCTAAATTGTCCTTTTGCAATATCTTCGTCTATTCTTTTCATAGATAAAAGTATACCTTATATTCCTTCGCCATTAAAGTCTGGGATAAAGCTTTCCTTCGCCACTTTTCTATCTTGTATAAATGCATTTGTCACACCTAAATCAAGTGCATATCCCAAATATGTATCATACTCTCTTTTAGTGACCCTGCGATTTAATTCAGGATATTTATCAGCAATATGTGGCATAGGAGTATACTGACTCATCAGGCTGATATAAATGTCATCACCGTAGGTGCCATAAAGATAATCCAGTATAGCTTTGGCATCCTTTACGTGTCCTGGCAAAAGTAATTGACGTACTATAACGCCTGATTTTATAAAACCTTTGTCATCAAAAGCCGGCGCGCCTGCCTGCCTAACCATCTCTTTTATGGCAGCTTTTACAACCGAAGGATAATCTAAAGCCCGAGAATATCTTCCGGCTAATTCTTCGTCCATATATTTAAAATCTGGAAGATACACATCTACTATACCTTCTAATAGCTTTAGGCTTTCCACCTTTTCGTAGCCACTTGTGTTATAGATTATGGGAATTGTAAGCCCCATAGCCTTTGCTCTAGTTACCGATTTTACAATAGCTGGAATATAGTGAGTTCCTGTAACCAGATTAATATTATTAGCGCCTTTTTCCTGAAGCTCAAGATAGATTTCAGAAAGTCTTTCTATGGTAATCTCCTTACCTACTTTTCCATGGCTGATTTCTTCATTCTGACAAAAAACACAGTGGAGCGGACATCCACTAAAGAATACCGCTCCACTACCATTTTCACCAGAAATGCAAGGCTCCTCCCAATAGTGAAGAGCCGCCCTGGCCAGTTTGACTATATTTCCTACCTGACAAACACCAAGACCAATCGTCCTATCAACATCACAATCTCTAGGGCAAAGAGTACATTTACTGTGAAATTCCATTATAAAACACCTCTTTTAGCTCCATTGAAGCCAATCTCCGGTAAGAAAGGCTTAGTTATGGCCTTTTGTCTTAATCTCGTTAACAATAAGCTCTACAAACTCGTCAAACTTAACTGTTGTAGTTTGCTGCTGCCCGTGAAGTCTGTAAGAAACTGTGCCCTCAGCCTCTTCGTTTTTACCTAAAACTGCAAGGTAAG
>JAEEGL014829551.1_pt1 | contig 13965 bp, 15 predicted proteins | sample 9134231 | NCBI WGS metagenome assembly JAEEGL01 (sample SAMN16246548, study PRJNA631951) | gut metagenome | biome: gut microbiome; feature: rumen; material: fiber-attached | host: Bos | place: Iran: Karaj | collected 2018-10
GACGTTTTCGCTCTTGGTACTGCCATATATTAACCTCGCTAAATAATTTGTTAGTTATAATAACTAGACCAACATATCACAAAATCGCAATGAGTGTCAACGCATTACGGAATCTGCAAAAATTGTACAAACCTAGCAGATAATTTTATTATAACATTTTTTCGATTTTTGTCAATTTCATTTCAGAAAATCGTTTATCTGCATAATTATTTGCCGAATACATTTTTACGGTTTTGTTTCCGTCATTATCTTGTGTCATTTTTTTCCGTCACTGAAAAACTTTTCATGGAGTTTTTCCTCGACTAACGGCGGAACCATTTTGGACACATCGCCTCCGAAAGAAGCTAGTTCTTTTATTGCACTGGAACGAAGAACAAAGTATTCTGGATCTGTAGGGATAAAAAAAGTATCTATATAGGAAGAAAGCCCCCTATTCAACAATGATAAATCGAATTCATACGAAAAATCAGCGAAATTTCTTACACCACGAAGAAGCACATGAACATCGTTCTTTTTTGCAAAATCTACTATAAGAGTATTGCATAAATGAACTGATACATTGCTCCATTTCTTAACAAGTTCTTTCATCATACTCATCCGTTCTGCATCGGAGAAAAGATATTTTTTCGATTTGTTGACGGCTATTACAACCAATATTTCATCAAAGACCGAGGCTGAACGCTCAATGATATTCAGATGTCCGTAAGTAGGTGGATCAAATGATCCTGCGAATATTGCTTTCTGCATTTTTCAATCTTACTTATTATTCAAGATATTGGTCAATATATTAAGTTTGACTAACTTACTCTTTAGTGTTATGATTTCTTTGTGAAGAAGCGTACATTCATTTTATTCATAATTATTTCTGTTCTCTTTTTTTCGTGTGCTACTGATGAGCCAGTACAAAACGAAGTTCAAGAGCCTGAGCCAATTGTTCCGGTAATTGAGCCAGTGGTAGAGTCAATTATGGAACCAGTTCCATTACCAGAAATCGAACCAGAACCTGAGCCCGAACCAATTCCAGAACCGATCATCGAGCCAGAACCTGTGATTTTTTTTGATGAGCCTGAGCCATTGATAATCGAAGAAGTTTCTGAAGAAGTTCAGGAATATTCCCGTTCAATCAGTACACTCGAAGACGGCTCTTCTATTACAGAAGATACATTCTTGAAAGACAAACAAGAAATTCTAGAAATCATCACTAAGCTTGACACAATCATGAAAGGTAAACGATATAACGATTGGCTCATATATCTCACACCAGATTCCAAAGCTTTCTGGTCAAACAAAAAGAATCTTTCTGAATTGTCGCAGAAACTTTTCTCAAAATACAATTTCGAGCTTAAGAATTTACGCGAGTATTTTGAATATTTCTTTATTCCAGCTAGAAAAGGACGAGTAGTTGATGAAATCCGTTATGTTACGCCGAAAGAGATAAAAGCCGTCCAATATAAGGATAGCGAAGATATAATCTATTATTTCTTCGAGAAAATTGATAATAAATGGCTTATTCGCCTTGATACTAGTTATTAAAACACAAGAAATACTAAAAGAATATCGGTTTTTGACCGATATTATAATATCCCGGAGGATATAAATGTTTAACAAAAAATTATTGCTTACAGCACTTTTAATTCTTTCTGTCATCGTTTTTGTCGGTGCACAGCAATCGCGCAGTGAGACTACAGCAGAAGAGGATTACCTCAGCACATTTGAAGATATGATAATTTCTGAATTAACCATATCAGAAGAATATGACAATAAAGTTCTTGCTCTCCAGTACATTGAAGAAGCGCTTGCCAATGACACAGGCTCCAGAGACCTGACTCAGATTCAGACTTCTCTCAATTCGCTTGCCGGTGAAGGTGTTCTTTCGGAATCAAGGACAAACGGCCGTCTTACAAACAATTATCCTGATGTCAGGGCTAAGGCTTGTGAGCTTTTAGGCAAAATTAATACGCCATCCTCTCGTGATACACTTACAAAGATAGCACTTTCAGACAAAGAGCCTTGGGTTGCTTCAGAGGCTATAAAATCTTTAGCTAACATTAGCCAGGATAACGGCGACGAAGCCATAGCAACAATTGCATGGGTTGAGAAAACCTACGCTGTTCTTAATCCTTCAAGCAGCCTTGCAAACGAAATCTTGAATGCATATGAGAAGCTGGCACCAACAGTACTTGATAAGAGCCCTCTTATTCAGTCAATTTCTAAAATTGCTGTAAATTATTATTACAATTCTACAGTAAGAGAAAAGGCAAAAAATCTTCTTCGTCAGTATACCGGAAAGAAATAGCATTTAATCATTTAATATATAATAAAAAAAGGTCGTCAGCAAAGTTAAACTTTGTATAGACGACCTTTTTTTTCGAGAGATACAGGATTCGAACCTGCCACCTTCGCCTCCGGAGGGCGACGCTCTATCCAAATGAGCTAATCTCTCACTTGAAAAAAAATCTAACTTTTATTATTTTTTTTGTCAAGGGAATAGTTGTATTCTTCATTTTCGAAGTTTTATATAATTTACCCTAAGGACAAAAATTATGGAACCTTTTATTCTAGCTTCATCCTCTCCAAGGCGACAGGAAATACTAAAAGAACTCAACATACCTTTCAAGGTTATAATTCCGGATATTAAAGAAAATGTTCCTGATGATATCCCTGTCGAAAAAGCTCCAGAGTATATCGCTACAAAAAAAATTGAAGCTGTCATCAGGACATTACCTGCAGAACAGACGATTCCTTGGGTAATGGGAGCTGATACCGCTATTGTTTTAAACGGAAAACTATACGGTAAGCCTTCATCCAGAGAAGAAGCAAGAAATTTCCTGAAGATGTTTTCTGGAAAAAAACACAAAGTCATCACATCAATTGCCATATTCAACGGTCATCTTAATTATCTTGATACTAGAACGAATATAAGCACAGTGACTTTCAAAAAACTCACTGAAAAGGAGATAAACTGGTATCTAGATTCAGGCGAATGGTACGGAGTTGCTGGCGGATACAGAATTCAAGGCAAGGCAGCTTTTTTTATTACGGAAATCAAAGGTTCATACAGTTCCATAGTGGGCTTGCCTATATCCGATTTTTATGACATAATGTTGCAACAAAATTATTCGTTGATAGAATAAAGTTTTTTCGTCACAAAAACGCTGAATACTTTCTACAACGATTTTTTGTACAGAACTGTTATTATTTACGTGGTTCACGTTTATAACAGTCTGAAATATTCTCCGTATGCCATATAAAAAATGGCTATCGTGAAAAAGAGTCAGGTGAAAAATCATTTTTTAATGATTTTCCGATGAAGGAGAACATCATGGCAGTTGTAACCATGAAGAGTCTGCTTGAGTCCGGCGTACATTTCGGACATCAGGTAAAACGCTGGGATCCCCGCATGAAGAAGTACATCTTCGCAGAGCGCAATGGGATTCATATCATCGATTTGCAGAAGACAATTCTTGCTATCAAAGATGCTTACGAAGCTGTAAGAAAAGTCACAGCAGCTGGTAAATCAGTTCTTTTCGTAGGTACGAAAAAACAGGCACAGCAGGCTATCGCTAAAGAAGCAGAACGCTGTGGTATGTACTATGTAAACAACCGCTGGCTTGGCGGTATGCTCACAAACTTCTCTACAATCAAAAAATCACTGCTCCGTCTTAAGAAAATCGAAAAGATGGAAGTAGACGGTACTTTCGATAACATCACAAAGAAAGAAATTTCAGCAATCCAGAAAGAAAAGGCAAAGCTTGAGAAGAACCTTGGCGGTATCAAGGAGATGAAAGATCTTCCTGGAATTATTTTTATCATCGACACTCATAAAGAGGCTATCGCTGTTGCAGAAGCTCGCCGTATGGGTATTCCGATTGTTGCTGTTGTTGATACAAACTGTAACCCGGAAGGCATCGACTATCCTATTCCAGGAAACGACGACGCTATCCGCGCTATTACGCTTTTCACACAAATTATTGCAAATGCTGTTATTGAAGCAGACAACGAGACAGGTCTCAAGATTATCGAGAATCTTCAGGACGAAGAGGAAGAACTTCTTGAGGGCGATATTTCCAAGAAATCTGATGATGAGGAAATCGTTGACTACAGCAACTACACTCCTACTGAGCCAAAAGAAGCTGACGAGCAGAACGGAGATGACGATCTCGTAGATGAAGACAAACTCTACGAGTAATAATTTGCGAGCAAATTTAGGAGAATCAAATGGATATTAAAGCCGCAGATGTAAAGGCACTCAGAGAAGCAACCGGTGCCGGTATGATGGAATGCAAGAAAGCTCTCGTAGAGTGCAATGGTGATGCAGAAGCAGCCGCAAAACTTCTTAAGGAGAAAGGTCTTGCTGCTATGGCAAAACGCTCAGAGCGCGCCACAACAGAAGGTCGCCTGTTCGTCCGCCAGAATGGAAATAAAGTTGCAGTTATCGAGCTTACATGCGAAACAGACTTCGTTGCTAACAACGTAGATTTCGTTGCTGTTGGTGAGAAACTTTTGGACGTAACTTTCGAGAAAGGCTACACAAAAGCAGAACCAGAGCACGATCAGATTCTTGAGCCTCTCAAAGTATCTATTCGCGAGAACATGAAAGTTGCTAAAGTAGAAGTTATTGATGTTCCTGCTGATGCAGCTGCTTCTTTCTATGTACACTCAGACAAGAAAACTGGTGCCGTAGTTGTTGTTAAAGGCTCTACAGCTGATGCGGTTAAAGCTTTCGCTTACGACTGCTGTCTCCATATCGCAGCTTTCACACCAGCTTACTTATCAAAGAAAGATGTTCCTGAAACATACATCGCTGAGCAGAAGGAAATCTTCAAAGCCCAGATGGATCAGGATCCAAAAATGGCTTCTAAGCCGGACAACGTTAAGGATGGAATTCTTCAGGGTAAGATTAACAAACATCTTGCTGAAATCTGCTTTGAGGACCAGATGTTCGTAAAGGACGACAAAAAGACAGTTACAGCAAAGCTTGCAGAAGTTGGTAAAGAAGTTGGTGCTTCTTTGAGCTTCGCAACAGCAAAACTGTTCGTTCTTGGTAAATAAAGTCCATTGTCAGGGTTTCCCCCCTGACAACGCCTGTTGCAGTTCGTTTTTAATATCGAACTGCAACTGAAAACCACCACATTCGTTTATAAACTTGTGTGGTTGTCAATACTTAAAAAGTATCCATTCTCATCGGAAAAACCGTTGAGTCTGTAAGGAGAAAAAAATGGCAGATACAGTTGAAGAACGTATGAAAAAAACGATCGCCTCTTTGAAGGATGAATTTAATACGTTACGTACAGGACGTGCTTCTGCATCTCTTTTCGATAAAGTTCGCGTTGACTATTATGGAGATAAGTCTCCGTTAAGTCAGGTTGCTACAATCTCTATTCCTGAAGCCCGCATGGTTGTAATTCAGCCATGGGATAAAGGACTTATCAAAGAGATTGAGAAAGGCATTCTGAGCGCAGATCTTGGTCTTAATCCTTCAAACGATGGAAAGGTTATAAGGATCGCAATTCCACCGCTAACAGCAGACAGAAGAAAAGAACTTTGTAAACAAGCAAAGAATATGGCAGAGAACAGCAGAGTCGCCATCAGAAATATAAGAAGAGACGGCAATGATGATCTTAAAAAGCAACAGAAAGACGGGATTCTTACAGAAGACAGCCTTAAAACAGCGGAAGATGCTCTTCAGAAATCTACAGATTCTTTCATTCAGGAAATAAACAAGATTCTTGAAGCAAAAGAAAAGGAGATAATGGAAGGCTAATGCCGGATTTATCAAAAACAAAAGCCGTTCCTCTCCATGTTGGGATAATAATGGACGGGAACGGCCGATGGGCACAAAAAAGAAAACTTCCACGCACATCAGGACATAAAGCTGGTGTTGACAGAGCAAGGGAAATAATGCTCGCCGCAATTGAGATTGGCGTACAGTATCTAACCTTGTATACATTCTCCACAGAAAATTGGACAAGACCTGAAAATGAGGTTTCGTATCTTATGAAGCTTCTTGGTCTTCATTTAAAAACTGAGGTGGATTTTTACAGAAAGAACGGAATAAGACTTCACCACCTTGGGGATATCACAAAACTCTCTCCTGATTTACAAGAAGATATAAAAAAAGTTATTGACGACAGTAAAAATAATAAAAAACTAGATCTTGTTCTTGCAATAAATTATGGCGGACATGACGAAATAAACAGAGCAGTCGGTAAATATATAGCGCAAATACTTAGCGAACCTTCGCCGACTGTACCTAAAAAGGTTGATATATCTCCATATCTTGATTTACCTTCTTTGCCAAACGCCGATTTAATAATCCGCACAGGCGGGGAAAAACGATTAAGTAATTTCTTACTTTGGCAGTCTGCATATACTGAATTCGATTTTAGTGATATACTATGGCCTGATTATACAAAAAATGATTTTTTTGAAGCAATCCACAGGTTTCAAAATATTGAAAGAAGATTTGGCGGAGTAAAAGAGTGAGTACAGTACTTCAGAGACTTTTAGTTTTTTTTATAGGAATTCCATTAATCATACTTATAACGACAGCTGAATTCTGCAATCATCTTATTCTGCATATCGCAATAATTTCCGTTTCTATCATAGCAACTATGGAACTTCATAAAATGGTAAAATCCAGGAGTTCGGTCCAATCGCTTCCTTTTGTGATGTTCCTTACAGTGCTCATACCTTTAATTACTTATCTAACTGTAATTTTTGGATGGTCAACACACGTTATATCTCTTACTTTCATAGCAACATTCCTTCTTGTTATGGCTAAAGAAATATTGGGCTATGACAAGGAAACCGCATCTTTCGAGAAATCGATACAAAGAATTTCTTCCTCATTTTTTATAATATTCTATTGCGGTTACCTTATTTCGTTCATATCAAGAATGACAGGTTGGAAACACGCTTCCGTGCTTATTTCATCATTTCTTATGCTTGTCTTTTTCAGTGATTCGATCGCATGGCTTTTTGGAATGTTGTTCGGAAAAAATAATAAGAATATTTTTAAAGCAAGTCCAAACAAAAGCATAGCTGGTTATATTGGCGGAATTTTCGGACCAATACTTTTAGGATTCCTAGGATGGAAATTCATTCCATATCTCTCTGAACAATCATTACCTGCAATATTAACCATAGCTTTCTTTGCAGCACTTACCTCAATAATCGGTGATCTTGTTGAATCAGTGATTAAACGTGCAGCCAACTTCAAGGATTCAGGTCATATTATTCCTGGTAGAGGCGGCCTTCTTGATTCCATCGATTCAATTTTGTTCTCGGCCCCGCTTTTCTTTTTGCTTACGGAGTTGTTTTTCGGTCAGTAAATCATGAAAAAAGTCGTTGTTCTTGGTGCCACAGGTTCTATCGGAAAAAGCTCGCTAGAAATAATGAGTACACTCCCCGACCTGTTCCGTGTTGTCGGTCTTTCTGCAAACAAAAATGAAGAATCTCTTATTGCGCTCTCGGAAAAGTATGATTGCGATTCACTATGTCTTTGCGGAACAGAAAACTCCGCCTCTGACAAAATAGCATACACAGGCATTTATGGCATTGAAAAACTTCTAGATGAAACAAAACCCGATATTGTCATTAACGGAATAGCAGGAAGCGCAGGATTATTGCCGTCTGTATTCGTTTTGGAGCGTGGAATTGATCTTGCGTTAGCAAACAAAGAGACCGTTGTCATGGCTTATCCTTTGATACGAAAGCTCGCAGAAAAAAACAATTGCCGAATACTCCCTGTAGACTCCGAGCACTCAGCTGTTTTCTCGCTGATAAATCATTTTGGAAAAGAAAATGTTTCTCGTATCATTCTTACGGCTTCTGGTGGTCCGTTCAGAACATATACAAAACAGATGCTGCAAAATGTCAGTTTCCAAGATGCGTTAAAACATCCAACTTGGAACATGGGACCTAAAATAACAGTTGACAGTTCATCGCTCGCGAACAAAGGATTGGAAGTTATCGAAGCTTGCAGACTTTTCGATGCAAAACCTGAACAAGTGAAAGTTACTATTCATCCTCAGAGCCTAGTCCATTCGCTTATACAAACGAAGGACGGGGCTTTGTATGCTCAAATCTCAAAACCGGATATGAAGCATCCGATCCTCACTGCGCTAACATGGCCGAATTTTACAGAGAACTCACTTGAGCTCCTTAATCTGCATGAATTTGATTCCCCGTTAGAAATGTCTTTCGCAGGTCCGGATATGGAACGTTTTCCAATGTTACGACTGGCATACCATGCAGCGTCAAACAATGCAGCGTACACAATAGCTTACAATGCAGCGAACGAGATTGCCGTAGAAGCTTTTGCTCAGGGTAAAATCGGATTTTACGGCATTTCTGAGCTTACAGAAGAAGTTCTTTCTCATGACTGGACTACAGAGCCCACAAATTTTGATGATATATTCATTTATGACAAAAAAGCCCGTAATATTGCCAGGGAGAAGCTTTCATGACTTTCGTATATGGTATTCTTGGCTTAGGTCTTATAGTCCTTATACATGAAACGGGTCATTTCGTTGCAGCAAAACTGACAGGCGTAACTGTTGAAGCGTTTTCCATCGGTATGGGGCCTGTTCTTCTTCATAAAACTATAAAAGGAACAGATTTCCGGCTTTCTTTGATACCTCTTGGCGGTTATTGTGCCATGAAAGGTGAAAAAGCTTTTCAGGAAGCGCTTAATAGCAATGAAAATTACATAAAAGGCGAACCAGATTCATTCTATGGCGTTCACCCGCTAAAGCGTGCCGCTATCGCTTTCTCAGGACCTTTTTTCAATGTTCTTTTTGCCATCGTAGCTTTTACGGTTATTTCCATGATCGGTTATGATTTTTACTCAGCAGATAACAGGATTGTACTTGCGACAGATGTTTATGAGGATATAGCGTCCGCTGCTCAAGAAGCTGGTTTACTTACGGGTGACCGCATAATATCAATCAACGGCAAACAGACTCCACTTTTTACTGATATTTCACAGGAAGTTGCTTCTTCACCGGACGAAATGCTTTCTCTTCTTGTGGAAAGAAACGGGAATACATTGACAATAAATGTCACAGCAAAACTCGACAAATCGACAGGAACCGGCAAGATAGGAATAATGAACTGGATAGATCCTATTATTGCACAAGTTGAGGAAGGAAGCGCAGCGGAAAAAGCAGGTCTTGAAAGCGGTGACATAATAATTCGCGCTGACGGAATAGAAATCTCGAACATTTACGAACTTCAGAAAATTATTCAAAACCAAAACGATTATCTTACAATTGAATACAAAAGATTGGATCAAATTCATGCTTGCTCGTTGAAACTACAACCAGAAGAAGATTTAGGCATATATTTCACTACTGACATACACCACACCAAGACATATTGGTTTATACCCGCAATTTGGCAGGGAATTAAAGAAACCGTTGATCTTACAGCGCTTACAATAAAAAGCATAGGGCTTCTTTTCAAAGGGATCGACCTTACACAGGCCGTATCTGGTCCCGCCCGCATAACAAAAATGATTGGTGAGACTGCAGAAGCCGGTTTTAAGGCAGGTTTTTTCACTGGAATCGTTTCCGTACTTAATTTTTTGGCACTCATAAGTATTTCGCTTTTTATAATGAATCTTCTGCCTATTCCGATCCTTGATGGTGGACTTATTCTTTTTGCTTTGATAGAATTTATCAGTAAAAGGCAGATAAAACCAAAGTTTTTGTATTACATACAATTCGTTGGCATAGGAATAATTGTGGTACTTTTTGTTATTGCATTATTCAGCGATATAAATTACTTTATTCACACTTAGAATTAAACATACACCGGCAGTGCATTACACAGTTTCAACAAAACACAGTTATGCAGCCGGCCTGAATATTGGAGACTATCATGAAAAAGCTGATAACTGTTTTATGCTTATTGATTCTATCATCCGCTATGTTTGCAGATGTACATATCTCAAGTCAGCCTCATTACGGTCAGATAAATGACATGGAGATGACAGAAGACTCTCTTTTTACGGTTGGTCAGGACGGGTACGTTATAAACTGGAAGCAGGACGGAACTGGCGAACATTATCAGATTTCAGATCTTGAAATTAAAATGATAGCAAACAATCCAAAGAATAATAACATTGCTATATACGAGACTGACGGATATTCAATAAACAGAATTTCAGTATGGGACTGGAGCACACAAAAGAAAGTATACGCAAAGCGTGTTCCATATACAGTTTCTTCTCTACAGTACACAGAAAAAGGCACATATCTGATGGTCGGAACAACATCAGAGGCTGGTATTTATTTCCTTGATCAGAAAGGTGATGTCATCTCAAAAATTAAAGATTCCATCGAGATGGTAACATTAGCCCTAACAAGCGCAACTGAAAAAAGCTGTGTCCTTTATACGCCTATGGGACACCTAGAGTACATAAACTTAAGCACACGCGAAAAAAAAGCAGAACTTAATATTGAGCAAAGTCTTGAGCAGCCTGTTCTTTTCAGCAACGACCTTCTTTTCGCTGGTGTGAAAAATAACTTGATATATGTTTTCAACAGCGTTACAGGTACTTTACAGACACGTATACAAGCGAAAAAACCGCTTATTGCAACATCAAGGAACGACAGTTCACTCTACTTCCTCGACTATGACGGCACAAACTATACGTTAAAAATGGTATCTGCAGATTATGCGAACATAAGCGCACGGCCGGTAATTCTTAAATACATAACGACTACGAATAACTCAGAAATAACAGCCGTCACTAAAAACGATGATACCCTTTATGCAGCATGTAAGGATGGTTCTATTCATTATATTGATCTTTCTCCATCCGCCGAGACATGCCTTATGACAATGGGCTCAAAACAGATTTATTCCCGTATTTATGATATTGATTCAATTGATGACACTTTCTATTTCTTAACCGAAGACTCCGTATTCACGTCATCATATACAGACAAAACAATAGAACCTGTCACAATCAACAGGGGATATACAAACCTCATCACAAAGGATGAGGACAGTCTTATTCTCTGGTCAAAAGGTAAATCCCAACCAATCGTATTTACGTCGGCAGAGACAGGATGGATAAACAAAACCATATACACACCTTCTAAATCGTTACAGAGTGTGAAGCTTTTCAATGACAAACTCGTTATAATTGAAGGCGGTAACACCGTAAAACTATATGATTTCAGCACAGGAAAAGCAAAAGATGTATTCACCGGTACCGGTATTCAGGATGCATTGTTGTTCTCTGACAACGCTTTATATGTTTCAAAAACAGCTTCTACGAATCCGAAATCACCGTTGATTCAGGTAGATACACAGACATTGGAAACAGTGTCATTACCAGTAACAGGAGAAGTATCATTCGGACTTTCTAATGGAACAAACGGTGGAAATGTTTTCTACGGAGTTCTTTATTCCAGCGAGAACAAACAGACACAGATTTACTCATTCTATCCTTCAACTAAACAATTCAGCGCAATTATGACCTGGAACGAAGAGGATACACAGGCGTTTACCTGGTTCAATAATGGAATCCTTTACACAAATATTGGTAAAGACCAGATCTATGGAATAAACATAAGAACACGCAAAGGATTTGTATACACACGTTTTGCTGCGCTTCCTGTTAAAACAACAGGCAATAACAACCTTCTTCTTGTTCTTAACAAAGACGGAAGCGTCTCTTGGTATAACGCTAAGAGCAATACACTTTACTCCAGCTGGTACATAACGCTTTCTGGAGAATGGGTTTCATTCTGATTCTTTGGCTGCGTTTTCGAACTTTGTGTACGCTGGGAAATAAGTAATATCCAAAGTACCTACAGGACCGTTTCGTTGCTTTGCAAGTATAAGCTGCGTAGGAATTGTAGGAAGCTTTTCACCATCTTTTGTTTTCTCAGCTTCTCTTTCTCTGTGCAGGAACATAATGACATCGGCATCCTGTTCTATAGAGCCAGATTCACGCAAATCTGCAAGCGTAGGAGGTTTTCCTTCCGCATCACGCTTAACTTGTGACAATACGACTATTGGAATTTCAAGCTCGCGAGCAAGGCTCTTTAATGAGCGGGAAATCTCTGCAATCTGCTCATGGCGCGGAATAAGTGTGTTTTCGCTCTGGATAAGCGTGATATAGTCTATAAATATAATCTGAACATTATACTGAAGCCTGAAACGCCTTGCTATGGCGCGAAGGTCGAGCAGCTTCATGTTAGGAGTATCTACGATATAAAGAGGCGACTCATAAATTGCTCCGGCGGCGTTCTGCAAGCGCATAAACTGGTCATTTTTAAGTTTGCCGGTACGAATACGTTCAGAAGGAATTCGTGCTTCCATAGAAAGAAGACGCATCATAAGCTGCATATCCGACATTTCAAGAGAAAAGAACGCCGTCGGTATTTTCTTTATTACAGCAGAATATTCCGCCATAGTAAGGGCAAGCGCGGTTTTTCCGATAGAAGGGCGTGCTCCGATAATAATCAGCTCCGCGCCATGGAAACCTGTCGTCATCATGTCCAAATCTACAAGACCGGAAGGTATTCCGTTAAGATCTTTTTTATCGTGATAAAGCTGCTGAATTATATCGATTGCCTTTGGAATCTCTTCTTGCATCGTTTTGATGCTTTGAGTCTGCTTTGAATCCGTAAGGTCAAATATTCTTTTTTGTGCTTCTTCAAGTGCTGAACGGCTGTCCAAAGTCTCATCATGAGCCTGGCTTACTATATCAGCTGAAACCTTTATCAGTTCGCGCCGAATAAACTCATCAAAGATAATCTTAGCGTAGTATTCAACATTAGCACTTGTAGGAACTGTATCTGTAAGCGAAGAAAGATAAGCTATACCACCTGCAGCATCAAGCTGTCCGGACGATCTAAGCTCATCTTGCAATGTAAGCAAATCACCCCTAGTACCTTTATTGTAAAGGGAAAGAATTGCTTCAAATATTTTTTGATTTTGAATTGAATAGAAACGATCGGGACGCAGATATGGCAAAACTACGCCAACTGCGTCCCAGTCAAGGAGTAAGGCTCCTAATGTAGCTTGTTCAGCATCAAGATTATGAGGCGGAACCTTATCCTTTAATGACATTACTCGGCCTTTTGTTCCTCAGCAGCAGGAGCAGCTTCAGTTGTTGCTTCTGGTTCAGCAACTGGTGCTTCAGCCTTTTTCTCTGCCTTAGCTTCTTTTTTGTCAGCCTTAGGAGCTTCTTTTTTCTGCTCTTCCTGAGCTTCAACGCTTACTGTAACATCAGCAACAGCAGCCTCATAAAGGCGAACGTGAGCGACAAATTTGCCGACCATCTTTACAGTTGAGCCAGGAACCTCAATGCGCTTGCGCTCAATTTCATAGCCCTCTTTTGCAAGAGCATCTGCAATGGTCAGGTTTGTAACGGCACCATAAAGCTTTCCGTTTGCTCCAGCAGGCATTTTGATAACGAGTGTAAGAGCATCGAGCTTTTCTTTGAGAGAAGCTGAATCAGCGCGTTTCTGAGCCTTTCTAGCCTCAATCTCTTCTTTCTTGCTCTCGAAATATGCCACAGTTGTGTCATTGTATGGAAGAGCAAGATTTCGCGGGAAAAGGAAGTTGCGTGCATAACCAGCAGCAACAAGCTTTACGTCACCTTCTTCACCGAGGTGCTTAATATCTGCGTTAAGAATAACTTTCATTTACGAACTCCAATTGCGTATCTATACGCACTAATTGATTGATACTTTTCAGAAAAGCTTCCGGAGTATGGAAACTTTCGAAACCTTAGTCAGCTACGAAAGGAAGCAGACAGATAGCGCGAGCTCTTTTGATTTCAAGAGCAAGTCTGCGCTGGTGTTTTGCGCATGTGCCTGTAATGCGGCGAGGAAGAATCTTTCCGCGCTCTGTTGTGAATCTGCGAAGACCATCGGCATCCTTATAGTCTACCTTTGCCTTCTGTGCGCAGAAACGGCATACCTTCTTGCGGAAAAA
>JAEEGL015150767.1_pt1 | contig 13965 bp, 10 predicted proteins | sample 9134231 | NCBI WGS metagenome assembly JAEEGL01 (sample SAMN16246548, study PRJNA631951) | gut metagenome | biome: gut microbiome; feature: rumen; material: fiber-attached | host: Bos | place: Iran: Karaj | collected 2018-10
AACGCCATCGCCCCCGCCACCGCCGGACGGCTCAGCACCGTGGATAACATTGTTGGCATTAAGGATTCCAGCGGAAATTTTGATACCATCCTGCAATTCATTGAATGCACCCGGAGCAGCGGCTTTACCGTGCTTTCAGGAAATGATTCCCTGATTCTCTGGACGCTGATTGCTGGCGGGAAGGGCGCCATTTCGGGCTGCGCCAACGTGTTTCCGGAAAACATGGTGGCGATTTATACAAATTTCGCAGCCGGAAATATGACGGCTGCCCGGACTGCGCAGGATGTGATCCGGCCCTTCCGGAACTGCTTTAAATTAGGGAACCCCAACACCATCACCAAAGCGGCCACCGCTATGCTGGGCTATCCCGTGGGCAAATGCCGCGCCCCCTTTAACCAGCTTTCCCCCGAAGCGGAAGCTGCTATCGCTAAAGCGCTGGAGGATTTAAAGGCCAAGGGAGTGATCCGCGCATGAAGCCCGTGATCGGCATCACCATGGGCGATCCAGCGTCCATCGGGCCTGAACTGTGCATTCGGGCCCTGAACGATCCTGCCTTGTATGATACCTGCCGCCCGCTGGTTGTAGGAGACACGTCCATTTTGGAACGGGCTATGGCCATCCCCGGAATGCCGAAACTGCGCCTGCATGAAATCCAGGAGCCTGCGGAAGCAAAATTTTCTCCCGGAACGCTGGATGTGATTTCTCTGGGCTGCTGTTCTCCAGATGAAATCCCTGTGGGAGAAATCACTGCCAAAGCGGGAGACGCGGCGTTTCAATATGTAAAAAAAGTGATTGAATTGGCCTTGGACGGCGCGGTGGACGCCACCGTGACGAACGCCCTGAACAAGGAAGCCCTGAACCTGGCCGGGCATCACTTTTCCGGACACACGGAAATCTATGCCCATTACACCCATACGGCCCGCTATACCATGCTGCTGGCACACGACGATATGCGCATCGTGCATGTTTCCACCCATGTATCCCTGCGGGAGGCCTGCGACCGGGTGAAAAAGAACCGGGTGCTGGAGGTGATTCGCATTGCGGACCGCGCCTGCCGGGAGATGGGAATCGAGAATCCCCGGGTGGGCGTGGCAGGCCTGAATCCCCACTGCGGGGAGGGGGGCTTATTTGGCCGGGAGGAAATTGAGGAAATTGCTCCCGCCATTGAAGAAGCCCAGGCAGAAGGCGTCAACGCCGTCGGCCCCATACCCCCGGATACCATTTTTTCCAAGGCCCGGGGCGGATGGTACGATATCGTGGTAGCCATGTATCATGATCAGGGCCATATTCCCCTGAAGCTGCTGGGCTTTGTGTACGATCGAGATACAGAAAAATGGCAGGCGGTCAGCGGGGTAAATATTACCCTGGGGCTGCCCATCATCCGCACCAGCGTAGACCACGGAACGGCCTTTGATCAAGCAGGCCAGGGCACCGCCAGCGAATTGAGCCTGAAAAACGCCGTTGCTTACGCCGTTCGGTTCGCCGCCGCAAAGAGAAAAAGCGCCTACGAATGAAAGGGGAAAGCGTGAGGATGCGAAAAAGGAAAAAGCTGAATTCGGTAATCGCCGGGCGGGACGCAAAATCGCAGCTGACGCTGCAAATGATGGTGCTGCCCGCCATTGTGGTTACCGTTCTGATGTCCTATCTGCCCATGTACGGCATCACCATTGCCTTTAAAAATTATAATATCTTCAAGGGCGTGGCCAACAGCCCCTGGGCCAGGAACAACGGCTTTGAACATTTTATCGATTTCTTCAGCACCGAATCCTGCTGGCGCGTGCTGGGAAACACGGTATATATCGCCGCGCTGAAGCTGCTGTTCTGCACCTGGCCGCCGGTGCTGCTGGCCGTGATGCTCAACGAGCTGCGTTCCTCCAAATTCATGAAGCTGTCGCAGACCCTGTCCTATCTGCCGCATTTCATCGGCTGGTCCATCGCCTACGGCATTTTCTACAATTTGCTCAATCCCTCCTCCGGGGCGTTGAATATCCTGCTGGTACAGTGGGGCATCGTGGACCAAAAGATCAATTTTCTGGCGGAATCCGCCTATTACCGGCCTCTGATTATTTTAACAGCCCTGTGGAAGGGCGTGGGCTGGGGTTCGATCATCTATCTGGGCGTGATCTGCAACATCGACCAGGGGCTGTACGAAGCTTTGGCCATCGACGGAGGCAACCGCTGGCATAAATTCCGGTATATCACCTGGCCTCATCTGCGCCCTACCTTCGCGATCCTGTTTATTCTGGAATGTGGAAAAATCATGTCCGGCGGCGACGGGTTTGACCAGGCCTACGCCTTTGGCAACGCCAGCAACCGCCAGGTAGCGGACATTCTGGATACCTACATCATGCGCACCGGCTTTGATAATGGCCGCTATTCCTATGCCACAGCCGTGGGGCTGTTCAAATCCATCGTCAATCTGGCCCTGCTCATTACCTCTAACCGGGTGAGCAAGGTGATGACGGATGAATCGCTGTTCTAAAGGAGGTGGGCAACGTGAGCACAGCAGCAAAATCCCTTCCTCACAAACAAAGACATCACCGCCGCTGGAATGCCTTTGACGCGGTCAACGTGGTTTTCATGTGCCTGTTCCTGTTCCTCATCGTTTACCCCTTTTGGTACGCGGTGGTGAATTCCTTCAATGCCGACCTGGTGTGGAGGCCCGCATTTTTCCTGCCCGATAATTGGTCCGCCCGGCCTTACCAGATCGTCATGAACGATTCCAGCGTCATAACCGGCTTTATCAATTCCGTCCTGCGTACCGTGGTTGGCACTGCTGGCGCAGTCATCTGCTGCTCCCTGGCGGGCTACGCCATGAGCAAGCCATATCTCAAATTCCGCGGACTGTATATGGCCATTTTCATGATTCCCACCTTCTTTAACGGCGGACAGATCGCCGTGTACCTGAATTTGAAGAGCCTGGGGCTGCTGAACAATTTCTGGGTGTACATTGTTCCTAAGCTGTTCGCGTTTTTCTGGATGGTCATTCTCATGTCCAATTTCAAGGGTGTGCCTTCGGAACTGGAAGAAGCCGCCTATATGGACGGTGCCAGCACCCTGCGGGTGTTCGTTCAGGTGGTGCTGCCCATCTGTCTGCCTGCCCTGGCCACCATCGCGCTGTACGCCGCTGTGAACCAGTGGAATTCCTGGTACGACACCGCGTATTACACCAACGGCAAAGCGCTCAATACTCTGTCCTGGATCCTGATGCGCACGGTAAAGGAGCAGGCCTTCGCCGATATGGCCCAGGATATGAAGGCGGTGGAAAACAACAGCTACAACCCGGAAGGCGTAAAAATGGCCACCATGGTCATCGCGGCAGTTCCGATTATCATGATCTATCCCTTCCTGCAGCGATATTTTGTGAAGGGGCTGATGGTTGGCTCCATCAAAGGCTGAACGTATTGCTTGGCTTGAACGGGGAAGAAGTTCACCCCCCGTTGGCAAATAGAAATTGAGGAGGAAAACACAATGACCAAACGCATCGTTTCTCTGCTTCTGATCGCGGTCATGGCGCTTTCTCTGGTCTGCGCCGCTTCCGCGGAAGAAACGCCCAGCTGGAAACAGGACACTTCGCCCATTACCCTGAAGGTGTATTACGACCGGCCTGTGGACGCCGCCCAGATGGTATCCGCCTGGGGCAATGAGCCCGTGAGCAAAAAGTGGATGGAAGATACCAATGTGAACGTGGAATGGGACTACGCGCCTGACGAATCCCACTCCAAGCTGAACATGATGATCGCCGCCGGCGATTACCCGGATATCGTTATCAGCTACACCAACTATGATATGCTGAACGATCTGGTGGCCAACGATGTGATCATCAAGTACAACGAGCTGCAGAACCAGTACGCTCCCGGCTTTGTGGACCGTCACTTCGGCGAAAACATGATCCTGTCCGTGCGCCAGCGCTTCGCCACCCAGGATCTGTATGTGCTGCCCACCGGCTCCCTCACCCCGGCAGAAATCGCCAGCCCCGACGTGCAGGGCTGCTCCACTGGCATGATGGTGCTCAAGAGTGTTTATGAAGCCATCGGCTCCCCCGATATGACCACCCTGGAAGGCACCCTGGACGCTTTCCGCAAGGTAAAGGAAATGTTCCCGGACATGATCCCCTTCCAAGCGTCCCGTAACCCCTCCCTGGACGGCGACGGCAACCCCCGCTGCATTTCCAAGCTGTTCCCCTTCTTTGAGCTGACCGGCAACTTCTATCAGGACGCGGAAACCGGCTCCTACAAGAAGTACTGGTACAATGAAAAGTTCTATGAGCTCCTCAAGTTCGTCAACACCCTGTACAACGAAGGCCTCATGGATCCCACCGAACTCACCGACAGCGGCGCTCAGCTGCAGGCCAAGCTGTTCAACGGCCAGATCTTCGCCAACATGAACAATGACGCCGACAACATCGACTGGTTCAACGGCGAACTGGCCAACGCCGGCGTGAACGACGAATGGATTTTCGTTCCCCAGCCCAGCATCAACACCGTGGACGGCTACGGCTATGACAACATCATGGGCGGCGTGGGCGACCACTGCGTTTACATCTTCAACACCCCCAACGCCGGCCGCGCTCTGCAGTGGCTGGACTACGTGATGAGCAACGAAGCGCAGCTGGAAATCAACGTGGGCGTTCAGGGCATTTCCTGGGACTACAACGAAGCGGGCGTGCCCGTCATGTTCCCCGAAGTGCAGGCCCTCACCCAGGATGAACAGAAGGTGCAGTATGGCGCCGGATTGTATCACTGCCTGCGCACCGGCCCCTGGCAGTCCATCATCAAGCGTTCCAGCGCTTCCGAAAAGCAGGTGGCCGCGCTGGACTTCATGAAGCAGTATTTCCGCGATTATTCCTTCTTCGGCTCCGCCAAGCCTGAAAACTACGCCGCCGACAGCGAGGAAATCAAGATCAAGACCAACGTTCGCGAATACTGGGAGCCCCAGATTCTCCAGCTCATCATGTGCAAGCCGGAAGAACTGGAAGCCAAGTATCAGGAAACCCTGAACAAGCTGGCTGAACTGGGCCAGGGCAAGCTGGACGAAGTGATCGCCAAGTACTTTGACAGCAAACTGGAAGAAACCCTAAAGTACGGCTCTGATCTGGACCTGTCCTATATGGGCCTGTAATAGCGCAATCATTCCGTTTCCGGTTCATTTCGGGCGGGCTGCCAGTCCGGCAGCCCGCCATTTTAAAGCGAAAGGGGATGAGGAGAATGAAGAGGGACGTGTCCAGGCTGCTGTATTCCTGGACCAGGAAGCTGCCCGGCGAAGGAGAAAAATGGATGCTGGGCCCAACCGGGAAAAGGCTGTGGATGGATTATGTGGACCCCGCCCCCGGCTTTGCGGGCCGGGCGGATTTTATTCATAAAATGAATATTCCCCTGCTTTTTTCCGTGGGATTGTCCGACTGTCAGGAAGCGGCGCTTTCACCGATGCGCGTTTTGTGGCGGGTGGATCAGGGGCGCTTTTTTCATGAAAGCCCCGGCCTTTCCTTTGAGGAAAGAAAGCTGATCACCTGGGAGGACCAGGCCCTGTCCCTGCAAACCTGGGAAAACCGCGGAGAAAAGCCCCTGACGCTGACGCTGCTGCTGCCGGAGGGCGCGGCGTTGGGGCAGCCGTTTTCTTTCCCCTGCGCGCTCCACGGCGTCACGCCGGTGATGCTGGTACAAAGCAATATAGCATGGCCCGGCGGCTGCCTGACTTTGGCTCCCGGCGAACGAAAAAGCGTGTTCATCGCCGCGGCGGTGGGCTTGCCCGGGGAAGAAGAGGCGATGTGGGAGGGGCTGGCCGTGCTGCTTTCCTACCCGGATCATGAACAGCTGATGACGGAAAAGGCGGAAGAATATCTTCGCTGGTTTGACGATGTGCCGGATTTTGAATGCGACGATGAAAAAATGACCGCGTGCTGGTACTACCGTTTTTACATCCTGCGCAAAAATATGAGCCGGCCGGGTCTGGGCCATTTGCCAGGCCTCTGCTTTTATGAGGGGCGCAGCCACCGCATGGCCAAAACGCCCTATCAGGCGCAGGGCTGGGAGTTTCCCCGGCTCATTCCTCTGTCTACGCCCCTGCAGGTGACGGATGCCCGCTGGCTGCGCGAGGGGGGCGCGGCTCAAAGCGCGCTGGAGGCCCTGACCCACTGCCTGGATGAAAACGGGGTATTTGCCGTCACCAGCGTGGATGCCTGCCAGAAGGAGTACGCCAATTATGCCGGCTGGGCGCTGTATCTTTTCTACATCGTTCACGGGGAGGAGGATTTTGTTCGCCGGATGCTTCCCGCGTTCAAAGTGGATGCGAAAAACGTGTATGAGCGCACCCGACGGGGCGATTCCCTGCAAATAGAGCGCACCCACCAGCTGACCGGCAAGGAGTACCAGCCCAGCTACTGGTTTTTCGGCAAGGATTGCTTCCCCAAAACCGTAAAGCCCGCTCAGGAGGGCTATACGCCCCTCAAGCGGGTGGACCGTTCCGTGTACACCTATCTGAACTTTACGGGCCTTTCCCGGCTGTGCCGCCTGGTGGGAGACGGGGACGGGGCTTACTTTGCTTCGGAAGCGGAAAAAATAGCGCGCGATATTTTAAGCAAGATGTGGGACGGCCCCTCTCGCTGCTTTTACGACCTGCACCATGAAACGGATGAAAAAGCGTTCGTAAAGAATATCGTGGCCCTTTATCCCCTTTGGGCGGACATCACGGAAGAGAAGCATCTGTGCCTGTTTGACTATCTGCTCAGCGGCCAATACTTCGCCCTGGGCTCGGGCTTTGCTTCCACGGCGGCGGATTGCCCGGTGTTTTCTTCCAACGGCGGCTGGCGGGGGGATTACATCAAGGGCCCCCACGGCTGCATGTGGAACGGCCCCTCCTGGCCTTACACCACAGGCATCGCCTTGGACGCGCTGGCCAGGCAATCCAAAAAATACGGTCACCGCTACGATACCGCTTTTGAAAAACATCTTGCCGAATATACCCAGGAGCATTTTTTAGAGGGGGATATCCATCGGCCCTGGCTGGTGGAATTCTACGACAGCAGAACCGGCGAACCGCTGAGTGAGGAACCTGATTACAGCCATTCCTTCTATATCGATCTGATCGTTCGGCACCTGGCCGGAATCGAGCCGGAGGAAAAGCGCGTTCTTTTCCATCCCCTGCGTACCGAACGGGCGTACTTTTCCCTGCGGGGCCTGCGCGTGCGGGGCCATGAGATCGACGTGTATTACCAGCAAAAACCGGGGGACGCTTTCCCCGGTCTGGACGCGGGCTACACCGTGTATGTGGATCAGCAAGAGCGCCGCCTGGGACTGGACCCGGAAAAAATTACATTGTTTTAAAAGGAGAAAATGAATTATGCGTTTTCCCACCCTGCAAGAACCTGTGCGCATGGCGCTGATTGGCGCGGGCAACCGTTCGCAGAAAATTTATCAGCCGCTGTTTGAGGATTTAAAGCCCTGGATCGATTTGCGCGCGGTATGCGACCCCGTCAGGGAGCACGCCGACAGCCTGGCCCAAAGGCTGGGCGTGCGCGCGTTTTATGATGTGCATGATTTGGCGGCTTCCGGTGAAATCGAAGCCGCGGTGGTGGTGGTGCCCATTCCGCTGCATCATGCCTACAGCGTATACCTTTCCCGACACCATATCCATAACCTGATCGAAACCGCCTGGTGCTCCACCCTGTCCCAGGCCAGGGCCATGGTGCGGGAAGCGGAGGAAAACGGCGTGGTAACCAGTGTGGCGGAAAATTTTTATCGGTATCCCATTGACCGCTTCGCTCAAACGCTGCGGGATGATGGATACATCGGCGATATCAAACGCATCTTTACCTATAATGATCATACCGGCTTCCATTCCAATTCCCGCTGGATCGTTTTCGCGAAGGAATACCCGGATTGGGTCAGCGCCATGGAGCATGACATGGCCACCGTGCCATGCTATGAAACGCCTCAGCGCTTCCACGATCATGAGCTTTTCCGTTCCCGTTTCTATCATTTTCCCTCCGGCCTGATGGTGATCGATCAGGCGGCGAATATCAAAGGCATGCTGGGACGGCAGGTGCGCCCGGGCTTTACGGAATGGCACGGCTCCCGCGGCACGCTGGCCCAGCAGGGCGGGCGCTACAGCGCGCCCCACTACAAGGTGCTGGACAACAATCACCGCACGGAGGCCGGAACCGGCGTTCACCCCGATTGGGAAGCGGAAATCCGCTGCTGTGATTACGCGGATTCCTTGGCCTATACAAGCGATATTCAGCCTATTCATCCCAATGTGATCAGCAAAGTGGAGCGCTATTACACCGAAAACGGCGCGTATGCCGGCGTGCGGGCCGCGCTGCCGGGAAGAGAAATCAACTATCGCAATCCCCTGATCATGAAAAACAGCGGCGATCACTATTTCAAGGAATACGGCGTATGCGTGGCCGGCCATCTGGCGGATTTTGCGCTGTCCGTCCGGGGCGTCCGTCCCTGCGAATTCGGAGCGCAGGACGCCCTGATGTCCATGATGATGGAGGCGGGCGCGCGGGAATCTGCGCTGCAAAACGGGGCGCGCGTTTCCCTGCCGCTGACGGGCGAGCTGGAATCCGACGCGCTGTTCCTTGGTCAGCTGAAAAAAGAAATGGGCGTCGATCCCTTGGATGTGGAAGCCGTCATGGCCATCCGAGCGGAAAAACCCTAATATTGCTCCTCTGACCAATTCCCTGGGCCAGAAACGCAACACCTCCTACGCCAACGACCGCCCCGCCAACCAGTGGGTCATCTCCGCTTCCAGCGATAAGATCGATCTGGCCCTCAAGTTCCTGGATTGGTGCTATTCCGAGGAAGGCACCGATGTGAACAACCTGGGCAAGGAAGGCGTATCCTACGAAGTGGTGGACGGCAAGAAGGTGTTCAAGGAAGAAGTGCTGGCCAAGTACGCCGCCAACGGCGCCAACGCCATCTACGATATGTCCTCCGAATTGGGCATCGGCCTGCTGGAATTCACCCCCCGTTACGACACCACCCCCGATAACCAGATGGCGCTGTACCTGTAGGGCTCCGATGAGGCTCGGGAAGCCTACCGCGCTGTCACCCAGGCCATCCTGGCCGATCCCGGCCTGGTGGACGTGAACACCACCACCACCGCCCCGCCGCTGGACGCCGAACAGACCGAACGCTACAACGAGCTGCTGGTGGCCGTTGAAAATATCGTGTGGCAGGAAGTGGACAAGTACATCACCGGTCAGGAACCCATCGAGAACTACGACAAGGTGATCGAGGCCGCCCGCGCCGCCGGCGCCACCGAAATGGAAGAAATCTTCAACACCGCTTGGAACACTGCCCTGGGCAAGTAATCCCAAGCAAATGGGGCCCTTGCGCGGCCCCGCTTTCGGGGCAACTTCGCCGCTTCATGGCGGCGGGGCGCCCCCCCTTCGTTTGCCGGAAGGAAGCCCCGCGAAAGCGCGGTCTTTCATCAATGCTCAGATTGGAGGAAGAAAGCCATGGGTCATACCCATCATCTATTGCCTTTTTTGTGGCTGCACGGAGAGGATGACAACGCCCTGCGCAGGGGCGTAAGGGAAACGGCGAAAGCGGGCTGCGGCGCGCTGTGCGCGGAATCCCGGGTGCATCCGGATTTTTTGGGGCCCTCCTGGTGGCATGAAATGGGGGTGCTGCTGGATGAATGCAAAAAGCTGGGCATGGGCTTTTATCTATTGGACGACACCCATTTTCCCTCCGGCTTTGCCAATGGCGCGGGAGCGGGCACGCCTTACCAGCGAATGATGCTGCGGGAAAAGCACGTGGACATCGTGGGCCCTCGCCGCGGCGGCAGGATGCTGATTTGGCCGGATGATATGAAAAGCATCCCTGTGGCGGTGGTGGCCGGGAAAAAACAGCCCTTTGGCAACCGGGTGGAAAGCTTTGTGGATCTGGGCGGCTTTGCCGTGGATGAGCTAAAAGACCTGACGGACAGCGTGCAAGACGGATTGCTTTACTGGGACGTGCCGGAGGGCACCTGGCGGATCTTTCTTCTCACGGCGGACTATGTGTCTGAGCGGAACCCGCCCCAAAAGTTTTTGAATCCCCTCCTGCCCGACAGCAGCCGCCTGATGATCGAAACGGTGTACCGGCCCCACGCGGAGTTTTTCGGGGCGGAAGTGGGCAAAACCTTCCTGGGCTTTTTCTCCGATGAACCGGCGCTGCGGGCGGGCCGGGGCTCCCATGCGGTGCTGGGGGAATTTCCCCAATTGCCCGTTCCCTGGCGCCTGGATATGCCGGATATCCTGTCGGATCGCATGGGCTGCGCGGCCCGGGCGCTGCTGCCGGGGCTGTGGTACGAAATCGGCCCCATGACGTCCCTGATCCGCTACGCGTTCATGGATACGGTCAGCGATCTGTACGGAAAAAACTATTCCCGGCCCATCGGGAAATGGTGCCAGGCACATGGCCTTGAATATGTGGGCCATGTGATCGAGCAGAACAACGCCCACAGCCGTCTGGGCCAGGGAGCCGGGCATTTTTTCCGTGCTATCAGCGGGCAAACCATGGCGGGCATGGATTACGTGCTGCACGAATTGAAGCCGGAAGCCTACGGCGGCTATCATGCCTGGCACAGCCAGGATTTTGAGGCGGAGGACGATTTTTTCCGCTTCATGCTGCCCCAGATGACGGCCTCCGCCGCCGCGCTGGATGAAAAAAAGAGGGGCAGGGCCCTGTGCGAAATTTTCGGGGCCTACGGCTGGCAGGAGGACGTGGGGGAGATGCGCTACCTGTCCAACCTGCTCCTGTCCCGGGGCATCAATTATTTTACGCCCCACGCCTTTTCCTTGAAGCCCGCCCCCGATCCCGATTCGCCGCCCCATTTCGGCCCCTTTCATCCGCTGGAGCCTTTTATTGGCCGGCTGTTTGAGCAAATGGAGAAAACGGCGGCCCTGATCGACGGCGGGCGGCATGCGGCCCGGGCAGCGGTGCTGTACTATGCCGAAGGGGAATGGGCCTGCGGCAGCGGCGTGATGAAAACCCAGCGCATCGTGCGGACGCTGAATGAACGCCAAATTGCCTGCGAGATCGCGCCCATTGACGGTTTGATCCCCGGCCGCTGGGACGCCTTGCTTGTGCCCCAAAGCCCCAGATGGCCCCGGAAACTGTTTGAAAAAATCAGCGTTTTGCAGGAAGCCGGCTGTGCTGTGGCGTTTGTGGATGGGTGGCCCACGGGTTATTGCGATTCTGAGGGCGCTCCGCCCCAAACGGGGGAGACCGTGCCGCTTTCCGATGCCGCCGCCTGGTGTTCCTCCGTGAGCAAAGCGGTGGTGCGGCCCGATTCTCCCGCGCCCATGGTGCATGTTTATCCGTATGATGGCCAGGAGGGCCGCCTGATCCTGTTTTTCAATGAAAGCGACCGGGAAAACGCCGCGTTCCACGGGCGGGTGGAAGGCGTTTGGCATCCCGTAGTGTACGACCCGGAAAGGGAAAAATGCGTACTGCCGCAAGCGGAGGAAACGCCGGAGGGATGCGCGATCCATTTGACCCTGACCCCGGGACAGCTGCTGATTTTATCAGAACAGAAAAAAGCCTGGCCCCAGGCGGAAAAGGAAAGGACGCTGATGGAAGGGGAACATCTGGCTCCCCGCTGGCGTGTCAGCTTTCCTGACGCGGAGGGAATGGAAGCGTTTGAAACGGATCAGCCAAAGGATATCACCGCGCTCTATCCCCGCTTTTCCGGCACCGTTCGGTATGAGGGAGAGGCGGCCTTGCCCGCTTCGGAGGGCCTGGCCCTGCAGGGGGTGTACGGCGCGGCGCGGGTGTGGATCGATGAAAGGGACGCGGGGGTGCGGGTGGCCCCGCCCTACCATTTTCCCGCGCGGATCGAAGCGGGCGTTCACCGCCTGCGCGTTGAAATCACCAACGCGCCCGTTTTCCGCTGGCGGGATGCGCTGTCCTGCCATGCCTGGCTGCCGCCCACGGGGCTTACCGGGCCCATCGCTTTGCTGAGCCAGGCCCAGAAGGAGGAATAAGCCATGAAAGAAATCATTCGTGTAACGGACAGAAACCGGGCGGATATCCGCTTTCAGGATGGGGCCCTGCCGCATCTTTCGGGGGTAAAAAGCTTTCAGATCATGCGGGCCAACCGGGCGCGCCCCCAGGAGGCGGAGGGCTTTGGATGGACCTATAACCATGCCGCCATGCTGTGCTATGCCTTTGATACGTTCTATTGCCAGTTCCTGTCCAACCCTGTGAGCGAGCACGAAACGCCGGGCCATACCCTGCTTTCATCCAGCAGGGACGGGATGCATTGGGACCGTCCCCGGGTGCTGTTTCCCGAAATCGAAATCGACACCGCGCCGTACAAGGGCCCTAAATCTCCAAAGCTTAAGCCGAAAATGCTTACGGTGCCGCATCAGCGCATGGGGTTTTATATGGCGAAAAACGGCGTGCTGCTGACGCTGTCCTTTTATGGCCTGGTGCACGACCGTCACGCCAGTATGCCTTGCGATGGCTGGGGCATTGGCCGGGCGGTGAGGCGCATTTTCCCGGACGGGACCTGGGGGGATATTTATTTTCTGATCTATAATCAGGCGGCGGGCTTTACGACGGATAACGTGGACGTCTACGCTCCCTATACCCAAAGCGCTGACGGCGATTTTGTGAATGCCTGCCGGGAATTGCTGAAAAACGGCGCGGCCATGCGCCAAATGTACGAGGAGCAGCGATTCGATCAAACGCTGTTCCCCCGGCCCGGGGCCCAGGCCTTCTGTTTTTACACGGTGGAGGGAAAGGAAATGGTGGGGGTATATAAAAAAAGCCTGGCCTCCGTATCCCACGATGGGGGCGAAACCTGGAGCGATCCCGAATTCCAGCCCACCGTGCACACCATGAGCGGCAAGGTATGGGGCCAGCGTACGTCGGACGGAAAATTTGCCCTGATGTACAACCCCACCACCGACGGGCAGCACCGCTGGCCCATCGCGGCCGTGACGGGGCGGGATGGGCACATATTTTCCGGCCTGGCCGCCGTGACCGGGGATATGAGCCCCCAGCGCTATGGGGGGATCGATAAAAACCTGGGCCCCCAGTATATGCGGGGCATTGCCGAATGCAATCCCCAAACTCCGGATGGGGACGTGTGGCTGGCCTACAGCAACAACAAGGAGGATATCTGGGTCAGCCGCATTCCCGTCCCCCTGCATAGCCGGGGAGAAGCGCGGGGAAGCCTGGATTTTTCCGGCAATGCGTTTCCCCGGGAATTGGGGGTGTATTCCCCAGCCTGGGCGAGGGTAACCATGCAGGATGGCGCGGTCGTGATGCGGGATCGGGATCCCTATGACCGCGCTGCGGTGGAAGCCGCCATCGGAAAGGCGGAAAAAGGAACGATAGCGCTTTCGTTTTCCGTGGACGCCGTGGCCCCCTGCGGCAGCGTGACGCTGGAGGTGCAGGACGATCAGGGCCGCACCCCCATTCAATTGATTTTCAGGCCGGATGGAACGCTGTATCTGCGGGGAGACGGCAGGATCGATCCCTGGCTGCGGTGGACGGCGGGGGAGGAACTTCATTTGCGCATTTCCTTTGACGCCGCCGTATGCAGAACCGTGCTGAACCTGAACGGAAACGAAAAAAAGCAGGCGTTCAACGCCAGCGTAAACGAGCTGACCCGCCTGCGTTTGCTGACAAAGCAGCATATCCCGCAGCTTTCCACCCTGGACGACTGCGGAAAATACGGAAACAGCGGGCAGATCAGGCCCGGCTGCGAAGAAAAAACGGAAGAAACCCGCGTCCGCCTGCTTTCCCTGAGCTGGGAAAGCGAAAGCGGAGCGGAATAACATGCGCTTTTCAGCACAGGCCTTCTTGATACTCCAAGCAACTCTTCTGCTGCAGTGTTCTCTGAAGTATAGTCAAAAGAGAATTGAAGAAAACGCCATCTTTCTGTTTATAAGCTAGAAAGGGCTATTTGCCAATTATTCAATTTTTCATCCCTTTGGCTGCCACCCATGACAGGCACGAAAGT
>JAEEGL010006881.1_pt1 | contig 13964 bp, 4 predicted proteins | sample 9134231 | NCBI WGS metagenome assembly JAEEGL01 (sample SAMN16246548, study PRJNA631951) | gut metagenome | biome: gut microbiome; feature: rumen; material: fiber-attached | host: Bos | place: Iran: Karaj | collected 2018-10
AATTAACATATAAACATAAAAATAATAATTTAAATTATTTTTAAGAAAATTAAACTAAAATTTTTATATTATAAAATTAATTAAAAAAATAATAAATATTTAAATGGAAACTTCTTTAAAATCAACAGGATTTTCAAATTATAAACAAACAGGTTCAACAATGACTGGAACTAAAACATCTTTTAATAAACATTCACAACAAAGAAAAATAAATCGATCTCAAAAAAAAAAAAAAACAGAATTAATTCCACAAATATCAGATAATACATTATTAACCATTGATATTTTATATGAAATAATTAATAAAAGTTGTGAAATAGGAGAATTTCATTTTGTTCATAAAAAAAATCAAAAAAAATATGAAAATAGAGAATGTAAGAATGAATTAAATTTTATATCAGAAGACAATTTTTTTGATGGAAATGTTTTTGATGAAAATATAAAAATTTCAAAAATAATTAAAAAAATAATAAATATAGATAAAAATTTTGGAAGATTAATTTTATATGATTTTGATACTGAAAATTATTGTAGAATCATAAATTTAAATAAATTTTATGAAAAAGACACTAAAATTATTGCATATGAATTATATGAAAATGTTATTAATGTTGAATGTAAAATATTATTATTATATGAAAATTTCAATTTTTGTACAATTGATTTAATTAAATTATTAAATGAAGAAAATAATGATTTAATTAATTTAGAAAATTCAAAATCAGAATATTTCAATTTTAAACCTTATTTAAATATTCCAGATGTTAATAATTTTACACCAAATCTTTCAAATAAAATGAAAATTTTAATGTTTCCAAAAAGTTGTACTAATAATAACAATAATATAGTTATTAATTTTAGTCAAATAGCAGGAAAAATTTTACTTTTTAATTTTTTAAGTTTTAATATTATAAATAATTTTATAATTAATCCCGAAGATTATTCTAAAATAGATAATGAATATATGACATTATTAAAAACTTTTTTAAATAAGATATTTCAAAAAATATGGACACTATCTCAATATTTTTATTTTAAAAAATTAATTGAAGATATAAATAATAATAAGAAAGATTTTTCAAATTATAAAAAATTAACAATTTTAATATTAACTAATGATAAAAATTTAGATTATAATGAATTTGATAGTTATGCATTTCCTTTTTTAGAAAATGAATTTTTAAGCAATATCAAAAAAGAAAATAATTATAAAAATACATATAATAATTTAATATTACCAATAATATTATATAGCCTTAAAAATGATACTAGAGTAAACATATTTTTATTATTAAATAAAATTATTGATTTTTTTGATAAAATTTATAATTGTTCAATTTCATCGAGTAAAAATGATTTAACATTAATTAATGGAAAATTTAAAATTTATCAATTATTATTTTTACAATGTTTTAATAGAAATATAAATTTAGAAAAATTATTTAAAGAAAAAGATACAAATAATTCAGGTTATTTATCTTATAATGATATATATGAAATATTAAATAATTTACCAATTGGAATAACAAATGATAATATAAATGAAATATTATCAACTTATTATTTATTTGATGAAAATAATAATTTTATGTTTAATTATTTATTATTATTAGAAGAACAACAGATTACTCAAATTGTTTTTACAAGTTCTTTAAATTTAATTCCAAATAATAGATATCAATGTGGTTTTTTTATAAATGATCAAATAAATATAGAAGAAAAACAAGAATTTAATATAAATGATGAAAATATAAAAAAAATAAAAAGAAAAGATTCATTTGATTTTGATTATTATGATCCTATAGAAGAAGATGAATCTTTTAAAGAAAATGATAATAATATTGAATCTAATTTCAATTTTTATAATATAATTCAATATTTAATAAATTCATGTTTTCAAAGTGAAATTACAGATATTATTTATTTAGAAAATATTAATATGCTTTTTTTAATAAGCCCATATAGTTATAATATATCAATATTTAAATATGAAACATCAAATTCATTAAGTCCAAGAATTTTAAATAAAATAGGAGAAATTAATTTAAATTCCGCTTATGAAATTTCCCCGAAATTTATTGATTTTATTCCAGAAAGAAATTTATTAATAAGTCAACGTTTTAACAAATTTTCATGCGATATTATTTTAATAGATATATATAATGACATAATTTCCAATCAAGATTCAGAAAAATTTTTAAATATAGAATTAAAAGATAAAAATATTATAGAAGATCAATTAAGTTTTGATAGAAAAGCTCCAAATAATTTAAAGAATATATTTATTAATTTTAAATATTTAATAAATAATGAATTATTTTTATTCTATTCTAATAATGATATAATAATATTAAATCCAAAAAGCCAACAATATGAATTAAGTTTTAGATTACAAAGTCCAAGTGAATATGTTTATTCAAAAATATGTAAAGATATTTGTGAAACTCCTTCAGAAAAAGTAGGAAAAACTCCTTATTTTTTAATTAAATCTTTTTATATTAAGCCTGGAATAAAAAATATAAGTATTTTTTCCTTAGGAAATATTTTAATGGGTAATAATTATATGAAAAAAAATTTAGATTCAAATTTAGATTATTTAATTATAATAACAAATGATAATAAAATTTTTACCTATTCAATTATTCAAAAATATATAAAACAAAAAGCAAAAGAAATTGATAATCCAATTCCTCCAAATGAACTAGAAAAAATATATAATAAATCATTTGAAAATTTACAATATTCACTAAATAAATATGATAATATTTTTTTAAAAAATATTGAAAATTATTATAATATTATAATTAGAAATAGAAATGAAAATTTATTAGATATTTTAAATAGCATAAAAGAACATATTTTATATAAAAATAAAAAATTACAATTCAATCCTCATAATTATAAAATAGAAGATATTCATTTATTAATAAGAATAATGAAAAATTTAAATCTTAAAATAGAATCTAATAATATTATTAATATGTACCCAAAAATTCAAACTGAAGAATTATTAAATAGTCAAAATGAAGAATATTATAAAACTGAATTATTTCCAGATGTTATAAAAAATTATTCTGATGAAAATAAAACATATAATTTTTTTACATTAAATATACCAAAAATGAAAAATTTAAATACTAATTTATTATCAAATTTAAAAACTAATAAAACTCCTTATGATAGTGCAATTAAAAAATTATGTTTTTATGCTTTTAATGAAAAAATTAGAATGAAAAACTTTTTTGAAAAAATTGACATTAATAATGAAGATATTATTAATTATAAACAATTTTATGATGGAATTGATAAATTAGGTTTAATTAGTAATAATTATTTATATGAAATAGAAATTGAATCAATTTTTAAAAAAATGGATATTCATAAAACAAATCACATTACGAATGATGAATTTATACAATTTTTTGATAAATTAAATTATAAAACAATTTTTTCAATATTTCAAAATGAATTAAATAAACGTAAAATGGATTTTAGTATAAATTTTGATTATGAAGAATTTTTTGAAAAAATGCCTGAAAATGTTAAATTTGAAAGAATAAAAAATATTTTTAATAAAATAAAAGAATTTTATAATGAACAAGAAAAAACAGATGAATCAACAATAAAAAATATAATGATTGATTTATCAAAACATATAACAAAAAAAGATATTAATTTTAGTTTCAGTGATGGTTTTATATTTTATGACCAATTTAAAAAATTTTTAAATTTAATAAATTATGAAATTGATGAAGAAACATTAAAAAAAATATTTTGTTATTTTGATTATGATAATAAAAATTTATTTATTTACACTAATTATTTTAATGAATTTTTACATAATAATGAAGATGGTTCTTATCATCAAATAGATTTAGATTTTCAATATAATGAATTTGAATTTTTATTAATTTGGTTGAGTGTATTAAAAAAATTATTAAAATATTGTTTAATCACATTAGAAATTTTGCCTGAAAATTTCACTGAACAATGTTTATTATCCAAAAAATTTAATAAAAATATTGTTATTTTAGATTACATTCCTACTTTAATGTTGAAAGAAGATTTAGAAGAAAAAAAATTAAATTTTAATGAATATCAAAAAAAATTATTATATGATTATTATTTAGATATTTATAATTTTGGAATTCTTTTTAAATATAATTTAAATACAAAGTTTGATAATATATTAAAATTTATAAATGATTCAAATATTTTTGACTTCAAAAAATATGATATTTTTAATGGAATTCAAAATGGAAATTATATAAATGAACAAAAAAGAAAATTAGAAATTCAAAAAAAATATTTTAATGAAAATTATTTAAAAGATCAAATAAATATTTTTGATATTAATTGTTCTTTATTAACTTATTTTATTCAATTAAAATTTAATGATATTAATAATTTATTTAATTATATTAAAACTTTTGATGAAAATAAAGATAATTTTTTAACTCAAAATGAATTTGAAAGTTTTTTAAAAATTATTTTACCATCAAATATTTATACAAATATTTTAGGAAAAAGTTTAATTAATCAATTTTCTGAATATTATACTTTTATAAATGAACCAACAATTCCATATATAAATATAAACAGATTTATTTTATACATAATTTATAACTCAAATAAAAATAAAATATTAAATCAAAATATTAATCATCAAGATTTAACATTTAGTAATATTGATGATTTATATAATTCAATGTTAAAAACTGTAAATACAATTGAATTATTTAATAAAGTTGGTAATAATTTATTAAATGAATCTTTTGAATTTTTAAATGATATGAAAAAAAATATTTATTCAGGAATTGTTATTTTAAATAAATATTTATATATAGATAAGATTTTAAATAAGTTAAATGCTAAAGATCACAAAATTTTAGATTATTTAAACTATTATATGAATATTAGTAATGACATTATTGTTGATAAATTTTTAAATCGAATGAAAAATAGTATAAAATACAAAACAAAATTAGATAATTTAGATAATGTTGATATTCATAAAGAAGATGATGAAGAAGAAATTGATGAAAATAATGAAAAATCCCAAAAAATTAATAATAATGAAATATTAAATATAGAAATTCCAATAGTAAGAATTAATATTATAGATACAAGAGAAATGTTAAATAGAAAAATATATCAATGTAATATGATTGAAAATTTTGATTTTTTCCATACAGAATTACAATGCATTGTAAATATTACTAAAATAAGAAAAAGTTTTTTATTACAAGAAATTAGTTCAGATGGAAAAAATTTATTAGAACATATTTTATTTAGTTTAAAAGTTAATCATTATTTACAAAAAAATGACAAAGATAATTTATTTGTTAAAAATTTTGGAATATTTTTTAAACAGGTTATAATAAATAAAAAACTTGAAGAAGAATTATTTATTGTAAATGAAAAAGTAGATAAAAATGAATTTATTTCAATGTTTAATTTGATAAAAAATAATGGAGGTTTATTACAAATTCCAGAATATATAAATTCAGATATGACTTATTATATAATAAGATTTTGGGGAAAAATAATTTTAGATATATTATTAAAATTTCATAATTTGAATATTTCTTTAAAATTTTTTAATTTAAAAGATTTTTATTTATCATATGATGGAAAAAGAATAAAAATGAATAATATTTTAACATATTTTAATACAAATGATAAAGGAGAAATTTTAAACGGACCTGATTTAATTAAAATATTAATTTTATTAGATAATGTTTCTCAAAGTGATTTTTCTGAAATAGATATTAATAAATTAAATAAAATATATTCTAATAGTTTCTTACCACCTGAATTTTTTATTCATGACAATTTTTATCATACTAATAAAATGGATGTATGGAATTTTGGTATGTTATTATTTAATATATTATTTGGATTTTTACCAGAAAGTTTTTATGAACAATTAAAAAATTGGTGTAAAAATTTTACAAATTTAAATTTTGAAAATGTTATAAAAAAATTTCCTCGAGATATTATAGGTAGACACTTTTTTTATAATCCCTTTTCAAATGTTAAAGAAATAATAGAAGATAAATTTTATTTTATTAAAGTTTTAAAATTAAAAAGTTTTAGTGGAATAATAAATAAAAAATATATTAATTTATCAAATGAAAATAATAAAAATTTAAATGGTTTAGGATTAATTTTAGATTTAATAAATTCTTGTTTACATATAAATTCTAATAAAAGACCAAATTTAAATATATTAAATAAATTCTTTTTATTTAATTTAAATGAAGATGAAGAAATTTTATGTTCAAGATTTTTAGATAATGCACTAACATTTTATAGTCCAGAAATAATAGTTATTAAAAATATGGTAATTCCTTTAAGAAATATATGTTGCAATGTTATTAAAAATGAAGAAAGTAATTTATTAGAAGTAAATAATTATGAAAATTATATTTTAAATGTTATTGAAAAATTATTTGAAATTATAATCGGAAACAAAGAAGATGAATTAGATAATAATGAAATATTTGAAGAGAAAAAAAATTCCGAATTTAATTTTGTAAAAAATCCTTCATTTTTCTATAAAAATTCAGAAATTATAAAATGCATAATTGATAATAAAGTTTTTGATTTATTAAACTTTTTAATTTTAAGACATTTTTATTATAATTTAAAATTATTCCAACAAACATATGAAGCAACTTCATCTTTAGATTATTACACTCAAATGAAAAATTCTGCAGGTTATTTAATTTCTCATTATATAATATTATTAAATAATTGCATAGGATTAATGAATTCTTACGACAATACATTATCATTATATGTAGAAGATATTCTAATTTATATAATTAAAATATTCATTGGTGAAGAAAATAATTTATTAAGTACTTTATGTGATTATAGAGATTCTGAAGATGAACTAAAAAAATATATTTTATTAAGAACTTTTCAACGTTCAGAAAATATAATTTTATCAAATGGTTTTGTTGAAGATGAATTAGATAGAGTTTTTTCAGTTAGAAATATAAATAAAGAATTACATGAGATACCAACATATTGGTGTCATGAATTATACTATTTAACAATAGATTTATTTAAAGAAGCTTTTGGAGAAAATTGTAGTGGAAATTATAAATATATTGTAATTAAAAATTATTTTATGGCTTTAAATGATTATTCAATAAATATTGAAAATCCTTTATTAACTCATAATATAAGTGATTATGTAACTTATTTTGGAAATTATTCAGTTAAATTAACTAATGATTTTGTTAATTCTTCATATGTTAATGAAATATTAAAATTAAGTGAATGTCAATTTAATATATTAAAAACAGATAATGAAGAAATAAAATTAAAAACATTAAAATATATAAACACATTATTTAAAGGAAAGAATCAATATAAAATAAGAGCTTGTTTTGATTATAAAATTCATTTTATAATTCAAAAATTTTTATTTACTTATAATGAATCTTTAAATGTTAAAAAAGAGATTTATGATATATTAAAAGAAATAAGTATTAATTTAATAAATTTAACTGAAATTGGATGGATTTTTGGAAATAATTATAAAAAAAATGAAAAATTACAATTAAATGAAAATATTTTTGAAAATGGATTATCAAATTGGACATCGAATTTTAATTTAATAAACTTTATGAAAAAAATATTAGAAAATCCTCATTGTTATATATTATATTATTCAAATAGATTTTCTGGAATTAAAAATAAAAAGAATTATTTTTATACATTTATGAAAGAATTTGGTTTAATTTTTTCAAGTCCTTTATCTTTAAAACCTTTAATGAGAATATTACAAAGAGGACATGAAGATTTTGATTTAAAATTAAATTGTTTAGAAATATTATTTAATTTATTACTTAGTAATGATAAAAAAATAATATTTAATTTTAACATGAGTACATGTAATTTTTATGAAATTCTAATTGAAATGTTAAAAACTTCAATTAAAATAGAAAAAAATAATAAAAAATCAATAGAAAAAAACGAAAAATTTAAAAGTACAGTAAAAGATATAATTGATATATTATTAAAAATAGAAAATCCTTATATTATAAGTCAAATATATTCAAGTCCTTCAATGTTAAAATACATGGAAGAAATAAATTATAATTTTATACCAAAATTAGAAATAGAAGAAATTGAAAATGAAATAAATAAAACAAAAGATATTTTTAATTTCACTGATCTTGAAGATAAAATATTATTTTTAATAATGACATTTAAAACATGGTTATTTAATTCAAATGATGAAATTATTCAAATAAATATTGAAAAAATAAAATTAATTTTAAACGGTTTTATTCATATTTTTGATTCTGAATTTGAACAAGGTTATTTAAATAATAATAAAAATAATTTAATTTTTAATATAGTTAAATTATTTGATTGGATTTTTCAAAAAAATTTATACGAAAAAATTTTATTTCCTTTAAATGATATTAATTATACAATGAATAATATAATTAATTTTTGTGATAAAATTAAATTAGGACTTGAAAAACAACAAAAATTAATAATTAATTTAAATAAAAATTATAATATAAATGAAAATAAATTAGAAAATAAATCAGTAAAAAAAAATTTAAAGAATAATAGTATTAAAATAAATCCTTTTAAAGAAAATAAATATATATGCTATAAAATTTATAATTTTATTTTAATTAAATTACAAAAAATAATTTTTTCGATTTTTGATAAAAATGATGATAATTATAATGATTTATTTTTAAAAATCAAATTTGGAAAAATATTTTCTGAAATAATTTGTTTAGAATATCAAATTTTATCACTATTTTTGTCACAAGAAAACATAGATATAACAATTTTAGATAATTATATGATAGAATCAAATTTGCGTTTGAAAACATTTGATAATATTATTAATTTAACAAATAAATTTGATGAAATTAAATCACAATTATTAAAAAATGAATTTATTAACTTTTTATTTAAAAATTTAATATATGATTTTAGAAGCTTTAGAACAGATTATTCAAAACTTAGTTTAGAATTTATAAAATATAAAAAATTCCCATTAAGAACAGAAGCAATGAAAATAATTAATACTATTATTAAAAAATATTATAGTAGATTTAAAACTAAAGTTGATTCATTTATTTATGATGAAATGATAAGAAATATTAAAATAACAAGAATGGTTCAAAATGAATTAGCTATTTTAAGAAATAAATTAAAAGGGGATGAAATTTATATGGTTTTATCTTTATTTAATATTGTTATAAGAAATGATGATAGAGAAATTATAAAAATAATGAATGAAGAAAATGCAAAAGATTATTTTGTTTATTCTGTTCAACAAGAAACAAATATTAAAAAATTATTTCCATTTATAATTGATTATATTAAAAAAGTTGAAGCTGGAATTGAAAATAAATAATTATTTTAATATATTAAAATTATATATTTTTTTATAAAAAAATAATATTTTATTAATATTAAATTTAGTTTTAATTAAAATAAATTTATAAATAATTTTTAATAAATAAAAAAATTTATTTTATTAAATTAAATAAATTTAAAATTATTAAAATATTATAAAAAAGAAAATTATTTTTTTGTACGATTTACTATTCTACTTCCTGTTCTACTTCCTTGTCTACTTCCAGTTTTACTTCCTGTTTTACTTCCACTTCTACTTCCTCTTCCTTCAGGTCTTCTTGGATTTGTAGTAGATGATTTAACAGTTGTTGAAACTTTAGTAGTAATAACATTTTCTTTAATACTATTTAATTTTTCTTCATCAAATTCTTTTTTTTCAGGTTTAGTAAATGAAACACATAAAGTATCAATTTTTTTTTGAGTTCTTGGTTCAATATATTGAGTATCAGTAGTTTTAATATTTGTGAACCCAGCCATTTGAGCATTTGCAATGACTTGTCTTGCATCATATTCTTGCATTACTGAAACAGGTTGATCAATAATAATTTCAGTATTTGCATTTTTTTTTAGTTTAGAAAATAAATTTAGAAAGGCAAAAGGTGTTAAAAGGTCAATATTTGAATTTTGAATTTTACATTTTGAAAAAAAATTATTTTGTAAATATTGAATAGAACTAAAACGTTTAGGTTGAACATAATAAATATTATCATCATTGTATTTATCTATTGAATCTACTACTAATGTCATATTATTACTTAATTTATTTGAATTTTTGCTTGATTTTGATTTCATATTTAAATAAAATTTTTTTTATTTGAATATTTTTAATATTTAAATTTTATGTTATAATAATATTTAAAAATAAATAATAATAATAAATATAAAATAAATAAATTATATTTATATTTAATTAATTTATTAATAATCATCTTCATCTTCATCTAAACCAGTGAGATCTTTTTTAATAACAATATCTGAATTTCGAATAGTTTTAATTCTTTTAGTCTTTTTTTTAATTGTGTCTTTTCTTGTAGTTTTTTTTTTAGTTTTTCTATGGACATTTTTTTCTGATTTATTTGATGGTTCTGTATTTAATATTAATTGAGGTTCATCAATTGGTTGAGATTTTCTTTCACATTTATGAAAAGGTTCAAAAACAATATTTTTATTTAATTTATTTTGTAATAATAATTCTTCTATTTTTAATTTATCATTTGGATTTAAAAAATTCCCTTCAACATCGAATTTTCTTAAAACTTTTAATTTTTCTATTAAATTTAATATTGAATACAAACTTTTTGTTGTTAAATTATTATTTTTAAAAGATAAATATTTAATTTGTCTATTATCAATATCAATTTCACTTAAAGATTTAAAATCATCATCTATAAATTTATTATCATCTAATATTAATTCTTTTAATGATTTATTTTCTTTACAATGTTTTATACATAAAGCAAGTAAATCTCTTTTCACACCTAAATTATTTTTACTCATATTTAAAGTTTCTAATATTTTATTTTCTTTTAATCCTTCGAATATTAAATTAATTTCATCTTTTATTCCACAATTTACTAAAGATAATAATCTTAAATTTGTTTTTTTGATAATTAAATCTTTTAAATATTTACAACTTTCTTTTTTTAAAGGATTGTTATCTAAAATTAATTCTCTCAAAGCAATTTTTTCATCTAAAAATTGTATCATATTTTTTATAGCAACATATGTAAGATGATTATTAGACAAATTAATAGAAATTATTTTACTTTCTGATTGTAAATTTTTAAATAATTTAAACACACCATCATCTTTAATTTTATTAGTTTTTAAAGAAATAGAATTAATAAAAGGAAAATATGAAATTATTTTCGATAAACTATCTGCTCCTTTACTAGTAAGTGCATTATTTTCTAAAAATAAATAAGAAATTTTATTTAAATTATTTTCAAATAAAGTTTCTGTTAATATAGCAATTCCTTCATCTCTAATATAATTTCCTCCGATAAATAAACTAATTAATTTTGTATTCGATTTTAAATATTCACAAAAAAATCTTACTCCATTATCTTGAATACCATTGAATGAAATATCTAATGTTCTTAAATATAATTTTTGATTTTTTAATAAATAATCTACTAATAATGTTATTCCTTTATCGCCTAATAAATTATGACTTATAATAAATGTGTTTAATGATGTGTTTTTTAAAAAAAATACATATGCATTTAATATTCCTGTTGAACCTATTTTGTTGTAACTTAAATTTAACGAAAATAAACATTTTAAATTTACTAAAGAATTAAATAAAACTTTACATGAATTATCATCGAAATTATTGTGAGATAAATTTAAAAATTTTAAACTATTATTATTTAATTCTAAAATATTTCCCAAACTTTTTATACAATTTGTATTTAAATTATTGTTACTAAAATCAAGTTTTTGAATATTTATTAAATTTAAATTAGAAAATGGTTTATATAAATAATTAATTGCTGTGCATATTTGATAATTAGTAATAGTAAACGATTTATCTACTTTTTTATCTAATAAAATATATTCAAATAAACCATTGTAAATATAATCTTCTTCATTATTCATAATTCCATATTTTTTATTTATTTTATTTATTAATTCTCCATTATTACCAGCAATATTAAAAATTGATAATTTAAAACTATCAATTTTATCAATTATTTTACTTAATTTTCTTTGAGATTGCAAAGGTGAAATTTTTTTATTGTATGTTTTATCAGTTAAAACAATTGAATGAAAAATTTTTTTTTGTGGGGAATTTTCTCTTTTAATTTGTTTTACAGCTTCACTAATAATAATATTTTTTTGTTTTATATTTTCAATATTATCAACTTCTTTTTTTGTTATTTGAAATTCTTTTCTTATTCTTAAATATTTTTGAAAAATATCCATATTCATAATCAAATTATAAAATTTTGAATTTATTCTTCTTAAAATAAACAATTCTCGAATATTAAAAAGTAACAATAATTTTTTTAATATTTTTTCATCTTTTATAAAATTTATTTTCTTTTTCACAGTTTTTACACTAACAACTGGTTCAGATTCATCTTCATTTTTTTCTTCAGTTATTAAATCTTTATTAATAGTTGATATTTTTTCCATTTCAGAAATAAAATTAATACTCGCTTTTGAATTTCTTATTGAGTTATTTTTTTTCATAACAAAAATTTATTTTTTTATTAAATTATTAATTTTTATTCCAAAAAACAAAATGGAAAAAAAGAAAATAAAATCAATTTCAGGCGCAGTTTCTTTTGGAATGCAAAAAAGTAAAGGTCAACATCTTTTAAAAAACCCAATGATACTAAATGAAATAGTAAATAAATCTGGAATAAAACCAACTGACATAATATTAGAAATAGGACCAGGAACAGGAAATTTAACAATGTTATTATTAGAAGCTTCAAAAAAAGTAATAGCTATAGAATTAGATCCTAGAATGGTAGCTCAATTATTAAAAAGAGTCGCAGTATCTGAATATCAAAATAAACTACAATTAATTCAAGGAGACATTTTAAAACAAAAATTACCTTTTTTTGATTTATGTGTTGCAAACATTCCTTATCAAATTTCAAGTCCAATTGTGTTTAAATTATTAAGTCATAGACCTTTATTTAGAGCAGCTATTCTTTTAATTCAAAGAGAATTTGCAATGAGATTAATTGCAAAGCCGAACACTGAATTTTATTGTAGATTAAGTGTAAATGTTCAATTATTAAGTAAAGTTGAACATATTATGAAAGTATCGAAAAAAAATTTTGTTCCTCCTCCAAAAGTTGAAAGTTCTGTTGTTAGAATTGAACCTAAACATCCTTTACCTAATATTAATTTTATTGAATGGGATGGGTTATTAAGAATATGTTTTAGTAGAAAAAATAAAACTTTAGGAGCGATTTTTAAACAAAAAAAGATTTTAGATATGATTTATAATAATTATAATAAAATAAAAAATATCGATAATAATAATAATAATAATCAATTAAATAATAATAATAATACAGAAAATAATTTATTTGAACAATTTGGAATGGAATTGGATGAAGAAAAAAATAATAATAATAATAAAGAAGATAATGATGAAGAAGATGATGATATTAATATAGATAAAGAAGATAATAATAATGATAATGAGAAAAAAGATAATAATAAAAAAAAAGATGAAAAAAAAGAAGAATTTAAAATATTTTTAATGGATATTTTAACACAAAATAATTATGCAAATCAAAGAGCAATAAAAATGAACATAGATGAATTTTTAAATTTATTAAATATATTTAATAATAAAGGAATTCATTTTAATTAATATTATATAAATATCTATAATTAAAATTTTTTTCAATTAATGAAAAAAATAAAAACAAAGTAAATTAATCTTTAATTCCTTTTTGTTTTTTAGCCTTTTTTAAATCAGCCAAAAAATTTGTTAATTCAGATATAATATATTTTTTCATTAATTCATTATTTGTTTGAACACTTTTTAAATAACTTTCTTCAGAATCAGGAACTAATTTTGATCT
>JAEEGL011483158.1_pt1 | contig 13964 bp, 12 predicted proteins | sample 9134231 | NCBI WGS metagenome assembly JAEEGL01 (sample SAMN16246548, study PRJNA631951) | gut metagenome | biome: gut microbiome; feature: rumen; material: fiber-attached | host: Bos | place: Iran: Karaj | collected 2018-10
TAGTTGGCGGTGTCGTTCATGCGGCGGCATGCCTCACGGATGCGGTAGTGTGTCACCAAGGAGGAGAAAGTCCATCCCTTCTGCTGGTTGATGGCCTGTGACACATAGTTTTGCTTTGCCTCGATGAGTTCTGCCAAGCGAGGCTCACTGAAATTCTCGTCATAAATGTCTTGCGAGTATTCCATCACATGGATGATGTTCTGCCACAGTTCCTCGGTTGACTGCTCATCCATGCGGATGGCACCATATTTCTCGGCTTCGGTTCGCTGCTGCAGCTCGGCTAGTTTGCGACGTTGCTCGTCGGGCGCCAGCAATTCCAGATTGTTTTCATAGAGTACACGGTTCTTCTCCTTGATGCGTTTGCGGTTGATCATGAGCAAAGTTAGCAGCACCAACGCCAAGGCCAGGAATCCACTTACCACCCACAACATCTGCCGGTCGCGCTGTTGCTTGAGGACCAATGCCTTCTGTTCCTCGTTCATCTTGTCCAGCTCATATAAGAATCGGACATTGTTCAACTCATTGGCTTTGGTGACCTGCGCAATACTGTCTGAAGCCCGCCACCACATCAATTCATATTTCTCGGCCAATGCCGGGTTGTTAAACGTGCGATAGTACATCGATAGCTGGCCATAAATTTCGAACAAGAGGGCAGGATTGTTTTTTTTAGTCAAAACGATGTCCTCTTGTATCGTCTTGAGTGCTCCTGGGTCACCCATATTCACCTGGCTGTAGATTATCAAATTGTTGATGATAGAGTGAGCGCTAGCAGCATTCAAGACGGCAAATTCCTCGTTGGCATACTGATGCGTTCCCTTAAGAACCTCCAGGGCTTGCTCGGGCTTGTTTTGGTCCAATAAGTTCACGGCTTGGTTGATGGCCAAGGCCGTCTTTTGATACCTAATGCTGTCGGGCAGTTTGATGGTAGGGTATGTCTCCCGTTCCTTGGTGGTGAGGCTCAACTGTTTATTGACGCATGCCACATAATTCAGGTTCATCATGATATGAGGCAAATTTGTCATATCATGTGTTTCTAGAGATTTCCAGAATGCCGCTTTATAGTACTCAAGTGCCTCCTTTTGGTACTGATCGTGCCCGAATTGCAGTCCCCATTGTCTCCAATAGAGATTGCCGAGCGTCATGAAAATGGTGGGCATAAAAGCATCATAATGGTGTCTCTCGGCCAGGTCTTTAGATTTGAGCAAGTACTTATATGCCTCGGCTTGGTTGTTATAGTAGATTCGATATGTGTCGCCAATGTGGTGATAGGCTCGGATGCAGTATTTCAGGTCTTCATCATTGAGGTCCTCGCGATATCGGTTGATGACGATGGTGTAGCAGAGCATGGCACTGTCGGGCATCATGCGATAGTCCAGGTAATTGCCGCCCATTTTCATCAATGTGGCGGTGGGGAGTTTCTCCCAATGCCGACGGTTACTCATGAAGGTGACATCTTCGGCCATCACGGCCAGGGCGCACAACAGCAAGATGGTGATGATAGCAAGCCTGCGTGCCGCTTGCGTATATCTGTTTTCAGCAATCATCATTGTTCAGAGTTGTTTACGTACTTTAATTCTTAAGGCAAGCCAGTGGTATGACCTTCACACCATCAGGGCGAGTGTAGGCCATTTTGCCCCCTGTAAGAACAATCATCAGGTCGGGTTCACGCAGTAGTACTTGTGTTTCCTTTTTGTTGTGTTCGGTAATAAGACTTTTCAGTTCCAGCAGATGAGAAGCTCCTTCCTCAATCTCTGCACTGCCAAGTTTGCACTCAACCAGTGCAAATCTGCCGTCAGCAAGATGGAGAACGAGGTCAGATTCCAAGCCATATCTATCTCTATAATAAGATATGTGGCTATCATAATCCAGTGTATAGGCTTTAAAGTCACGAATACACATTTGCTCAAAGATGAAGCCGAAAGTCCTTAGTTGAATCATCAATGCCTCTGGCGTAAGGCCCAAAGCGGCCACAGCGATGGATGGGTCGACAAACGCTCGTTTGACACCACTTCTAATCGCCGTCTTGCTGCGTATGGATGGGCACCAGGCTTCTATGTCACAAATTACAAACAATTTGCGCAAAGCAGTCACATAATCATCAAATGTTGGCTCTGTACATGAGACCTCGCCCGAAGCAGACACGTCAGCAATCAGCGATGACTTCTTTGCCACAGTAGAAATGTTTCTTGCATAAGACCGGAGAATCATTCTTGCGAGACGCTCATCACGAACGACACCATCAATGCGATTGATGTCCTCAACACACACCGTTCTGACATAGTCTCTCGCGACCAATAGCTGGGCTTTTTTGCTTTTGATATTGACTGTAGCAGGCCAACCTCCGCGGCAAGCACTGAATATAAGCTCTTCGACACTCATCTCCGACTCAATGCCATCAATATTAAGAGCCGGATGGTCAAAAAGATCCTTCAGTGATATTCTTCCATTTGACTCGCCCGACTCCCATAGGCTCATAGGAATCATATTCATTCGTGAAATGCGCCCATTCCCGGAATGCATGATTTGTGACTTTTCTACCGAGTTGGATCCGGTGAGAATGAACTGTCCCGGAACTTGCCGTTCATCTACGGCAGTTCTGACGGCATCCCAGATGATGGGTGCATCTTGCCACTCGTCAATTAATCGGGGGATTGCACCTCTCAGCAGAAGCGATGGTTTGGCGGCAGCAGTAGCAAGGTACTCGGCACGCATGTCGGTGTCTTGTAGTTTGATGACACTTTTTGCCACCTGCTCGGCAGTTGTAGTTTTCCCGCACCATTTCGGGCCTTCAATCAAGACGGCGCCAAACGCCTCAAGCCGTTTATTAAGAACAATATCTGCTGTTCGTTTTAAGTAGCTCATAACGGTTTATTGGATGATGGTGCAAAGGTATATAAAAGAATTGATTCAACCAAACGATTTTGGCTTTTTGTGGCATTTCACTTTGGCTTTTTGTGGTAATTTACTTTGGCTTTTTGTGGTGTTTTACATTGGCTAAAGGCGATGTGATTGGATAAATTGGGTTGTGCCTCTGCATTGCTCGAGCACGCTCGGCACTGCGCTCTGCTTGCACCAATTTTATGCATTATGAATTGTACATTGACAAAGGTCTTTTACTACTTCGCCGCCGAGGATGAGGCCGGCCGCTGCTGGTACCCAGGCGTTGCTTGCTGGCGGACGCTTGTCACCGGGACGCTCGGGCTCGGCGGGCTCGACTTGGATGGGCAACTCGGTGCTGTAAACACACTTGAAGTGGTTGATGCCCTCGCGACGCAATCGCTTGCGCAGGATGCGTGCCAGCGGGTCGTTCAGCGTCTGTTTGATATCGCCAACACGCCATGCGGTAGCATCGAGTTTGTAGGCGGCACCCATCGAACTGATCAGCGGCACGCCCTGCCGCACGCAGCGGCGGATGAGCTCCATCTTGGCCGCCACAGTGTCGATGCAATCGACCACATAGTCGTATTGTGTAAGGTCGATCTCGTCGGCATTGGCGGGTAGGTAGAATATCTGATGTACGGTCACATGACAGTCGGGGTTGATGGCACGGACGCGCTCGGCGGCCACATCGACCTTCGGGCGGCCAATGACATCAGTAGTGGCAATAATCTGGCGATTGATGTTACTTGGTGCAACCGTGTCATTGTCAAAGAGGTCGATAAAACCCACACCGCTGCGAGCGAGCACCTCGACGGCATAGCCACCCACACCGCCCACACCGAACACGGCAACACGGCTCTGGGCGAGACGGCTCATCGCCGCCTCGCCCAGCAACATTTCGGTTCGTGAGAAAAGCCCTTCCCAGTCCCCCGGGGAGTTCTGTCTGGCAGAATTATTCATTGTGCATTATGCATTATGCATTGTGCATTGAATTATGACGAATCACATACTCGACAAACTCGCGCACGGCACCCTCGCCACCCTTGAGCGAACTGACGAACTGTGCCAGTTCCTTGACTTCGGCGCAGGCATCGGCAGGACAGCCTACCAAGCCACTCTCGCGCATGCACACGATGTCGAGGATGTCATCGCCGATATAGGCGACATTCTCTCTCTCGCAGTGATACTTCTGCATCAATTCCCGCAAGGTGTCGAGCTTGTCATGTTTGCCTTGATGGAGCTCGGTGATGTGGAGCTCACGGGCACGATTAGCAACAATCTGTGAGGTGCGACCGGTGATGATGACTGGGACGATGCCGTGCGCGGGCAACATCTCGTTGATGGCATAGCCGTCCTTAATGTTGAACGACTTGAACAGTTCACCGTCGGGACCCATGTTGATGCGTCCGTCGGTGAGCGTCCCGTCAACGTCCATGACAAATAGTTTGATCACACCTTTCATGATACTAATCTCCGCACTCGCGCTTGATGTTGTCCATGATTTCCTTGTAGGACCCTTCGTGGCCGAATAGCGCCTTGGTGCCCAGGACGACACCGTCGACTCCCTGCTTGCTCCAACGCTTCATGCGGTCAACGGTGCAGGCCCCATCGACGATAATCTTCCATGTGCGGTCGCCGCGCAGTTCTATCAGCTTCACGATCTTTTGGTCGACATGGGTCAGATAGTGGTTGCCGGCATGTCCGGGTTTGACGCCCATCACCAGCACATAGTCCACAAGATCGTAGAGCGGTTCAAGGCTCTCGATGGTGGTTTCGGGGTTGATGACAATGCCAGGCTGACAACCCGCATCACGAATCTGGCAGATCACTGCCATGGGGTCACGGGCGGTGTCGGGGTGAACATACAGGATGTCGACTCCCGCGTCGGCAAACAACTGAACATATCTGCCAGGCTCCAGAATCATCATGTGGAGCTCAGTCTCAAGCGACGTGTTGCGACAAATCGACTTCACGTCTCCCAGTCCCAACGCGAAGTTAGGTACATACTGGCCATCCATGACATCTAGGTGCAGCCGGTTAGCGCCAGCGGCCTCCAGGTCTGCTACCTCTTGCTTGAGGTTGTCACAGTTGGCACACATTAATGATGGTGAATATATCATACTTTCTCTTTTTGCATTTTAGAAACGAAAGCCAGCTCGACTTGTTGTGTTTCTAGCGTCTCACCGGGCCACAACAAAATTGTGGAACCGGGAGCCACGTCGATGCCGTCGCAAATGAGCATGCCCCGCACAAGGGTGAAGCACTCGAGTGTGCCGCTTTCGTTACTGTACGCCGCTGTGGCGTTGATGAGTTTTGTGCTATATGTTTTCTCTTGTATCTCTTGTCCGTTGTAATGCCGCACCTGCGACTTCAGGTGGATGTCAAGGGCACTGGTAGCCTTCTCGACATGCAACTCACGCTTGTTGCCCTGGGAGTCAGTGCGGTCGTAGTCATAGAAACGATAGGTGAAGTCGGCGCCCTCTTCTATCTCGAACACCAGACTGCCCGCAGTGATGGCGTGCAGTGTGCCTGGCTCGACGAAGACATAGTCTCCGACTTTGACCGCCAGCGTGTCGGCCATTGCCATGAACTGCCCTTGGGCAATCATCTCAGCCTCCTGCTCTGCGTCGCGGCAGGTGCAACCATTGATGATGGTGCCCGAGGTGGGGGCATCGATAAAGTACCACGACTCGCGCTTGCCGCGTGCTCGATGCTCCAGCGCGTTAGCAGCAGCGTCGTTGGGATGCACTTGGATGCTCAGGTTCTCCTGTGCTTCGGTCAGTGCCAACGTCAAGGGGAAATAGTCGTAGTGCGACATGCCGAACTCGCCCTTGAACAGCCGAAAGACTTCGTTCAGTGTCTGTCCCTTCCATTGATCGTTGAGGATTTCGTTGGAGATGCCCTCGCGGCAATAGAGCGAGTACAGGTGTCCGATGTTCTGTCCCTCGACACCAGCCAGCTGGCTGATTTTCGGTCCGCCCCAGATGGTGGTGTGTATGATTCGCTTCAGGATTAACATATCTCTGTTACAACTTCGCGAATTCTCATCACTTGGTTCAGCAGGTGCTCCAGATGGTCCAGCCGCAACATGCAACTGCCGTCGCACAATGCTTTCGACGGTTCGTTGTGCACCTCCATGAACAGTCCCGAGAGAACACCTGTCGCCACAGCCGCTTTGGCCAGATAGGGAACAAACTCGCTTTTGCCGCTGTTGTTCAGGTTGACTCCGCCGCCACTGATCTGCACACTGTGCGTGGCATCGAAAATCACGGGATAACCCAGCTGCGACAGACGGACCAGCCCTGCCATGTCAACCACCAGGTTGTTGTATCCGAAGCAGTTGCCGCGCTCGCAAAGCATAAAGTTTGTGCAACCGAAGTACTCCATCTTGCTTACCACGTTGGCCATCTCCTCAGGGCTGGAGAACTGCGCCTTCTTGATGTTGACAATCTTGCCAGTCATTGCCGCTGCTTGCAGCAGGTCGGTCTGTCGGCACAGGAACGCGGGTATCTGGATGATGTCGGCAACCTGCGACACGGGCTGTGCTTGAGACGGCTCATGGATGTCGGTGACAATCTTCACGCCCACCTGCGTCTTTGCATGCTCCAGGATGCGTAGGCCCTCGTCCAGCCCAGGCCCGCGGTAATTGGTTGCCTTGGTGCGGTTCGCCTTGTCCCATGAGGCCTTGAAATAGAAGTCCAGGTCAAATTTCTGGGCAATGTCTCGCAAGGCTTCAGCCAGGTAGAGCACATTGTCCTCCGACTCGATGACACACGGGCCAGCAAGAAACTTGAACTTCGGGGCAGTCATTTTATCCTTCACTGTCGTACTTTATCTCGTGTATATAGCATAGAAATCATGGCTTAATATCCTGCCTCCCAACAACTTATGTGTTGAAAAACAGGCAAAAAGCCACACAAAGCAGCACAAAAGTAGTTTTTTTTTTTCAGATAGGGTCATATTTAACAAAATTTGTGCAAGGTGAACGCAATAGTAACTATTCAGCGATTCGCCAACACTTCCGGAAGTGGAGGAGATTTTCAGAATCGCTGAATAGATACACGCAATAGTCTTTATTCAGCCACTTTTTCAAGTGGACTCAGTTGTTCTTTTTGAACATGCTCTCGTGTTACGATAGCTGCTATAGCCTGATGGTGAGGCGGTGGTCGGGGGTGCGCGACTCGGTGGGCTTGCCTACCTGGTTGCGATCCTCAAGGGCACTATGCATGGTGGGCTCGATGCGTGGCATCAGGTTGTCAATCAGAAATTTTCCCATGTCATCGGCGAGTTGCGGCGGGAACATGTCGGCAGCCATGTCCTGTATGCCTTTTTTTACCGCCGTGTAGATAGCATCGGCCTGCTGGGGATCTTCCCCGCCACGGGTGACGGAGAGCAGAGTCTCGGTGAATGGTTTCTGCAGGCGATTGACAAGCAGTGTGGCAACCTCGCTGGGAGTCTTGGGGACGTTTGACACATCCACGTCGCTGGCGGCGAGGAACGACATGACTTGATCATATTTGCTCTTTATGCGGGGCCACATCTTGTTAGCGAGGAGATGGGCTTCGGTGGACACGTTGCGCTCAACTTGTTCGCGGCCTTGTTTCAGCAAGTGCTTGCTCAGACCGAACGATGAAAATTGTGTGTCGATATACAGTGAGTCGAGCGAACGGTCGATAGTGACGAGGCGCAGAGGCATCGGGTAGGTGGACAATGAACCCGTGGCTACCTCGGTGAGCATGCCGTTGGTGACGGCATCGGTGATGTGCAGGTGGCCGGTGAACACGGCATGAACGCCGCAATCGGCCAGCACTTGTGCCGCTTGTTCGTGGTCGGTGACGATGTAGTCTTTGAGGTACTGTGACTCACCATCGATGTGCTCAAGCAGATGGTGGTGCATCATCGCCACCAAGTGCTTGCCTTGTTCATGTGCCTGTTGGGCCTGCTCACGCAGCCATAGCAATGTTTGGGGCCTGATACGCCCGGCATTCGTATAGTAATTGGTCGAGTCACCGCGAGCGGTGAGGCGGTTCTCTTCGTCGCGGTTAGAATCGATTGCGAGCATGACCAACCCAGGAATTGGTTCGCAGGTATAACTCAGCGAGGCTGGGTCGCGCCGTGAGTCGTTTCCATAGCCGTATGGGGCGTAAATCTGTGCGAACTCGTCGCGTGTGATGGTGGATGCCGTTGTGGCCTTGTCGCCCTTGTATTGCTTGGCATTGGGGTTGCTTATGTCATGGTTACCGGGAATGACGAGTGTGGGCACGCCATTCTGCGCCAGACGCGCCAGATGGGTAGCGAGCCGCTTGTGGCTAGCTTGTTCGCCATTGAAGGTGAGGTCGCCAGTGATGAGCAATAGGTCGGGTTTCTGCTTGATGACCCAGTTGACGGTAGCACTCATGAGCTCGTCGCTTTGCAACACTAGTTTCATGTCGTTTCGTGCCAACTTCTGTGCCGCCTCGCCATCATCATAGAGCTCGGGGGCCAACAGGTGGGTGTCGCTGATGACCAGGATTTGATAGGGGTTATTATTTGTCACAGTTTTCTTTTTACGGGGTGTCGCTGCCGCCATCAGGGTCACTACAGCCACTAGGCAGCAAACTGTTAGAAATAAGCGTTTCATTGTTCGATTGAGTTTTATCGCTACAAAGGTAAGACTTTTAATTAAGAATTAAGAATTACGAATTAAGAATTTCGTTTAATTAAGAAATAAGTTTTTATGTTGTGCCCCATATAAAGTCCTAGAGGCACTAGTGATTCTAGAAAATCTAGAACACCTAGTGCCTCTAGCTGCTCAGCTGTCTACCCTCTACCTTCTTCTATTCTTTTGTGAGCTGGTCGATAGAGGCGAGCACCTCGTCGTTGGTGCGTTGCATCTTGCGGAAGATCACGATAGCGATGGTCAGTCCGATGACTCCGCCGATGATGCCTCCGATAAAACCTCCTTGTGCAAAACCGTTCCAAAAATCTTCGGCAAAGCTTCCGGCTACGCGTCGCAGCTCGAACAGGAACCAAATAATCCAGATGATGACTCCCAACAATCCAAATGCGAAAGCCCAGGCGCGCTGTTTCTTCATCACAACAAGCTTTCGGCTTGCCTCGACCAGATTGCCGGTAAGCAGTTGGTTCTTGTCCACACGGTTGATGTAGAAGTCGGCGGCAACATCAACTGTGAGCATGACGGCGAGGAAGGCAAAGAGCCACCACGACAGCCCCATCATGGCGTGGACGGGCGCAAGTATGAGCAGGCACAGCGGTATCATGGCAACTTCGAGCCAGAGGTATTTCTTAATCCAAGATAATTTGCCGGTCATCGACTGACGGATGAGGCGTTCGTTGACAATCTCCTGTCGGTCTAGTTGCTGCCGGAGTTCGTTCATCTGCTGCCGCAGTTCTTCCAGTTGTAGGTCATTATCCATAGTAGTTTGTGTTTTTAGTTCATGTTTTTGAGTTGTTCCTTGATGCGATACAGACGCACACCTACGTTCTTGGGCGTGATGCCCACAATGGCGGCGATTTCGTCATAGCTCATGCTTTCGAGCCACAGCAGCACGATGGCGCGGTCGAAGGGTTGCAGCCGCTGGATGCGGTCGCGCAGCATCTGGGCCTGCTGGCTCTGAATATTGCTCTCGTCAAACAGGTCAATGTCCATCGTCAGTGGCACGGTGGCGTTGCGCTTTTTCTTGCGGTCGGCCGAGATGCACGTGTTCAGCGTGACGCGCCATACCCATGTCTGCACCTGGCTGCGCCCCTCGAATGATGGCAGGCCCCGCCAAAGGTTGATGAGAGACTCTTGGAAGAGGTCCTCGACCTCGTCCTTGTCGCTGGAGAACATGTAGCACACGCTATAGATCGTGCTTTTGTTCTGTCGGACCAAGTCAGTAAAATATTGTTCGTCCTGTTGCATATTCAAGAAACATGTTTGCCCATTAGACGCACGGGGTTGTCAAAAACTACACACTACTATCAAAAAAAATCACAAATGCCCCATGGGACATTCCTTGGGGCATTGTTTGGGTTGTCGTTAGAGATGTCAACGGGCATTGTAGGCCTCGAGGGCTTTCTCGAGGATGATTAACGCGCGCTTGAGGTCTTCAATCTTCAGCACGTAGGCCATGCGCACCTGGTCTTTGCCGGCACCGGGGGTGGCGTAGAAGCCGGTGGCTGGAGCCATCATCACCGTCTCGCCCTCGTAACTGAACTCCTCGAGGCACCAGCGGCAGAAGTCGTCGCTATCCTCGATGGGCAGCTTGACCATGGTATAGAATGCGCCGTTTGGCATGGGGGTGAACACGCCAGGAATCTTGTTCAGACCCTCGACCAGGCAGTTGCGGCGGGCGATGTACTCGTCGTATACCTCCTGGTGGTACTGCTTGGGTGCGTCGAGTGATGCTTCAGCGACAATTTGGCCAATCAGTGGGGGGCTCAGGCGTGCTTGCCCTAACTTGTTGACGGCCGCCATGATGTCGACGTTGCGGGTGATTAGGGCGCCGATGCGGATTCCGCACTCGCTGTAGCGCTTTGACACCGAGTCAATCATCACCACGTTTTGCTCGATGCCCTCCAGGCACATGCAGCTCAGATAAGGCTCGTCGCGGTAGCAGAACTCACGGTATACCTCGTCGGCGAACAGGAACAGGTCGTGTTTCTTGACGATGTCGCGCAGCTTGTAGAGTTCGTCGTTGGTGTAAAGGGTGCCTGTGGGGTTGTTGGGGTTGCAAATCATAATAGCGCGCGTGCGCGGGGTGATAAGCTTCTCAAACTCTTCGGCGGGCGGCAGGGCGAAGCCGTCTTCGATGTGGGTGGTGATGGTACGAACCACTACGCCCGTCTCGCAAGCAAAGCCCATGTAGTTGGCGTAGGCTGGTTCGGGGATGATGACCTCGTCGCCCGGGTTCAGACAAGCCTGATAGGCAAACATCACAGCCTCGCTGCCGCCACAGGTGACAAAGATGTTGTCGGGCGTGAGGTTGATGTTAAAGCGTTTGTAGTAACCCACGAGTTTGTCGCGGTAGCTCTGGATACCGGGGGTGGGGGAGTACTCCAGTACCTTGCGGTCAATGTTCTTCAGCGCGTCCAGCCCCTCCTTCGGGGTGTGGATGTCGGGCTGACCGATGTTCAGGTGATAGACTTTGATACCTTTCTTTTTTGCAGCGACGGCAAACGGGACGAGTTTGCGGATGGGCGAGGCCGGCATCATGACACTGCGTTGTGACAATTGAGGCATAGATGATGTTGTTTTAAAGTTTAAATGTTTTGTGGGCGCAAAGGTAGTGCAAACCGAGAGAAACACAAAATAAAAAACGAAGTTTTTGATTTTTATTTCCGTATTATAGAAGACAGCCCACCTTCGCCTTCTGCCAAAAAGGTCAAAAGATTGTAGTTTTGGTTAAATAAAGTTAATTATTATAAAATTTTCTGTTGAATTTGGGGCTTTCACGCGCATTGGTTTGGTGGGATGATTAAGAATGCTTAATTTTGCAGCGCATTCGTGAGAGGGGGCATCAGCTTCCTCGTTTTTGTTATAATTTTTTTTGAAAAGATGCTTGACAAAGCTGAAGTGACGCGGGTCATTGAACAAGCGATTGAGGGTAGTGACCTCTTCGTGGTGCAGGTGACCATCACGCGCGACAACATCATCACCGTTGACCTCGACAGTGACTCGAGTGTCGACATTGACCAATGCATCATGGTCAACGACGCAGTACTCGCCGCCTTTGACCGCGATGTGGAGGACTATGAGCTGACCGTGGGCAGCTACGGCATCTCATCGCCATTGCTGGTACGCCGCCAGTACGACAAGAACATCGGCCAGGAGGTCGAGGTGCTCACGCGCGACGGCCGCAAGCTCAAGGGCGTGCTGACCCAAGTCGATGACGAGGGGTTTACCATCGAGGTGCTTACAAAGGTCAAGGTAGAGGGAAAGAAGCGTCCCGCACAGATGATGATGCCTGAACGCATCACCTATGACAACGCCAAGCAAACAAAATGCGTGATTACTTTTTAGTAGACGTTAGACTACTGATAACTGATTTCTGAAAACTGAAAACTTAAAATAGCACTATGGCAAAAAGAGAAGAAGCGGTCAACATGACCGACCAATTTGCGGAGTTCAAAGAGCTCAAGAACATTGACAAGACCACACTCATCAGTGTGCTCGAGGAGTCGTTCCGCAGCGTGTTGGCCAAGATGTTTGGCAACGATGATAACTTTGACGTGATTGTCAACCCTGACAAAGGTGACTGTGAGATTTACCAGAACCTGGAGGTTGTCCCCGATGGTGAGGTTGAGAACCCCAATACTCAGATATCGTTGAGCGACGCTCAGGCCGATGACGACCCTGATGCAGAGATTGGCGAGGATCACACGCGCAAGATTGACTTTGCCAAGTTTGGCCGCCGCGCCATCCTGAATCTGCGTCAGACGCTGGCCAGCAAGATTTTGGACTTGCAGAAAGATGCCGTCTACAACAAGTTCAAGGAGTTGGAGGGCGAGTTGGTCACTGGCGAGGTCTACCAAGTGTGGAAGCGTGAGGTGCTGCTGCTCGATGACGAGAAAAACGAGCTGCTGTTGCCAAAGGATCAGCAGATTCCTACCGATGTCTACCGCAAGGGTGAGACCGTGCGTGCCGTGGTGCACAATGTCGACAACAAGAACAACAACCCCAAGATTACGGTGTCGCGCACCAGCGAAGTGTTCTTGCGCCGATTGTTCGAGCTTGAGGTACCCGAGATTCACGACGGCCTGATTGTCATCCGCAAGGTTGCCCGCGTGCCGGGTGAGCGTGCCAAGATTGCCGTTGAGAGCTATGACGACCGCATTGACCCCGTGGGAGCCTGCGTGGGTGTGAAAGGTGCCCGCATCCATGGCATCGTACGCGAGTTGCGCAACGAGAACATCGATGTGATTCCCTACACCAACAACCCACAGCTGCTCATCCAGCGCGCGTTAAGCCCCGCCAAAATCTCGTCGATGCGTCTCGATGACGAAGCCAAGCACGCCGAGGTGTTCCTACGCCCCGAAGAGGTCTCATTGGCCATTGGCAAGGGTGGACTGAACATCAAGTTGGCAACGATGCTCACCGACTACTCCATCGATGTGTATCGTGACCTGGATGTTGAGGAGGAAGACATCTACCTCGACGAGTTCAAGGACGAGATTGACGAGTGGATTATTGAGGCACTAAAGGAGATGGGTTGCACCACCGCCAAGAGTGTGCTACGCACGCCGCGCGAGCAGCTCATCGAGCAGGCCGACCTCGAGGAAGACACTGTCGACAACATCCTCGCCATTCTGCGTGAGGAGTTTGAGGAGTAAAAGTTGATAGTTGCTACTGAAAACTGACAACTTCGGTATTTCTCTAACTGATAAACAATTCAAAAGAAAAATATGCCAATCAAGATAAGTAAAGTAATAAAGGATTTGAACGTGGGCAAGCTCACGCTGCAGGAGTTTCTGCGCAAGCGTGGTATAGAGATTGAGGACAATATCAATGCCCGCATCGATGACAAGGTCTATGAGATGCTTGTCAAGGAGTTCCGTCCTGACTTGGAACTCAAAGCCAAGGCCAATGATGAGGCCAAGGAACGTCAGAAGGAGAAAGCCAAGCAGAAAGCTGTAGAGGAGATTGAGACCCGTATCCCTGGTCAAAAACCCACCTTCTTGGGCAAAATTGACCTGAAGACCGGAAAACCCATTGTGGAGAGCAAGTCGGAACAAAAGCCTGAGCCAAAAGTTGAGCCGACACCTGAGCCTGAACCCAAGCCTGAACCCAAGCACGAGGTGGCGGCAACGTCCGAGGTGAGTGTGGAACCTGAAGCAAAGGTTGAGCCAGAAAAGAAGGCTAAGCCTGCCTCGGCCAAGAGTGGTAAAAAATCTGAAAAAGCGAAGGTCGTCGAGATGCCCAAGGTTTCAGAACCCTCAAAGCTTTCAGAGCCGCTAGAGACATCTGATCCAAGCGAGTCAACCGCTGAACCCGAGGTCTTCAAGCTAGGCACTACCAAGCAGGGTCCCCAAATCACTGTCATTGGCAAAATTGACTTGGATGCGTTGAACCAGCAGACGCGTCCCAAGAAGAAGACCAAGGA
>JAEEGL014202424.1_pt1 | contig 13964 bp, 6 predicted proteins | sample 9134231 | NCBI WGS metagenome assembly JAEEGL01 (sample SAMN16246548, study PRJNA631951) | gut metagenome | biome: gut microbiome; feature: rumen; material: fiber-attached | host: Bos | place: Iran: Karaj | collected 2018-10
AGCGTTCCGTAGTGGGGAACGCTTCCGAGCGTTCCGTAGTGGGGAACGCTTCCCAGCGTTCCGTAGTGGGGAACGCTTCCCAGCGTTCAGTAGTGGGGAACGCTTCCCAGCGTTCCGTAGTGGGGAACGCTTCCCAGCGTTCCGTCTACGCTGACTGGTCGGCGAACACCAAGCGCTACGCCGCCCTCGTCACCCACATGGACTACAACATCGGACGCCTCCTGGCCGCTCTCGATGCTCTCGGCCTCCGCGAAAAGACCCTCGTCATCTTTGCCAGCGACAACGGAGCCGCCGTCATGGCTCCGCTCAAAGAGCTGAACTGCGGAGCAGGACTGAAAGGCCGCAAGGGTCAGCTCTACGAAGGAGGCATCCGCGTGCCACTCATCGTCAACCAGCCCGGACGGGTGCCCGCACGGCAGATAGACAACCTCGTCTACTTCCCCGACTTCATGCCCACGCTCGCCGCCATCACCACTGTGCCCAGCGGTTTACCCGCTGGGAGCTTGCCCCCCCTCTGCCCCCGCACCGACGGCATGGACATCTCGCCCCTCTTCTACGGTCAGGACATCGACACCGACAATCGCCCCCTCTACTGGGAGTTCCCCGGCAAGCAGCGTGCCCTGCGTCACAACGGATGGAAGGCCGTCAGCGTGAAGAAAGGCGCTCCTCTGGAACTCTACCGCATCAAGGAAGACCCATACGAGCAGCACAACCTGGCCGACGAGTACCCCGGCCTGCTCCAACAGATGGACAGCCTCATGCACCAGTTGCGCACACCCTCGCCCAACTACCCTATCGACGACGAATAGTCATCATTACTTGGGATGATGCCTACCTCTGCAACGGGACGGGTACCGACAAACACACATTATAAAAGCGACACGGTCTGTTGGCCGTGCCGCTTTTATATTGCAGTGAAGCTAAAGGATAAAAAACTTACTTCACCAAGACTTTCTTGCCATTGATGACATAGATGCCAGCGGGCAGTCCCTGGAGCGTGGTGGTATTGGTACGCACCTTGTAGCCGGAAACACTGTAGACGTTGAAGGTAGTAGCGTCGCCAAGGATGTCTTCAATACCATCCTTCTCGGTGACTGTAAGCTTTCCTGCAACATAGTTGAACGTGTAGTTCGTGGCCTCACCGCCCGAGACAGTGATAGCATACTCACCAGGCTTGCTAGTCTCATCGGCCGTGGTAGTGGCGACGGGCTTCTTGATAAGCACGGATTCCGTCTGGTTGTTCTTCCAACCACTGTAGGTGAGTGTGAACTCAGGATTGGCCTCGCCTTCCTGACGCTTGGCGTCATTAGCCTTCACGGTCAGCTCGGCCTTATTGATGGTGAGCTTGCCCGGCACATACTTCAGCATATAGTTGGTGGCAGCACCTCCCGAGACAGAGATGACATAGATGGCAACATCACTGGCCTTTGTGGCAGTGGTTGAAGCGATAGGCTTAGTGGTTAGCGAAGCCTCTGTGTCGCTGTTCTTGAAGCCGCTGTACTTCACCGTCAGTGCTGGGTTCTCGTCGCCATAAACGCGACTGGCATCGTTGGCCGTAACAGTCAGCTCGGCAGCAGTGATAGTCAGCTTGCCATTGACATAGGTCACACCTTCATTCTCCACCGAGCCCTTGGCAATAACGATGTCGTAGGTGCCTACGGGCGATGTCTTAGTAGCAGAACAAGTGATAGACGGTGTACCACGCAGCGTTGCAGCACCACTCTGCTCAAACTCGAAAGTGGGATTCTCCTCACCGTATACACGGGTATAGCTCTTTGCCGTGAGCACCAGCGAGCCAGATGTAATGGTCAGCGTACCATTCACGTAGGTCAGGTTGTAGTTCTTAGCAGAACCTCCGCTGACGGTGATAGGATAATTTCCGGGAGCACTGGTCTTAGTGGCAGTTGTTGTGGCGGTTGGCTTCGTATCGAGCACGGCCTCCGTCTCATTGTTCTTGAAGCCCGTGTAGGTGAAGGTAAACACTGGGTTGTCGGTATTCTCCGCACGGGTCTTGTCATCGGCCTTCACTGTCAGCGTGGCCTTGTTGACAGTAAGCTTTGCTGGAACGTAGGTGAACGTGTAGTTCTTGGCAGTGCCACCGCTAACAGTAATGTCATACTGTCCTACAGGACTGGTTGCCGTTGCTGCGCAGGTCGCCGTGGGCTTTGTGGTAAGCACGGCATCCGTCTCACCATTCTTCCATCCGCTATAGGTGAATGTGAAGGCTGGGTTGGCAGCTCCATATTCGCGGCTTGCTGCCTGAGCGGTAACGGTAAGCGGAGCAGCGGTAATGGTCAGCGTGCCTGCTACACCAACGACGGTGGTGCCAGTTACTGTACCCTGGCTGACGGTGATGGGATAGGTTCCTACAGGCGATGTAGCCGTGGCCTCACACTTCAGCTCAGGCGTTCCAGTGAAGGTACCATCGGCTGTATATTCGAAGGTGGGATTGGCATCGCCATAAGCGCGGGAGTAGCTCTTGGCGGTGATGGTGACAGTGCTGGTCTGCTCGTATTCCTCCTTCGAGACAAGCTTCAGTTCAGCTGGAGCACTGCTGTCGACAAGAAGATAGGCGGTATTGGTAGGGATATACTTCTTAGTAACTTTCGTCTTACTGTCAACTTCGACAACAAGCGACGTGTCGGGAGCTTTGACAAATCCGAGAGAACCGTCACTGGTCTTACCTAGCAAGCGCATGGTGTTAGCATCGTACTCTTTCACGTCGATGTGGCTCTCGTTGGTGTAAGCTCTGGCATCATTGGGAGTGTGACAGAGATACACTCCTGCAAGCACATTACCACTTATGGCTGAAACCGTCGAGTTAAGGATGTCGAGGCGGTTATCCGAAGGTTTGTTAGAGGCACACTTCACATATACAGGTGTTCCCTTTGGCACGCTGCCTTTAATCTCTTCATAGACAGCAACACCCTTGGCAGCATCGACCTTTGTCACGTAGAAAGCCTGCATGCCCGAGGAAGCAAAACTGTAATCAAACGAGACATAGAACGACCTGTACCAGTTGGAACCCACCTGCAAATTAGGCTTAATTCCGAAATAGTTAGTGGCATCGCTGCTTGAGATTGGCAATACATTCCAACGAAGTGCCGTGTTAGTAGCTGAGTAATTAGAAACTTGCACGCCTCCAAAGGAACCAAAGTCGGAATCATATTCAGATAGGTATTTGGTGATACCCTGAAAACTGGCAAATGCAGAGTAAGTCCCGTCTGCGTTCATCACGAGTTGTAGCACATGGCCTACTATATCGAATGCACCGGTTCCTTGTGCCTGAAGGTCATACTTATTGACATCCCTTTTGTCAGCATAGATTACCGATCCTGGGTTAGAGATTACGTCATCTTCACTATATGCAAATGTGCGCAATGCCCCCATATCAGCACTAGATTTACTATAGTTCAAATTTCCGAAGCCATCCAACATACAGATATAACGGTTGCTTCTCACGCTCTGCACGCGATAATAGCCTGATGGCGGAAGGCTCTGGGCAACGAGAGTCAAGGAAGCTGTAGCTAATGCCAGAAACAAAAACAATCTTTTCATAATAATTACCAATACAATCTCTATATTCTAGTTTTCAAAAAAATTCCCCTCCTGTTTTGGAAATAGGAGGGGAACTAGTTCTTTTCAGTTATCCTCGCTTGAATTACTCAGCGATACAGATAGTCACACGGTTCTTGTCATTCTCGCTGAACGGCTGGACGGTGTCACCCTTTGAATCGTAAGTGATACGGCTCTCGGGAATGTTGTAAGTCTTCACCAGCATGTCCTTCACGGCCTGTGCACGGCCAGCAGCAAGACGAGCGTTGATGGAAGCGTTACCCGTACCCTTATCAGCATAACCGGTCATGACGACCTTTGCCTCAGGATTCTCGGTCAGGTAGTTGGCAATGTCAGCCACCTTTGCGGTCTCTGTGGGACGAATCTTCGTAGAGTTAATCTTGAAGAAGATGTCGCGGCGCAGCGGAGCGGTCTTGATGATGGTCTGGGGCTTGCCAGGAACCTCAACGATCTTCTCCACAATCTTGTCCACGTAGCGAATCTCAGGCTCCACGGGCGGGATGATGCGGGTGGTGTAGGTCGGGCCGAGGTTCATCTTCACACCAGCAAGTGCATTGAAGTACCAGTCGGCGTTGCCAGCTTTCTTTGAGTTGTATTTGTCGCTGAGGACGTTAGCATTGACTTCGATACCAGCGCTGAAACGGTCGTTGATGCGGAAGTCACCCATCAGACCGGCACGACCAGTAATATTCACCTTTGTGCCGTCCCAGAGATACTCCAGGTTCTGGTCAGCAGGAACAGTAAGCGTATTGCCTCTGCTCAGCCATGAGACCAGACGTTTATTAGCATCAATAGCCTCATCATTGCCCCAGGCAATGTTAGCACCGACACCAATGAAACCCGTAAGGGTGAAGAGGCGTTGGGGCTTGAAGCCAAAGAAAGCATTCGAGAGATTAGCAGTCAGCTCCAGTGAGGGAGCAACATAGTTCCATTTCCACTCGTCCTTGAAGGTCTTCGGGGCAGTCCTGGTGGCATCGGTGTTCTGGTCAATCTCAATACCAGCCTTGCTGCTCCATGCGTTGACGGAGAGGCGAGCACCAAGAATCTTGTTGAAGTTGTAACCAGCAGCAGCCTGGATGTTGTAGTGGTTCAGGTCACCGAAATCCAGCTCACCCAGTGTATGCTGCAGACCCAGAGGCTGAAGCTGTACATACCAGTGGGGATTGAAGTCATATTCGGTAGTGCCCTGCTGCTGGGCCTGGGCCTGTGCAGAAAGCACGCCCAGGAACAGCAGTCCAGACAATATAATCTTTTTCATATTCTTCTGAAATATTTAGTTTAAAATACTCACTTACAATTAGAACTGAACATAGAATGTCTGACGGGTCTTCATGCCGTGGTAGTCAACAGCAGCATAGCTGATCTCGTAGATGTAACCAGCCTCACCATTGATTGTCACAGTAACGTCGCCAGAGATAACCTGGTTAAAGTTTGTACCTGCGGCAGCCTGAGCCTTTGCGATAGCCTCACTCTGTGAGAGAGCAGCCTTCGTAGAAGCGTCAAAGACATTCGAGATGGCAACATACTTCTTGTAAGCAGGAGCCAGATACTCTGCGCAGTTCGAGGTGGGGATGAGAGTTGAGCTGCCAGAAAGCTTAGTAGCGCGCTCCACAGTGGGACCACAGAACTTGAAGCCCTTGCCTGCCTGGTGAGCAACCAGGTTGACGTCAAGCAGAGAATACAGAGTGAAGATGGAGTTAGCCTTGGCGTAAGCCTGGTCAACATACTTCTGCATACCAGCAATCATGTCGCTCTTTGCAGTCTCAATAGCGGCTGACCACTCGGTGTCGAGATTGTTGATCATGTTAATGAGCTTAGCAAGATTAACCTTTATGTCACCGTCTTCCTGAGTGTAAATCAGGTCCTTAAGCTGCTCAAGTGTTGTTACGTCCTCAGAATCGGTAGTAACCGTCAGCGTTATGGTCTGCAGATGGCCATTGATATAGGCATCGAGAGACAAAGTAACCTGGTTACCCTTAGCATCAATCTCGTTGAAGGAGATTTCCTTGTCGAGGTCGATATTGGGCACGTGAATCTTAATCTGGCTGATAATCTTGTCAATAGCCTTGTAAATAAACTTCTTACCGGGCCATGACTTGAGTCTGTCAATCTTCAGTGAGTTGAACGACAGCGGCTTAACGGTTGTAGTACCGATAGCATATTGAGAATAGACGCTGTGATTCTTACCTTCAGAGTCAGTCCAACTAGCCTTCACGGCATTAGCCTCGATTTCGTTGTCGATAGACTTGTAGAGATCAGCAAGGAGGCTGATGGCGCTACTAACTGACTTGTTCTTAAAAGCAGCCTTAGCGGAAGCCTTCAGAGCATCGATGTCAAGCGAGAGGCGCAGAGCTGTCAGGTTAGCATCGTTGATGTCCATATAGGCAGAAGCCTCATAGAATCCGTTCTCAGCACGTGTGCGGTCGTAACCGAAGGTAAGGAGCTTGTCGCTCTTAGCAGCGGCGCTAAGGGTTACTACCGACTGCTGACCCTTGCTGTTCTCCAGTGTGAAGGTCTTACCTGAGAAGTCAACAGTATTGGGGTTGACAGTCATGAATACTCTACCCATGTAAACTTGTCCACTGGTAGCACCTTCCTTGGTGAAGCACTCACCACCAGCCTGAGTGATGAATCCAGGAACTGAGTTAAGGCTTCCACCGCCGGTCATGATGGCGATGTCAGCATCTGTGAAGCGCTCTGAGTCGTCAATCCACTCGCCACCAGCTGCGGGGAATGCGAATGCATTGTCAGACTTACCGAAGTAGCACATGAGCATGGTGCTGCGAGCATCGAGAGGCACGTTGATGTAGCCAATAACGGGATTCTCAGTACCCTGAATGATGATGTCGGTAATCATGCTGGTGACATCCTTCTTAAGGTTCTCGACATCCTTCTTCAGGTCATCGAGATCCTTCTTCAGGTCATCGACCTTCTTGTCCACATCAGCAACCTTATCGTCCAAATCCTTCACCTTGTCCTTCAGGTCACCGCAAGTGCATTCCCCGGTGACAATTTTGCTAAGCTTGTCATAGAGGTCAGCGATTGAATCATCCTGCTCCTTATTCTTGTCCTCAGCAGCCTTGACTCTGTCTTCAAGAGACTTGACTCTGCCTTCAAGAGCCTCGGCAAGTGCCTTAGCAGCATCGGCAGCGTTCTTAGCCATCTCAGCCTTATTCTCAGCAGCCTGAAGACGCTCCTCCAGGTCCTTCGGGCACTGGCATCCGGTAGAAGTAAGCTTCTTCATTTCCTCAAGAAGCTTCTCGCACTCAGCCTGAGCATCCTCAGCCTTCTTCTGAGCGGCCTCAGCCTTCTTGGCGGCTTCCTCAGCACGCTTGATGGCCTCCTCAAGATCGGTCTGGAGCTTCTTTACCAGTTCGCAAGCTTCCTGAGCCATATAGAATGCGTTCAGGGCGAGCTGCTCGGCGTTGGAAGCCTTGGCATTGGCAGCCTCGGCAGCGAGCAGAGCCTCAGTAGCCTTCTTCAGGGCATCCTGAGCAAGCTGCTTAGCCTCATCAGAGACGGTGATAGCCTGATTAACAATTATCTCAATCTTGCTGTTCCACAAGTTCTGGAGATTGATGATCTGCTGCTGGATTTCCAGGATCTGGTCGCCGTGGAGGCTAACCACCTGTGACAGAGAGTCGAAGTTCTGCTCCAGAAGAGAAATACGCAGCTCATAGCTTTCCAGAGCTCCCATGATGCTGTCGATACGGATGTTGATGTTTGCAATCTTGTCATTAATTCCGGCGACGGCATTCTTCAAGTCCTGAATAGCTTCCCAAAGTGTAGTATCATCGAACTCAGAGGGTTTGGGCAGCTCACCGATGATTTCCTTCAACTCGTTAATCAACTGGCGGTTCTCCTCAGCCATAGTCAGAGCCGCCTCAGCTTTTCCGAGAGCCTCAAAGGCAGCATCGTTAGCCTTATCAATCTTAGCTTGTAGTTTAGCAAGGTCATCTTGGGTAGCCATGTCCTTCTTGATTTCGGCGATGTCCTTCTTCAACTGATCAATGGCTTCGTTGATGAGCACCAGCTTGGCATCATTGTTGGTGATGTACTCGTTGTAGACAGCAATCGTAACGTAGGTCTTTGCTGCCTCCTCCTTGGTGAGGTAGAGTTTAAGGGTCTCAGCCAGCTCAGACTTCTTGACGGCCTCTGCCTCCAGGGCTGCTAGAGCAGACTCCAGGTTGTCCACCTGTTTTTTCAGAGTCTCGCGGAGCGAAACCTCATTGGAGATTCTGTTCCTAAGGTCTACGTAAGCGTCCTCGTCGTAGTCCTTACAAGAAACAAACGTTCCCATGGATGACGCAATCAGCGCCATCATGAGAAAAGCATTTACAATTTTCTTTTTCATTTGAACTTAAATTATTGATTAAACATTATTAGTGTGTATTATTTCTCACATGTACATATATAATTATTGTGTAGACATCACTGCCTTTTTACCTCTATTTTTCTCCATTTTCTGCATAGACACTTCTATCCTTCTCTATCATTTATCATCGGAATCTAGAAAATCCGCAGCAAAATTAAGACTTTTTTTAGAAACCTCCAAATAAAATGCACTTTTTTTTTCATTTTAGGCGAATTTTTACCGAACTTTTTGATTTAGCTCGTTTTTTTTTACTATCTTTGTGGCGAAAAACCGCAATCTCCATGATTTCACCTACGATGTGAAGTTGATGAAGATACGGGAAAAGTATGGGAAGCCTCCGTTCTATGTATCCGAAAGGTGCGGGGCAAAGTTAAAACAACGACGGTATTTATTAAAATCACGACGGTATTCACAAAAACAACGACGGTATTTGTTAAAATCACGACGGTATTTGATAGTTTTTGAATCATTATCACTAAACATTATCAATATGAGAAAAGACTTTAAACTAATCATGGCACTGACGCTGTTATCGGCGCCGGCCCTTGGTCAGGAGGTTGACTCCCTAGCCCTTGAGAGCGAGGGCGAGCAGGTGTTCTCCTTCACCGAGGCCCAGCTGGGCAGCTCTGAGGATGAGAGTCAGAACGTGACCATCATCTCCTCCAACCGCAACGCCTACGCCAGCGAGGTGGGCTACCGGTTCTCCCCAGCGCGGTTCAAGTACCGTGCCTACGGATCGAAGTACAACGACATCTACATCAACGGCAACCCCGTGAACGATGCGGAGCGCGGCGAGTTCCGCTACTCGTTCGTGGGCGGACTGAACAACCAGACTCGCTCACAGGAGTCGGCGCTGCCCTTTGAGGATGCCAACTTCATGATGACGGGCATGGGCGGGTCGAACAACTACAACTTCCGCCCCTCGTCGATGCCCACGGGTCAGCGTGCGTCGCTGGCCGGAGCCAACCGTAATTATAACGTGCGCGCTATGTACACTTATAATACGGGCGTGATGAACAACGGCTGGGCATTCTCCGGCAACCTCACCTACCGCTGGGGCCAGGGTCTGGGCTTTGTCGAAGGAACATCGTACAACGCCCTGAGCTACTTCCTTGGTGCCGAGAAACTGATTGGCGACAACCACTCGCTTTCCCTCGTCACCTGGGGCAACCCCACGGAGCGCGGCACACAGGCAGCCTCGACCGACGAGATGTACTGGATAGCCAACGACCGGCAGTACAACTCCGTCTGGGGCTACCAGGACGGCAAGAAGCGCAACTCGCGCATCGTAAAGGACTTTGCCCCAGCAGCCATGCTCATCTGGGACTGGAAGCTGGACGAGAGTTCGAAGCTCACCACGAGTCTCCTGGGCAAGTATGCCATGTACAGCAGTTCGCGCCTGAACTACAACAACTCGAGCAACCCCGCCCCTGACTACTACAGCGGTATGCCGAGCTACTATTTCGACGTCTATGAACCCTTTGACGGCGACCGCGACGAGACAGCCAAGGCCAACTGGCAGGCGGCCTACGACTACCTGTCGGCATCGAAGGAGAACCGTCAGGTGCAATGGGACCGCATGTACTATGCCAACCGCATGGCCTCGCTGCAAGGCTCCGAAGCCATGTACTACCTACAGCGCTATCACGACGACCAGCTGTCGCTGTCGCTGAGCAGCTACCTGCAGAAGACGCTCTCACAGAGCACGCAGCTGCTGGCCGGCGTGCAACTGTCGACCAACAAGGGCATGCACTACCAGACGATGGACGACCTGCTGGGAGCAACAACGTTCCGCAATGTCAACACCTACGTCATCAAGGACTACGGCGAAGGGAGCCAGGAGGCCCAGTACGACCTTAACCACCCCAACCGGACCATTGGCGAGGGCGACATCTACGGCTACGACTACAACATCTTCGTGAACAAGGCCCAGGCCTGGGCAGGAATCACCGGAGACATCGGCAAAGCTCACTTCTTCGCCAACGGACGCATCAGCGGCACGACGATGCAGCGCGAGGGTCTCATGCGCAATGGTCTGGCTCCCGACAACAGTTACGGCAAGAGCGGCACGGCGCGTTTCCTCGATGGAGGCGTGAAGTTGGGCGAGCACGTAAACCTGGGGCACGGTCACACCATCCTGCTTGGCGTGGGCTACGAGCTGAAGACGCCGGCACCACGCACTGCCTTCCTGGCCGCACAGGTGAACAATGACTTTGTGCGCGGCCTGAAGAACGAGAGAATCGTTTCGGCTGAGGCCGGCTACCAGCTGTCGAACTCGCTGCTGAAGCTGAACATCAACGCCTACTACAGCCACCTGGACAACGTCACCGAGCAGTCGATGTACTATCTGGATGACAAGCGCTCGTTTACCTACGTCTCACTCACCGGCATAGAGAAGGAATACTACGGCGTAGAGCTGGGCCTGAACCTGAAAGTGACCGACTGGCTCAACGTCAAGGGGCTGGCCGTGGTGAGCGAGGCAAAGTACGTGAACAACGCCAACGTAGCCTACATGCTCTCCGAGAACGGCTACACCTACTACGACCGCGTACACAACGAGGGCATGCGCGAGGGTAACACTCCGCTGTCGGCATTCAGCCTCGACCTGGCCTATCATGCCCACTACTGGTACATAGACCTCATCGGCAACTACTACGACCGCATCTACCTCTACTACACACCAGTGACACGCTATGAGAGCCGACTGAAATACAACAACGACGGCACGGAAAAGGACTACAGCACCCTTCCCGCACAGGCCAAAGGCAACGGCGGATTCATGCTCGACGCATCCATCGGACGAAGTTTCAACCTGAAAAACGGACACCGTCTGGGATTCAATGCCACCGTGACCAATATCCTCAACAACCAGAGCATTGTCACTGGCGGACGCGAGCAGAGCCGAACCGATGTCGACGAGAACGGAGAGTCAATACGTACCTACTCCTTCCAGAACAACCCTTACAAGTTCTATGTCAACAGCATCAACGGAATGGTAATCATCACTTATTACTTCTAACCTAATGTATATAAAATATGTATACCATAATATATAGTAAGGCCCTGAGGGCTCTTTCACTCGCCTTGTTTCTCGGCGTAGCCCTCACGTCGTGTCAGAAAGACTGGGACGAGCCCAGCTTTAGTGAACCGCCATACGGCAACAGCAGCATCAACGACGAGGGAATCATCAGCATAGCCGAGCTGAAGACCATGTTCCCCAACGTGTTCGCCTCAACCGACCAGAACAAGCAGATTACCGAGAACATCAAGATACGCGGCCGCGTGACAGGCAACGACCTTGGCTCGAACCTCTACAAGCAGTTCACCATGCAAGACGAGTCGGGCGCCATCATCGTGGCCGTCAACCAGAGCGGCATGCACGGATTCCTGGCCGAGGGGCAGGAAATAGTCATTGACCTGAAAGACCTCTACATCGGCGGATACCGCAAGCAGCCGGAGATAGGACAGCCCTACAACGGCAATGGTATAGGCCGAATGAACAAGGAACTCTTCCAGAAACACTACAAATATGTGGGCACGCCCGACGCCACCGCCATACAGCCCATAGAAATGACGGCCGACGAGCTGAAGAACTGGGACAAAGACGAGAACTGCGCAAAACTCATCAAACTGAAAGATGTCTCGTTCGTACCCGTCGACGGCCTCGGTACTTTCGCCCCCGACTCTACAGACGACAAGACCGTCTCGCTCGTTGGCGGATGCGTGAACCGCGCCATCAATGAAATCCCTGAGTCGCAATTCGTCGTGCGAACGAGCACCTACGCCAAGTTCGCTGCCCGGAAGCTGCCCTATGACAACGTGAACAAACGGCCTGCCAAGTGCAACCTCACCGGCATCGCCACGCGATTCAACAACACATGGCAGCTGCTCATACGCAAGGAAAGCGACATTGAGGTGATTGAAGATTGAACGTTGAAGATTCTTACGACTATGGTTAAGAAAAAGAACAGCATATACCAGGAATATCTTGCCGAGACGGTGCTTTCCGGACACGAACGCTACATCAACCCCTACACCGACTTCGGATTCAAGAAACTCTTTGGCACAGAAATGAACAAAGACCTCTTGAAAAGCTTCCTCAACGCTCTCTTCGGCGAGGGGAAGAACAAAATCACCGACGTGCAATATCTGAACAGTGAGGTCCTGGGCGAAAGTGCTGCCGACCGGCGGTCTGTCTTCGATGTCTACTGCAAAACGCGCAGTGGCAGCTACTTCATCGTGGAGATGCAGAAAGCCGAACAGGCCAACTTCAAGGATCGCAGCATCTACTATGCCGCTACGCCCATTCGCGAACAGGGCAAGAAGGGGAAAAAATGGGACTACCACTTAGAGAATGTCTATACCGTGGGTATACTCAATTTCTGCTTTCCGGGCAACGAGTATCCTGCCGACAGCTTCCGACATGAGATAAAGCTTAAGGACGTGGAGGACAACCACGGGGACCCACCATCGATGTTATCAACATCGCTGGCACCCTTCTACGACAAGCTAACGTTCCTCTATCTGGAAATGCCCAAGTTCAAAAAAAACGAGGACGAGCTGGATACAATGTTCGACAAGTGGATGTTCGTGCTCCATAACCTCGCACGTCTGCTTGAGAGACCAGCTGCCCTGCAAGAGCGTGTGTTCAAGAAGCTCTTCCGGCAGGCGGAGATTGCACAGTATGACGCCAAAGAACGGATGACCTACGCCGAAAGTCTGAAGGAATACTGGGACTACACCAGCACCCTTGACACCGCCTATATGAAAGGTGAGAAAAAGGGCTTGGAAAAAGGGCGCGAGGAAGGCCGGGAAGAAGGACGCCAGAAAGAGAAGGCTGAAACAGTACACAGGCTCCAGCGAATGGGGCTCACACTGGAACAGATAGCAATGGGCGCAGATTTGACCATAGAAGAAGTGACCTCTTTATTGTCATAAAAGTACTAACTCAACATTTACATTTCCTGTTCAAGAACAAATAACATAATAACAAAAACAATATGAAAAAGATTTTTAGCAAATTAATGTTGGTGGCCCTGGCGGCCCTGACATTCGTGGCCTGTGAGGATGTACCCGAACCTTACGACATTCCTGGCACGGGTACAAACATCCCGGGAACAACCACAGAAATTGAGGGCGGCACAGGAACGGGAACCGTTAGCGACCCCTTCAACGCCATTGCAGCCATCAACTTCGGCAAGACCCTCGCATCGGGCGAAGAGACCGACAGGTACTACTACGTCAAAGGCAAGGTGGTAAGTATCAAGGAGGAGTTCACCACACAGTATGGCAACGGAACCTTCTACATCTCGGCAGACGGCTCGGCCAAGAACCAGTTCTACGCCTACCGCGTAAGCTATCTGGGCAACCAGAAGTTCACCGACGGCGACGAGCAAATCAAGGTGGGCGACGAGGTCATCGTCTGTGGCATCATCACCAACTACAACGGCACCATCGAGACCGCACAGAACAAGGGATTCCTCTACTCGCTCAACGGCGTGAACCGTGGCGGAGAGCCTAAGGATCCGACTCCTGCGGCAGAGCCTAAGGGCGACGGAACAAAGGACAACCCCTACAACGTGTCGGGCGTGCTCAACTATATCAAGACACTGGGCACAGCAGAGTCGCCTAACCAAGTTTATGTCATGGGTAAGGTGTCGCAGGTGAAGGAGGAGTTCACAACCCAGTATGGCAACGGAACCTTCTATATCAGCGACGACGGCGAGGCCAGCAACGAGTTCTACGCCTTCCGCGTGAAGTATCTGGGCAACAAGAGCTTCGCAAACGGCGACACACAGATACAGAAGGGCGACGACGTCATCCTCTGCGGAAACGTGGTGAACTTCAAGGGCAACACCCCTGAGACCGTGCAGAACAAGGCGTTCCTCTACTCGCTCAACGGAGTAACTGCTGGCGGCGGCGACACACCACCTACAGGAGAAGCAAAGGGCAGCGGCACGCTTGACGACCCGTACAACGCCATCGCTGCCATTGCTTACGCACAGACTGTCGG
>JAEEGL017194457.1_pt1 | contig 13964 bp, 13 predicted proteins | sample 9134231 | NCBI WGS metagenome assembly JAEEGL01 (sample SAMN16246548, study PRJNA631951) | gut metagenome | biome: gut microbiome; feature: rumen; material: fiber-attached | host: Bos | place: Iran: Karaj | collected 2018-10
AAAAAAAGTAGTCAAATGACTACTTTAAAATATCTTATTAAAATCCCTTTCTACTTTTACAGCATCTTTATATTTTGCTTCTACTACTAAGAAATCAAATAAGATGTTTTTAATATTCTTTGCTTCTTCAAAAAAACCATGCTCAAGCAAATATGGATAATATATTTCTTTTAGATACATAATATAGAAATATTCATTCTCATAATAACGTTTCATCATCGATTCAACGAAAAGTCTATCCTTTTCGTTTTTTATTTCTATTACTTTTATATTATCTAATATAGAAACGCATTCGTTCTTATCTTTTAATAGATTATATGCCCAAAGCTTTTCTATTTCACTTAAGTCTTTTAATTTAAGTAATTCATTTGGTCTCTTTAAAGAAATATAGATGTATTTTAAAAGATCATTAGAATTATCTTTCATTGTTTTAGATATAGTGTTATATAATTCTAACGCTCCTTCTTCATCTTTGCTTAAAGCTAGTGACATACATAAATGTTTCTTGGAGAATAATACTCCATCAAAGTCTACAGTCTTTAAACATAAATCCTCATATTGCATTAAAACATTTGCTAAAGATATATATTTACCTAAAACTATATATATTCTAGCTATCAAATTAAACTTTAGCTTTTCTATTTCTACATTTCCTAAATAAATATGTTCTACAGTTTTTAAAATATCTAATGCTTCTTTATAATTATTCTTCTTTTCTAATAAAAGTGCAGTTAATAATATACAAGCATATAATTCTTCTTGTTCTAAATCTTTTTTAACAACTAATGCATTATTTAAATATTTCTCTGACAAATCTAAATTATCTTTGGCAAAATGATATATAGCTTTTATTACATCAGTGTAATGGATGTTTTCAACATCTGATATACCTTCATATATTTCTATAATAGTTTCTTTTTTATTGTAATAGTAACATACTAGACATTGATTAATCAAAGTAATATATTCTTTCTTTGATCTTAGATTTTCTTCTCTTATTTCTAATCTATCTAGTACTTCATTTAAAATATATTTTTTAGGAACAATCGTCCCATGTTCTATTTTAGATAGATAGCTAATACAACATATACCTCTTGATGTTTCATCTAATGTCATATTTAAAGCATGTCTCCTTCTTTTGATTACTGTGCCGATATGTGGATTTGCACAATTATTTAAACTATCTTCTATAATTTTTTTGTAATCTTTTGATTTCATTAAAATATACCTCCCATTTTATTTGTTATTTTACTCTTAATCTTTTTAAAAATATATAAAATTTTTTTGAAAAATTCATTATTTTTTGAACCATACTAAAGTCAACAAAATTTGATAAAAAAAAGATTATCGCGAAGGACAATCCTTAATTAAACATTTATCACATAATGGTTGTTTTGCTTTACATATATATCTTCCTAATAATACTAGATGAATATGAATAAAATACCAATACTTTTCTTCAAATTTCTTCATTAGTTCATTTTCAACATCTAATACACTACCTTTTGCTAAGCCTAGTCTATGAGATGTTCTATAAACATGTGTATCAACAGCAATTCTAGGAATCTTAAAATATTCTGATAAAATGACGTTTGCACTCTTTCTTCCAACACCATCAAGGCTCATTAATCCATCTAGTGTATCTGGAATAAAGCCCATATTATCTATCTTTTTTGATAGTTCTATGATGTTTTTAGATTTCATTTTATGCATTCCTAAAGGCTTAATAATATCCTCTATTTCACTTTGATTTGCCTTGCTTAAGAGACTTGGAGTACCATATTTTTTAAATAATATTTTAGTTACTTCATTTACTCTTTCATCCTTAGTTTGCGCTGATAACACTACTGCGATAACAAGCTCAAAAAGATTATTATAGTTAAGCTCACATTTAGCATTTGGAAACATTTGATCTAAACTATTTAGAAAGTTTTGATAAGAAATCTTTGATTGATTGCACATCTTTTTCGTCTACTTCCTGACTCATTATTTTCTTTGTTTCAAGAAAATCTATGCAATTTTTAATAGAAATTTTTTCATTTTTTGGAAGACCTTTGATTGCAGCTTCATAATCTTCCTTTCCAAAAGCATATTTATTTTGATTTAATAGCGATAACTCAACAGGTGTAAGCTCTCTTTGAAGCTCGTTTTGAAAAAAAACGACAACTTCTTCTAGCGATTGTGATGTTTGCTTCTCAACTATTGCTCTTTTTTCCTTAAGTAAGAACTGATCTATCTTAGTAATTGTTCTACTAACATCATAATATTCTTCTCTTTTTCCTGATGGAGCAGCGTTTAAAGTAACATCAATAAATTCTTTTTTCTCAAGTTCAGTGATAAGCTTTTTAATCTCAGCTTCACTTAAACCAGTTTTATTCTTTAATGCTAGAAGAGATATTTTAAAACTCTTTTGTTGATTTTGTTGGTAGAAAGATAAAAAATGTAAAAGCATTACTCCTTCCTGTGGTAGTAATCCTAATTTTGGATAGATTTTTAGTAATAACTTATTTAAATCTATTACCTGATATTTAATTAATACATCAATCAATGTAATCACCACATTTCAATAAACCAATTACGGTTTTAGCATCTTTAATTTCATTATTTTTAACCTTTTCTAAGGCTTCTTTATAGTTCATTTTTACGACAGTTAAAAACTCATCTGGATCTAAATGTAATCTATTTGTGAATTTTAAGTTTTTAGCCATATATAAATATATGATTTCTTCACAATATCCAACAGTTGGATAGAATTCACCTATATAGATGAAATCTTTTGCGGTTGCTCCTATTTCTTCAAACAATTCTCTTTTTGCTGTTTCAATAGGTTTTTCATCAAATTCTCTTTTTCCTGCAGGTATTTCAAGTAATTTCATCTTTAAAGCATATCTATATTGATTAACAAGATATACATTTTCTCCATCAAATGGAATAATACCTACTCCACCTCTATGTTCAACAATTTCTCTTTTTGATAATTCATTATTAGGTAGTTTAACATCATCTACTCTAACATTTATAACTTTACCTTGGTATATATAATTGGCTTTAATAGTTTCTTCTTCTAATTTCATAATTAATCAACCTTTTTTTCTAAAGCTTCTTTTGCGGCATTTTGTTCTGCCTCTTTCTTTGTTTTACCTACACCTACACCTAAAGTAACACCATCCATTAATACTTTTACAGTATATGTTTTATCATGGGCTGGTCCTTCTTCAGATATAAGTTCATAAGAAATTGTGTTTTTAAATGATTGAACATATTCTTGTAAAGTTGATTTATAATCTTTTATATCATTTAGTAAATCTAAATGAGGTATAACTAATTTTTCAAATAGTTCATAAGCTACAAAGTAGCCTTGATCTAGATATACTGCGCCAAATAAGGCTTCAAAGCAGTCTGCGATTATGGCAGGTCGATTTCTACCATTTGATAGTTCTTCTCCATGTCCTAAGAGCATATATTCTTTTAAATTAATCTTATCAGCATATTTAACTAGGGCTTCTTCACATACAGATTGAGCTCTTTTTTTAGTCATTTGTCCTTCAGATATTTCTGATTTTAAATATAGATATTGACTCATTAATAGCTCAATTACGGCGTCGCCTAAAAACTCTAAGCGCTCATTATATGGCATATTATGTTCATTTCCATATGATGAATGTGTTAGAGCTTCAGTTAATAAACTTTTATTATTAAAATGAATTCCTAAAACTTCTTCTAGATTATTCTTCACTACTATCACCTAATTCTTGGCTTATTCTTTCAACTAATTTAGCTTCAACTAATGTTTTTGCTTGTCTTATAGCATTACAAATAGCAGTTTCATCACTATTTCCATGTGCTTTAATAACTAGACTAGTTAAACCACAAAGCATAGCTCCACCAGCTTCACTTGCATCAAATACCTTCTTAAATCTCTTTAAGCTCTTCTTCATAAATAGAGCACCAATCTTTGATCTAAATGAAGATTTGATTTCTTTCTTTAGGCAAGCACCCATATATTTTGCAGTACCTTCTAATGTCTTTAATAGAATATTACATGTGAATCCGTCATTGATAAAGATATCACAATCTGCGAAAAACATTTCTTTTGGTTCAATATTTCCCACAAAGTTAATTCTTGGATCATTTTTTAATAGTTGATAAGTTTCTTTATCAACTTCTCTACCCTTACCATCTTCAGTACCTATATTAATTAAACCTACTTTTGGGTTTTCTTTATTTAATGTTTCTTTAGCCATAATTGTTGCATAATATGCAAGTTGGACAATATGTTCAGGACGTAATTCTACGTTAGCACCACTATCAAGTAAAATCTTATTTCCACTTGCAGTAGGAATAAATGGGGCTAAAGCAATTCTATGCATACCCTTGATTTTCTTTAAAATCATATGTCCTGCGACAACAACTACTTGTGTTGGACCTGCTGAAATACAGCAATCACATTCTCCATCCTTACAAGCTTGCATAGCTAAAACCATAGAATATGGTTCCTTACTTCTAATAGCTTTTACGGCATCATGTTCACCCATATCAAAATATTTATCAGTATGAACTACTTTTATTCTTGTTGAATCAGTTAAAAATTCTTTAATTTGATTTTCATCACCAAATAAAGTTATTTCAACATCCTTATATTTTTTTACAGCTTCCATAGCGCCTAAAACATTAATTTTTGGAGCGAAATCTCCACCCATTGCGTCTAAAGCTATTCTTATCATAATTAACCCCTCCAAATAAAAAGTGTACGAAATTATTTTACCACATTTTAATCTTTAATACTATTTATTTCTCTATTAACTTTATCTTTAAGATAAAAATATTTATCTAAACCTACTTCAAATACAATAAATACGGCATCATTCTTAGCTTTTTCGATTAATTTAAAATCAGTAATTAGATTACCGAATTTAAAGTTAGGAAGTCCTGATTGTCTAAGTCCAAAGAAATCTCCTGGACCTCTTAGTTTTAAATCTTCTTCTGCAAGCTTAAAGCCATCTGTTGTAGATTCTATTATTTTTAGTCTTTTAGCATCTATATTATTTGTGACTAAGAAGCAATAAGATTTCACCTCTCCTCTACCTACACGTCCTCTTAATTGATGTAGTTGTGATAAGCCAAATCTTTCAGCATTAAATATCATCATGACTGTCGCATTAGGATTATCTATACCTACTTCTATGACTGTTGTAGAGATAAGAATTTGGAATTCTTGATTCTTAAATCTTTGTAAGATTTCATCTTTCTCATTTTGTTTCATCTTACCATGCAATACTTCTATTTTATAATTAGGAAATCTTTCCTTAAAAATGTTAAAAGTATCACCTACATCATGTAGATCTAGTTTCTTTGATTCCTCAATTAGTGGAGAAATAACATATATTTGATGTTTATTTTCTATTTCTTTTTCCACAAAACTGAAACAAGCCTCTATATTATCTTCTAAAACTACCTTTGTTTTTATTTCTTTTCTTCCTTTTGGAAGCTCATCTATGATAGATAAATCCATATCTCCAAATAGGCTTATCGCAAGTGTTCTAGGGATAGGGGTTGCAGTTAAATATAAGACATCAGGATTAAATCCTTTTTCTCTTAACATCTTTCTTTGATTTACCCCAAAACGATGTTGTTCATCTGTTATAACAAGCCCTAGATTATCATAGATAATATCTTCAGTAAATAAGGCATGTGTACCTATAATTACATCTATTTCATGGTTCTTAATTTTATTTAATAATTCAATTCTTTTCTTCCCCTTAATACCGCTTGTTAAAAGTCCTACTTTTATTTTAGTATCTTTAAATAATGCAGTTAAATTCTCATAATGTTGATAAGCTAGTACTTCTGTTGGGGCCATTAGACAAGCCTCATATCCATCAAGAGCAACAGCATAAATTGCTAGTGCTGCAATGATAGTTTTACCACTGCCTACATCCCCTTGAACCAACCTATTCATAGGGTAGTCACTCTTAAGATCCTTATAGATCTCATTTGTTACTCTTTTTTGAGCATCAGTAAATTCAAATGGAATAGTTTTAATAAAATCTCTAATAACATTTATATCCCATTTTTTTGGCGTTTTTTTCTCGTTTTTATTTAAAAGACGTATATACTGTAGTTTTAACTCAAAAGTTAAAAATTCCTCGTATTTAAACCTTTTATATGCATTATCTATATCTAATCTATTAGATGGATTATGAACTAATTTATAAGCATCTACTATATTTAATAAATTATACTTTTCAATGATGAATTTAGGTAATGTTTCATAAATATAATCTTTATAATCATCTATTGTATTAAGTATAGCTTTTTTAAGTGATTTTGATGGAATTCCATCTATATCATATATTGGTTCAAATGTATTTTCTGTGATAGAAAAATAGATGTTTGTTGCGACTATTTTTTCATTTCTTTCTTCATATTTTCCATCAATAAAAATATGTGTTCCTTCTTTTATTTTAGGGCTTAAGAAAGTTCTATTAAATATTGTTACTTTTATAACTTTTCCATTAACTAATACATCAAAAGATGTATAAGTCATATTTTTCTTCACAAATGTGTTTTTGGCATCACTAAAAACAGTGCCACTAACGAAAACATCTCCGTCAACTAGCTCTGTTATATTGAAATCTAAATATTTTTTAGGAAAAAGATTAATTAAATCACTAATAGTATTAATTCCTAATTTCTTAAGTATTTCAAAAGTTTTAGGTCCAATACTATTTTTCTTAATCCTTATAGGAACATTATTTAAATTCATATGACCGCCTCATTTAATATTATACAATATTAATTTGATAATTTGTATTTGAAAAATAATTTTTCAAAAAAAAGAACCTCTTTTGAGGTTCTATTCAACTGAAACGATATAAGAATAAATATCTTGTTTTCCTTCAATTACTTCGATTTCGATTTCTTCATCTATTTCATTAATATAATCAGTAACTGAATTTACTTCTTCTTCATCAACATCTACACCATAGAATAATGTAACGATTTCTGAATCTCTATCAATTAAACCATCGATTAATGATTTAATAGCATCGATTCTTTCTTTTGTTGATGAGAAAATCTTCTTTCCAGATAGACTCATGAAATCTCCTGAGTTAATCTTAACTCCATCAATTTCAGTATCTCTAACTGCGTATGTTACTTCACCAGTCTTAACTGTGTCAATAACATCACTCATATTTTCAAAGTTATCATCAATTGAAGCTTCTGGATCAAAATTGATTAATGCTGAATAACCTGAAGCGATTGATTTAGCCTTTAAAACTACTACTTTCTTGTTTTCTACTAGGGTAGCTGCTTGTTCAGCTGCTAGAATAACATTTGAGTTATTAGGAATGATGATATAACTATCAGCATCAACATTATCAATTGCCTTTAAGAATTGTTCTGTTGATGGGTTCATTGTTTGACCACCATCAATGATATAATCAGTTCCTAGTTCTGTGAATGCTTTTTTAATTCCATCACCGAAGCATACAGAAATAATACCTATTTCTTTATGTTCTTGCTTCTTTGGTTCGATGAATTGTGTATGTTGTATACGCATATTTTCAATCTTAGTTGTAACAATTTCACCTAGAGATTGAGCAATATTTAATACTTCACCTGGTTTATTTACATGTACATGTACTTTTAATAAGTTTTCATCTCTAACTAATACTAATGAATCACCCATGCTAGTTAATTGTTCTTTTAGATCAGATTCAATGAATTTATCTGGTTCTGCAAGTTCAATGATGAATTCTGTACAATAACCAAATTTGATTTCTTGTTCTTGTTGTTCTTTTGCCTTAGCTTTTTCTTCATCTGTTTGGATATGAAGTTTTTCACCATTAAGCATCATTTGCATACCTTCAACAATCTTAACGAATCCAGCTCCACCTGAGTCTACTACTCCAGCTTCAGCTAAAATAGGAAGTAATTTAGGTGTATTTGCTAAAGATTCTTTTGCTGCTGTAAGATAAGCATCAACTAAATCATCTAATGTAGCATAAGTATTACCATTAATAGCATTTGCAGCATCTTTAACAACTGTTAGGATTGTTCCTTCTACTGGTGACATAACAGCTTTATAAGCCATCTTATATCCACCATATAATGCATTCGCAAATTCAGTTAATGAGATATAATCTTTTGTGATTGTTTTTAATTCAGTATAAACTCCTCTAAAGAATTGAGAAAGGATAACTCCTGAGTTACCACGAGCACCCATTAAAAGTCCTCTTGATAAGTTCTTTAAAATTTGTACAATTTGTTTTGAACTGACATTTTCAATTTCTCTAATACCAGCCATCATTGTCATACTCATATTTGTTCCTGTATCACCATCTGGTACAGGGAATACGTTTAAAGCATCTACTTCTGCGTAACAGTTTTTAAGATTAACTGCTCCGTTTGTGACCATCTTCTTAAGAAGAGCTCCACTAATTTTCGTAACAGGCATAACTATTCCTCCAGTAATAAAACATTCTATTTTAATCTATAATATATTAAGCCCAAACATTGGCGAATTTTTTGATAATTTGATTTAAGTTATTATATATATAAATATATATTATAAAATGTTAAAAAATAGTTAATAATTATACTATTCTAGCATTTTACCTAATATATTCTATAATAGAAAAAAAAGAAAATCAAGAAAAAACTCAATTTTTATAAATTATTAACGTTTTCTTTAAAAAAAATTTACAATAATTTTGAATTTTAGTATTGTTTTTTAATTTATCTTATGATAAACTAATTTATGCGTGTAAGTGTAATAGTAAAAAGGAGGTAAGACTTATGGCTAAATGCTATTTAACAGGTAAAACAACTTCAGCTGGAAACAATCGTTCGCATTCACTACGTGCTACTAGAAGAACATGGAAAGCTAACTTACAAACAGTTCGCATTAAAATGGAAGATGGTACTGTTAAAAAGGTTAAGATCTCCGCTAGAGCATTAAAAAAGTGTGACATTGAAAGAGCTTAATTAAATTAAAATAAAGAAAAGAAGGCATAGACCTTCTTTTTCTTTTACCAATTATTCTTATTACTAAAGTTTTTATGAGGATTATTATCCTCTTTTTCTTTATAGAAACCTTCTACTATTTTCTTACTTCTATCATTCGCATATTTATTAAACGTATTAAATAAATAAATGATGTTTTCATATGTTAGTGATGTAAATAAATAATCATCTTCTACTTTTAAAGTTTTCTTGATTATTTCTCTTTGCTTTTCACTAAATAATTTCTCTATTTTTTCAAATAATAATTTAGATTTTTTATTGAATAAATAGCTTATGAAATTTAAATATAAGTCCATATCATTAATACTAATATCAGGATTCTTTTTTTGTCTAAAGCTTGCAAGAATTATTCTTGCTTTTGGTTCTGGTTTAAAGTCAGAATTCTTAAACTTATATTCAATATTCATATCATAAAATGGGCTAAATAATAAGTATTTATATGTTAGATAATCTTCATACTTAGAGAACCTTAAAAATGGCTCATATTGCATGATTAAATATAAATCTAGCACATTCTTATCTTGTAATAATTTTTGAATTAAGTTTGTTGTAATATTAAAAGGAATATTGGAAAAAACATTATGCTTTTCTTCTATTTCGTAGTTTAGTATGTCTTCATTAATTAATGTTAGATTATTATTAGAAATAGTGTTATTTAAATTATTATATAATTTATCATCTAATTCTATGGCTGTAACTTTATAATCATTATCTAATAATTCATTTGTGATTATACCTTTACCAGGTCCTATTTCTAATACTTTAATATCCTTATTAAAGTTAGCTAAACTAACTATTTTTTTTACTAAACTTTTATCGTATAAAAAGTTTTGTGAATTCTTAATATCCATATTATACACTCTTTAATTTCTTAATAGTTTCTATTCTATTTTTTTGTTTAAAGATGTAAGAACCAGCAACGCAAATATCTACACCTGCTTCTTTAGCTTGTAGAATAGTCTTATCATCAATTCCACCATCAATTTCAATAACAAATTTCTTGTTTAATTTCTTTAATTTAACTACCTTATCTAATACTTCAGGCATGAAGCTTTGTCCTCCAAAGCCTGGTTCAACGCTCATGATTAATACTAAATCTACATCATCAAGGAATGGATAAATATCTTCTACTGGTGTTTTAGGCTTTACTGAAATACCTACTTTGCATCCTAATCTTTTGATTTCTTCTATTACTTCTTTTGGATCATTATCTGATTCATAGTGGAAAGTAATTAAATCAGCACCAGCTTTAGCAAAGTCTTTTGCATATTTAAGTGGATCTGAAATCATTAGATGACAATCAAAGAATAAATCAGTATATTGTCTAATGCATTTAACAACAGGTGCACCAAATGTTAGATTTGGAACGAAGTGTCCATCCATTACATCAATATGTACCATATCACAATTTTTAATTGATTCAATTTCTTCTTTTAGTCTAGCAAAATCACTAGATAATATAGATGGGGCTATTTGCATAATTATTCCTCCTAATATTTTTTATTCTTTTTTATTTCTTCATAAAATTTAAGATAATTTTCATATCTTGATTTTAAGATATTGTCTAAATTATTTTTAACATTACAATCAGGTTCATTAATATGATTACAATCACTATATCTACATTCGTTTGATAATTTATAGAAATCAACAAAGCCTTTCTTTAAATCATCTATTTCAAAACCAAAGAAATCTAGGCTAGAGAATCCTGGAGTATCTGCGATATATCCGTTATCATATTCAAGTAGTTCTGTTGTACGTGTTGTATGCTTTCCACGCCCTAAAGCTTTTGAGATTTCATTAGTTTGTTGTTTATAGTTTGGATCAATAGCATTTAATAAGCTTGACTTGCCTGCGCCTGTTTGACCTGATAGGACGCTTATCTTATTTTCAAATAATGGTTTTAAAACATCTATACCATTATTAATTTTGCTTGATGTGTAATAAACCTCATAACCAATTCTTTCATAATATGATAGTTTATCCTTTAAATCTTTTAATTCATCATCACTTAATAAATCTATTTTTGTGATTACTATTTTAATATCTATTTTTTCTTTTTCAACATGAAGGATAAAATTATCAAGTAGGTTAAAACTAAAGTCAGGTTCTTTACATGAGAAAATTAAAACAACTTGATCTATATTTGCGCAATCAGGGCGTCTTAAAGAATTCTTTCTTTCTAAGACTTCTTCAATGTAGTTATTATCATAATTAACTATATCTCCAGCCTTAGGACTTACAGTAACTATCTTATCACTAGCTATTCTAACATATCTTAGTTTTCCGCTAGCTTTAGCCATAATTACTTCATTAGTTTCTAGATCTTTAATTGTATAGTTTCCACCTGTAATCTTTAAAACTAAACCTTTCCTCATTTATTTTCTCCCTTAATCATTTTACCTCTTAATTGTCCACATGCGGCATCTATATCATGTCCATGTTCTTTTCTAACAGTAACATTTAAACCTTCTTTTTTTAATAAATCAAAGAAGATATTTGTTCGTTTACTTCTCTTATAATCGTTATTACTTGTTTCATTATAAGGTATTAAGTTTATATAAACATTTACGCCTCTAAATAGCTTTCCAAGCTCTTTAGCGTTTATATCTTGATCATTGATTCCATCAATTAATAAATATTCGATAGTTACTCTTCTATTTGTATTTGTAATATAAGTTTTTAGTGCATCTATTAAGTCCTTTAATGGATATTTCTTGTTAACTGGCATAAGCTTATTTCTTAATTCATCGTTAGATGCATGTAAGCTTATAGCAAGGTTAACTTGGAACTTCTCATTTTCAAAATCTTTAATCTTTGGAATAATACCACTAGTAGATAAGGTAATATGTCTAGCACCTATAGCAACACCATTATCATTGTTTATAATTCTTATAAATTTAATAACATTATCATAATTTAAAAATGGCTCACCTATGCCCATTATTACAACACTGCTTATTTTCTTTTCTGAATACCTTTCTACATCTAATACTTGTAAAACCATCTCATAGGTATATAGATTTCTTTTAAATCCATATGCGCCTGAAGCACAGAATGAACATGCCATAGGGCATCCTACTTGACTAGATACACATAAGGAATAGCCATAATCATGAGGCATTAAAACAGTCTCTATTAGGTTACCATCTTCTAGTTTAAATAAGAACTTTTCAGTAGTATCACTACTTACTTGTCTATTAACTAATTCTAATTTAGGAAAGGCTAATTCTTCTTTTAACTTGTCCCTAAATTCTTTTTTTAAGGTAGTCATTTCATCGTATGAAGATACTCTATCTTTATACAAACTTAAAAAAATCTGCTTAGCACGATATTTCTTTTCACCTAAAGTTTCTATATAATTTTCTAAATCTACTAGATCTAAATCATATAGTTTCATTATTCCACCTCAAATTAATATTTTATCATATTTTTGTTTTTTTATAAACAAAAAAGAGGAATAATCCTCTTAATTGTTTTATGATCTTAATTTTGCTTGATATGTGAAATCTAATCTCTTTAAAATTGAGTTGATGAACTTATCAACATCTTCACTTGTTAGAGTTTTTTCATTATCTTGGAATTCAAGTGAGATTGCGATTGACTTTAATCCTTCATCAATCTTATCTCCTTGATATACGTCAAAGATTTCAATGTTTGTAAGCTTCTTAGCTGTTTGTTTAATTAAAGCAACTATATCACTTGCAGGAACATCTTTATTAATTACGATAGCTATATCTCTAGATACTGTTGGGAATTTAGAGATAGGCTTATAAGTGTTTTTAGCATTTCTAATCTTTAAGATTTCAGTTAAGTTAAGTTCAAATACATAACCATTATCAATATCATTTTCTTTTAAGATTAATGGATGTAATCCGCCTATTACACCAATTTTGTTATTGCCAGCCATTACAAATGCAGTTTGTCCGTTATGTAAGCCATTATTTACACCTTTAACAAATGTAACTTCAATACCAATATAAGCTAATAATTGTTCTAAAATACCCTTTAGTAAATAGAAATCAGACATAGTCTTTTTGCCTTGCCAAATTGATGAATTGAATAAGCCTTTAATACCGCAAGCAACTAAATCATATTCACCATTAGTATTGTATCCTTTACCAATTTCAAATAAAGCTAAATCGTTTTGTTGTCTTGCGCTATTATATCTTAAATCTTCTACGATACTACCAATTAATGTTTGTCTTAATGTTTCTCTATCAGTAGTCATTGGCATTAATAAAGATATTTCATCTTTAAATTCACCAAACTTATTTAAATCATTTTTGTTGATTAAAGAATAATTTACTACTTCCATTAAGCCTAGTCCAGCTAAGAAATGTCTAATACTTCTAATTAACTTTTGCTTTTCATTTAAAGCACCCTTAGAGTTTGTATTAGGTAATGTAGATGGGATATTATCATATCCATACATTCTAGCAATTTCTTCTTCCAAGTCTTGGCTTGTATAAATATCTACTCTACGAGTTGGAACTAATACAGTAAATACACCATTTTTGTTTGTTACTTTGAATCCTAGATTATTAAAAATCTTTTCTACTTGTTCTTCTGTAATATCAATTCCTAAATAACTCTTAATCTTATTAATTTCAATTGTGATTTCTTTATCATCTTTATTTAGGTTATCTACGCAAGCATAACCATTATCAATAGATCCATCAGCAAGTAATCCAAATAATTCAGTAGCTCTATCAAGTGCTATAGTTGTTCTAGCAGGATCTACTATTCTTTCATAACGCATAGAAGCTTCACTATGTAATCCTAAACGAGATGCAGTTTTTCTAATAGCTGTAGGTGCAAAGTATGCTGATTCAAGAATAATGTTTTTAGTATTTTCATTAATTCCTGATTTTAAGCAACCCATAACACCACCGATAGCTATTACCTCTTTACCATCAGTAATTACTACATCA
>JAEEGL010682892.1_pt1 | contig 13963 bp, 10 predicted proteins | sample 9134231 | NCBI WGS metagenome assembly JAEEGL01 (sample SAMN16246548, study PRJNA631951) | gut metagenome | biome: gut microbiome; feature: rumen; material: fiber-attached | host: Bos | place: Iran: Karaj | collected 2018-10
GCACATACCTGTAATCTGAATTGCTCGTACTGTTTTGCAAGTCAGGGTAAATATCACGGAGACAGAGCCCTTATGAGCTTCGAAGTTGGTAAGAGAGCTCTTGATTTTCTTGTAGAGAATTCCGGAAGCCGTACCAATCTTGAAGTGGACTTTTTCGGTGGCGAGCCTCTTATGAACTTCGATGTGGTAAAAGAGCTGGTTAAGTACGCAAGAAGCATCGAAAAAGAAAAGAATAAAAATTTCCGTTTTACTTTGACGACAAACGGAGTTCTGATTGATGACGATGTTATCGAATTTGCAAATAAAGAAATGAGTAACGTTGTCCTGTCGCTTGACGGACGTAAAGAAGTACACGACAGGTTCAGGGTAGACTTTGCGGGAAACGGAAGTTACGAAACAATAATTCCCAAGTTCAAAAAGCTTGTTGATGCAAGAGGCGGCAAGGGATATTACATTCGCGGAACCTTTACACACTTCAATCCGGATTTTACCAAGGATGTATTCCACATGGCAGATCTTGGTTTTACGGAACTCAGCATGGAGCCCGTTGTGGGTAAGCCCGAGGATGAGACCACACTTACTCCCGAAGACATCGAGATCGTAAAAGAGCAGTATGAGATACTTGCAAAGGATATGCTCAGACGCGAGAAGGAAGGAAAGCCCATTACCTTCTACCACTATATGCTTGATCTTACCGAAGGACCCTGCATATATAAGAGAATCTCAGGATGCGGATCGGGTACCGAATATATGGCAGTCACTCCCTGGGGTGACCTGTATCCCTGCCATCAGTTCGTAGGTGAAGAAACATACAAACTCGGAGATGTATTTAACGGAGTGACCAACGATACACTTCGTGAGGATTTCAGAAGCTGCAACGCATATGCTAGAAAAGAATGCAAGGACTGCTGGGCTAAGCTTTATTGCTCGGGTGGATGTGCAGCCAATGCATTCCATGCTTCAGGTTCCATCAGAGGTATATATGAACCCGGATGCGAACTTTTCAAGAAGAGAATAGAATGCGCTATTATGATGCGCGTAAGTGAAAGAAGCGATGAGGAATAACATGACAACTCCCATAGTGGATTTCCTTGAAAAATATAAAGAGTCGGATATTTCCAGATTTCATATGCCGGGACATAAGGGAGCTGATCATAAGCTTTCGAATATTCCCGAGTGGTTAAGAAACGTATATGCGTATGACATCACGGAAATAGCCGGAGCGGATGACCTGTATCATCCCGAAGGAATCATAGGAGAAAGTGAAGAGAATGCGAGCAGGATATTCGGAACAGAGACCTTTTACGTAACCGAAGGTTCAAGTCAGGCGATCAAGGCCATGATCTGGCTTGCTAAGAGACATTGGGAAATTTCTTATATGAAGGATATGGGTGAAGGGGTAACATTTCCACAGCCTTATCTCTTTGTTCTCGGAAAATTCCACAAGGCACTTCTGAATGCAGCTATGCTTACGGGTGTGAGCATAGTTCAGATAGACCACGAGGGATTATCGACAGAACAGATAATATCCAAGATCTATGACGGTTTTGTGGAAGAAAATAATCCCATCGGTGTCTATGCAACATATCCGGATTATTTCGGAAATGTATTTGATATGGGGAAGCTCAAGGCAGAACTTGCGGCAATGAACATTCCTCTTTTGGTTGACGGTGCCCATAGCGCATATTTTAAATTTCTGGATTATGATAAGTATGAGACTTTCAGACATCCCATAGATCTGTGTGCTGATATGGTATGTACTTCAGCTCATAAAACTCTTCCTGCGCTTACGGGAGCCGCATACCTTCATGTAGGAGAGGGCTTATCGGATGTGATCCCGGATGTTAAATATGCTCTTGATATCTTCGGGTCTTCAAGTCCTTCATATCTGATCATGGCAAGTCTTGACGCATTTAATGCGGAGGCGGAAAACTTCAGAAATATGCTCGGTCTTTTTTGTGACAAGACAGAGGATCTGAAAAAAGAAATCGCCGGTATGGGATTTAATGTTAAGACTTCCGATCCGCTCAGGATAGTAGTGAAGTCCGATGACAGATTTTCCGGAAATGATATTGCGGCGGCTCTTCGAAAGGGAAAGTGTGAGCCGGAATGCTGCGCTGAAGAGTATGTGATTATGATGCTTACGCCTTATAATAGCGATGAGGATCTGAATCGAATAAAAGATGTATTTTTGTCATTGAAAAGTAACGGTGCTTTAGATAACGCAGGAAACGAAACAGGATATAACTGCATGAAGAACTTTATCTGATGGTATACGAACTTCATTATTCCAAGACAAATACATATCTGATCAAGGGTAAATCCGGAGTGCTCCTCTTTGATACCGGGTGGGCGGGATCTTTTCCTGACTTTTGTAAGGCTATGGGAGAGACAGGAATCGCGGTAAAGGATATAGATTATATTCTTATCTCTCATTTTCATCCCGATCACATGGGCATAGCTCAGGAAATCTCTGATGAAGGCGCAACGATTCTTGTTGCCGATGTTCAGAAGGATCATATTCACGGCAGTGACGGTATATTTGTCAAAGAAAACAAATTTCACTTTGTTCCCATCAATGATGTGAATATAAAAACATTCCCTGTGGATAAAGGCCGTGATGTTTTAAAAGAGATGGGGATAACCGGCAGGATTCTGCATACTCCGGGTCACAGTGATGATAGTATTTCTCTGATCCTTGATGACGGGTCTCTTTTTGTGGGAGATCTGAATCCGCTTTATGAACTTGAACTGCATAAGGGTACGCAGATAGAAGAGAGCTGGAATAAACTTTTATCGCTTGAACCAAAAAAGATTTATTACGGACATGCGAAAACTGCGGAGATTAATTCCGTAACTGAAAAGCCTGCATCCGATAAGGACATGTATGATCTTGTTTCCAAGATCATGAAGATGACTGATAAGGGTATGGACGTAAACAGGATTGCCAAAAAGACCGGTGCGGATAATGAGTTTATACAGGACGTTTTGAGAATGTATCTGACTCATCAAAATGTGGGTGTGCAGGGAATCCTGGACAGAATAGAGATAAAGAACAGATAGAAAAAAGCCCTTCACATGAGAGAGTCTCTGTGAAGGGCTTTTTGTTTAAATGATTAAATGAAGATATAGCGGATGTCATCTTTGCCGCTTATGATCACTGCGGGCCACTTGGCTTGTCTTTCAACAGTTGATGCAATTAATGTTTCCCTGGGAATTCCTTCCGATACGGTCACGTTATATGCGACAAGCTCTCCTCTGTTACAAGTCTCATCTTCGGCATTTCCGAAACCGAAGAAGGTTCTGTCCTGCAAAGCAACGGCATATACAATATCAAGTCCCATATCGTCACCAACAGTCATCGGCATATGGAAGTCCCATGAATTATCCGCATGCGGATTGACCATTATCATGGCGATTGCATCTTCGGGAGCATAGCTTATGAAATTCTCCCAGGTGTAAGCACAGGGATGACGTCTGAAATCCGCAAGTGCATATGTGGGAGCATTCAGACATTCGGGTCTGTCTATTGTTTCTTCGTATGTGTCTTCGTAATCACTCTTCCAATATTCAATCTTAATATGCTTTCCGTCATCCGTGAAAGACAGTGAACTTATCTCAGCTCCGTCCACGGTATAAATCACTCTTCCTTCGTAGTCATAGACCGTATCCATATATGAGTAGAAGGAATCCCAGATATGTTCATCGTAGATCAGGTTACAGCCTTCGATGTTTTTCTCGGGCCATCCGTCACGCATATCGAATATCGTGTATATTCCTGCGTGGGGATTCACATGTGAAGTGATGATCAGATCGTCTCCGAAAACTTCGCACTCCACAATGGAATTGGCAACTTCACTTACATAATCGTGAATATAATACATGGCTCCGTTTACGGAGAAAGTATCGAAGTCATAATCTATATTCTGTTCCAGAGAATACAGTTCATATTCTCCGAAGTATGCTTTTTCCACATCTCTGACAGCTTCGATGTTTCCCTCAGAATCGGTATATACCGTGTAAATTGCTTCGGGATAAGGCATTTTGAGTGATGTTTCGTGGAGTACACCGCTCAGATCCGCATCAGCATTCAAATTGTAATATGCGGCGCCCTGACAAGAGCTCTCATCAAAAACGGCACCGAGAAATTTGAAAGCAGTGTACTCGTATTCCGATTCAAAGTCCACATCTGTAACTTTCTGAAGTACCAGGCCTTCTCCTGTAAATTCCATTGCTCTTGCATAGAACTTGGAGTTTCTTAACGGTGCTTCCACACTTTCGACATCATTATCCCTGACGAAGATCCACTGCGTATTGAGTTCATAATCATAAGGTTCCCAATCGGGGGAATTGAAGATCTCATATACAACGTTTGATGCGCCGTTTCCCAGCTCTTCCATAAACAGGTAATCTGTGCCTGCGCTTTGGGATATCATGAATCTTCCGCTTGAAGAATTACCTAAATTAGCGGGATCAGAACCGGAAAACCCGGATCCGAAATCTATAAGATATCCGTGGATGCCCGGAAGACGATCTGCGGGATCTTCAACAAAGCTGATGGAGCCTTCGCATTGTTTGTTTGTGAAGTCCTGAGTGTACTTACAGTCTCCGTTCTCATTTATCTCAAGTTTTCCGTAGGGACTTCCTGTGCTTTGATCAACAAGAATCCACGTTCCGACCGCAAATTCAAGGATCGAATCCGATGAATTATAATCCAGTTCACAGATTCCGTTTTCTTCAGAGGTTTCCTCAGAGGGCTTCTCGTCCTCATCATCTTCGTCTTTATCCTCGTCATCCTTCTCCTCATCCTGTTCCTGGCGGGAGTTTTGATCCGAGGTGTTTCCGGAACATCCGGATAATCCCATACTGCTAAGTACTGTTATTGCAAGCAATACGGATAATAGTCTTTTTCTCATGACTGCTCCTTTATAATACTTATTATAATATTGTTCATTTTACCACGATAAGTGAGATGAATAAATGTCGCTGTTCGGGGTATCATTCGCAGGGTAATTTCGATAAAATGAACATATCTGTTTGATGATAAGGAGGAAAAAGACATGCCTTTTATTAATTCCAAAGTAACAGTTAGGATTTCCGAGGAGCAGGAAAAGGAACTTAAGTCCAGGCTCGGACAGGCCATTGCAATGGTTCCCGGAAAGAGCGAAAGCTGGCTCATGACCGGATTCGAAGACGGATATCACCTTTATTTCAGAGGAGATAACAGTGAGCCCATAGCATTTGTTGAGGTAAGCGTATTCGGAAGCTCCGATAAGAACGCTTTTTCAAAGCTTACGGGTGAGATCTGCAAGATATTCGGTGAGGTTCTTGGAATCGCTGCAGATCATATATATGTTAAATATTCCGCCACTACCGACTGGGGATGGAACGGAAGCAATTTCTGATATCCGCATATGAGATACGATAATATTACTAAAGCCGTTTTCTTAAACAGATCGAACCGGTTTATCGCAAATGTGGAGATAGAAGGCCGTAAGGAAACAGTTCATGTTAAGAATACGGGCAGGTGCAAGGAACTCCTTATTCCCGGATGTGAAGTATGGCTTACCGCACCGGACAGCCCGGGCAGGAAGACCAAGTACGATCTGGTTGCAGTGAGGAAGAGCACCGGTATTCTTTTTAACATAGATTCCCAAGCACCCAATAAGGTGGTTAAAGAGTGGCTGGAAGGTCAGGATTATGATGCCGTGATCCCCGAATATACTTACGGATCATCCAGAATAGATTTCTATATGGAAAAAGGATCCGAAAAGTATCTGATGGAGGTCAAAGGCTGTACTTTGGAACGGGATGGCATAGGGTATTTTCCTGATGCACCCACTGAAAGAGGCATTAAGCATATCCATGAACTGATCGGTGCCAAAAAGGATGGCTATAATGCAATCCTTGCCTTTGTGATTCAGATGGACGGGGTCAGTGAAGTCAGAGCAAATGTCACGACACATCCCGAATTCGGAATTGCTTTGGATGAGGCTGTAAAAGCAGGAGTTGAGGTGAAGTTCCTGAAATGCCACGTAGAGCCTGATCTGCTCGCGATCAAAGAGGAGAGTAAAAGATGATGATCCGCAGTGCTAAGCCTGAGGATGCCGAAAGGCTATTGGAAATATATTCGTATTATGTTGAAAATACGGCGATTTCTTTTGAATATGAGACTCCGACCCTTGAGGAGTTCAGAGAACGTATAGTCACGATCATGAGAAAATACCCTTACCTTGTTTTGGAGGATGAAGGAGTTATCAAGGGTTATTCATATGCCGGAGTCTTCAAGGGAAGAGCGGCATACGATCATTGTTGCGAAACGACCATATATCTGGATCGTGAATCAAAGGGAAACGGCTATGGAAGAGCTTTGTATGAGGCTCTTGAAAGTGCTCTTAAAGAGATAGGAATTAAGAATCTGTACGCATGTATCGGTGATCCCGAAACGGAAGATGAGTACCTGACCAAAAACAGTGAACATTTTCACTCTCACATGGGTTATACCAAAGTGGGTGAGTTTCATAAGTGCGGATATAAGTTTGGGCGCTGGTATAACATGATCTGGATGGAGAAGATGATAGGCGAACACCGGCCTTGAAATGAGCCTGTTACGGAGAAGATGTGCGTATCACGTTCTACCATTGCGAAATGGGAAACCGATAAGGGAATTCCGGAACGCTTTGAATTCGGGAAGTATTTGTTCAAAAAGGCCATGTATCGGCTGGTCTAGTATTACCGCAGTAACGACAACACTCCCTGATTAGACTGATTTGACTGAGTGAGCATAGCTTGTCCGGCCTGTTGAATTATATCTGAAGCAGAAAAAGCAACCATTTCCTTAGCCATATCCGTGTCGCGTATACGCGATTCTGCTGTCTGAGTGTTTTCGATGGTGCATTCTTGATGCCGGATAGTATGCTCGAGTCGGTTTTGCTGAGCGCCGATATCACTTCTTGTTGATGATATTTTTTCGAGACCTTTTTTTACACGGGTTATCGCATCCTGGGCGCCCCCTCGCGTGGATACGTCCAGGTTCTTAATACCAAGTATGTTTGTATTTATCAATTCGAACTTGATATATAATCCGTCATCTTTCTCGGAACCCGACTGAATCCAAACCCCTTCATGCTGATTGTCGGCTGTTATGGATTGCCCAGAAGCCTCTTGTCGAGAATATATGTATCTGTATATGTCGCAAACGATATCTTTTTTTGAATCATAATTGGCGGCAGAACCTGTGATATTCATTTGATAGCATAAGTCGTAGAACTCACCGTCACGTTTTTGCAAGCCAACAACGTTGCTTATGTTATCTCCGAATGCATAAGCATACGCGGTACCGGCTAAACCAGACGCTTGGAGCCCCATGTTGCCGGCATTACCCGTGCCCAGATAGGTAGCGATACTTCCGAGCGTGCCTTGGTTGGTACCGTAGTAAGTCATATGGGTACTGTTGTTGAAAAACTGATTTCGATCATTGGTCTCAAAACCGATTCTTGCCTTGGCGTCGGCTTGTTGCCATTGTTGATAAGTATAGGTATCTTCCCAATCGATATTTGAGTTCTTTTCATGCTCGGACTTTGCATAGTTATATGCATCATCGTGAGCTTTCCAAAATATTGTTTCAATTTTGGCTTTATCTGCGGGAAAAGCATATTTGTTCCCCAGCATTTCGTCCAAATACAGAAAATCTTTGCCTAAACTTTTTATTATCTCATTTGCTTTATCCGATTTGAGGGTTCCCCCCACATCTTCAAGTTCTATATCTTTCGTTATTGCAGGAAATGAACCATCCATTATTTTCTGGATTATTTCATCGTTTGTAAGTTGTGCTGTAGAAGAAACTGCGGATGAACCGTTCTCAGCTTGAAGCCCTAAACCGAATATGTTCTGTTCATTAAAAGTAGTAGAATTGGAAACTCTGTCAATTTCTTTTATAAGTTGATTGACTTCCTGCTGAATGGCATGTCTGTCGGACGCATTATTGGTGTCATTGGCTGATTGTACTGAAAGTTCTGTCAGTCTATGCATTATTTCGCTGACTTCGGCTAAGGCCCCATCGGCAATCTGACACATAGAAATCCCATCCTGGGTATTTTGGGTGCCCTGCGTGAGTCCTCTGATCTGTCTGCGCATTTTTTCGGATATGGCAAGGCCGGCAGCATTATCTGCTGCACGGTTGATTTTGTAACCTGATGCAAGCTTTTCGATTGATTTTGCTTTTCTGTTAGTCACAATCCCCAACTGACGATTTGAAAACATTCCCTGGAGATTATGAGCCACAACATTTACGCCACCGCTCATATCCGCTGATTCCGTTCAATTTCAGATCTATAGACTCATAGTTTTACGGTTATCTATTTATATATCGTCAAAATCTGCAAGGATATTTACTATCTCAGAGCATCAATAAATAAATGTATTTATGCAGAACCGCAAAAAAGATGTCCAACCCCAGGATCCGGTTGTGGGTATTAGTACACACAGGCATAGTCATATTATTGTATAAACGTAGGATCCATAGACAGTTCTTAGAAAGAGAATAAAAAACAAGGGTCTCTATTCTCTGGAAACCCTTGTGTATTCTGAATCGGCGTGACAAGATTTGAACTTGCGACCTCTACGTCCCGAACGTAGCGCTCTACCAAGCTGAGCCACACGCCGTAAAATATTTTTTTTTAACAATAATAAGTGTTGAAGTTATGCCGTTTTAATGGGAAAATATGCATATATGTTGTTTTCGAAAACGACTTAAGAATCATACACTTTTTAAAAATATGTGTCAATCACAGGGGGTACCTATATGGCGGCTAAAAAAGCAAAGCATATGACCGTTAAGGAGATCAAAGAGATAGTATCTAAGCTTACTCTTAAAGAGAAGGCTTATCTTACTACCGGAGTGGGAAGCTGGGAGACAGCTGCTTTTCCCAAGAAAGGTGTTCCCAAGGAATGGATGTGCGACGGACCTCACGGACTCAGAAAGCAGATTAATGATATTCATGCGTCCATCAACGATTCCATCGAGGCAGTAAGTTTCCCCGCAGAGTGCGCTATTGCGGCAAGCTGGGACAGAGAGCTTATCTATGAAGCAGCCAAGACTCTCGGAAATGAAGCTCAGGCCAATGATGTTCAGATGGTCCTTGGACCCGGCGTCAACATGAAGAGAAGCCCTCTTTGCGGAAGAAACTTTGAGTATCTTTCAGAGGATCCTTATCTTGCCGGAGAACTCGGTGCTGCATATGTAAACGGACTTCAGAGCACCGGTGTATCCGCCTGTGTAAAGCACTTCTTTGCCAACTCTCAGGAGACCGACCGCTTCACCTCATCCAGTGAAATGGACGAGACAACGGAGCGTCAGATCTACCTTCCCGCTTTTGAGACCGTTGTTAAGAAAGCTCATCCTCAGTCCATTATGGCCGCATATAACAAAGTTAACGGCACTTACATGACCGAGAACAAAAAGTATTTAACCGATATCCTCAGAAAAGAATGGGGATTTGACGGAATGGTTGTAAGTGACTGGGGCGCAACCCATAACAGACCCGGTGCCATTGAGGCCGGTTGTGACCTTACCATGTGGCAGCAGCATGAAACCGACAAGGATATCATCAAGGCTGTTAAGAGCGGAAAGCTTTCCGAGGAAAAGCTGGATGAAGCATGCGTAAATATCCTTAAGCATGTATTCAAGACTCTTGAAAAGCATAAGAGCAATGTCACCGCAGATCTTGAGAAGGATCATGAGGTAGCAAGAAAGCTCTTCGAAAGCTCCATCGTACTTCTCAAAAACGACGGAAATATTCTTCCCATCAGTAAAAAGAAAAACGTTCTCCTTCTCGGAGACTTTGCAAAGAATCCCAGATATCAGGGCGGCGGAAGCTCTCATGTAACCACCAGCAGAGCAACCAGCGTTGTTGAAGCAACCAAGGATATGACAAATGTGTCATACAAGAGGGGCTATGGTCCCGGGCCTAAGGCTCCTACCCTTACAGATCCCGAGTTCTGGAAGTTCCGCATTTCCGCATCCGATTACAAGCCCGACAAGAAGCTTATCGACGAAGCGGTTAAGGCTGCAAAGAAGGCTGACATTTGTGTTATTTTTGCAGGACTTCCCGAGGCTCTTGAGTCTGAAGGCGCAGATCGCGTTGATATGAGAATGCCCGATTCACACAACGCTCTTATCGAAGCGGTCGCTAAGGTTAATAAGAACGTTGTTGTAGTACTCCAGAACGGCGCACCCGTTGAAATGCCCTGGATTGATGACGTAAAGGGTATTCTTGAGACTTATCTCGGCGGAGAGGCAAGCGGAGAGGCTGTAAGAGATGTTCTTTTCGGAGACGTTAACCCTTCAGGAAGACTTCCCGAGACCTTCCCCTTCATCGTCGAGGACAACCCTTCATATCTGTTCTATCTCGGATGTGATGATGTTGTTAAATACAGCGAAGGCGAATTCATCGGATACAGATATTACACCACCAAGATGATGCCCGTTCTGTTCCCCTTCGGATTCGGACTTTCCTATACCAAGTTTGATTATTCCGACTTCAAGATCGATGCGAAAGGCTTTATCGGAGACGAGAAAGCGGGCGGAATCTCAGTGTCCGTCAAGGTAACCAATACCGGCAGAAAAGCAGGCCGTGAGGTTGTTCAGCTCTATGTCGGAGTTAACAAGTGCGCTCTTAAGAGGCCTGTAAGGGAACTTAAGGGATTTGCCAAGACAAAGCTTCTTAAGCCCGGAGAGAGCGAGATCGTATCATTCGAGCTTGATTCCAGAGCTTTCGCGCACTGGAACGAAGAGACCAAGGCTTACGTACACTACACAGGTGAATATGAGATCCAGATCGCCAAAGATGCAGAGAATATAGTATTTGCGGCTCCCGTAGATATTGACGGAGCCTATCCCAGAAAGAGCGCAAATAACAATAATCCCGAAATCAACTAACGATGAAGAAAAGAAAAAGAATGGCGCTGTTTGGAAGCAGTCTTTCAAGCAGGTACAGGAGAATACTGAGCAGAGCTTTTTCTATTGCGGCCGACGAACTGGACATAGATCTGGTCCTTTTCAATGCGTACGGAAAGCTCCGCAGCATTAATTCCGTGGAACCGGACAATGAATCCGGACTTATCGATTATGTGGATCTCGATCAGTTTGACGGGGTTGTTTTCGATGGGGAAGGCTATCTTGTAAACGGTTTGACCGACAAGGTAGAGCGGAAGCTTCATGCAGCCAAGTGCCCCGTTGTATCCATCAGCAGCCATATCGACGGATTCTATAATATAGAATTCGATGATGAGGGCGGTCTCAGACAGATGGTTGAGCACTTCATCGATCATCATCACTTTACAAAAATAGGTTATTTATCCGGATATCTTCCTCATCCCGATGCCGTCAAGAGACTGAATGAATTCCGTTCGGTTATGAAAGAACATGGCTTGCCCGAAGACGGTGTCGGAATGTTTGAAGGTGACTTCTGGTACAACAAGGGAACGGAGGCGGCAAGATATTTCCTGTCACTTCCCGAACGTCCCGAAGCCATTGTCTGTGCAAACGACTATATGGCTATATCTCTTTGTGATGCTCTCAGAAAGTTCGGCGTAAGAGTTCCCCAGGATATTGCCGTTTCGGGATATGACGGAACTCCCGAGGGTAAAGATTTCCTGCCCAATTTATCTTCTGTAACCAGGGAACAGCTTGAGATAGCGCGTAAAGCACTGAACCTCCTTGTAACTCTGGCTGATGGCGGAGATGCAGAGGGTATGGATCTTACTGTCAGACCCAAACCATACTTCAGCCAGTCCTGCGGATGCGAGCCTCTTGAGTATCAGCATGTTTTTGATACCTTTGACCGTGTCCAGGATGAGATGAGAAAACTCAACGAGGGCATTTTCGAATCGGAGTCTGCCATGGTCAAGCTTAATAAAGCTGAGAGCGTGCGCACCATGGAGACTATTTTTGCCGAAGATTCGGTTAATTTCGGTGATTATTCCGCGTTTTTTATGATGGTTCATACCGACGCGGATGGAAGACCTTCTTACGACAGTGAGTTCACCATGCCTTCCGGAAAATTCATTCCCGTAATGTGGATAGATAAAAAGGGTGAATATACCGGAAGCCCCCGCAGGCTGAACAGTTCTAAGATAATTCCCGATTCTAATTCTGACAGACCCCATGTCTACTATGTCATGGCGGTCCATTATGCCGAGAAGATCTTTGGTTATGCTGTTCTGGAACTTACAGGAAGAGACATATTCAATGAGTTCTACAATGTATGGCTCCATACCATGGGGCTTTCTCTTGATACCCTCAAAAAGAACGATCATATCGAAAAGCTTATAAAAAGGCTTGAAGGACTCAGTGTTACCGACGAGCTTACCGGATTGTTAAACAGACGAGGATTCGAAGATACGACCGGTGACATTATTGCGGGATTCAAAGAATCTAAGACCGTTTGCACCATGGTAATAGATATGGACGGCCTTAAACTTATCAATGACAGGTTCGGTCACTACGAAGGAGACAGAGCCATCAGAGCCCTTGCCGACTGCATTAAAAAGTCCTCCAATTACGGTGAGATCGCAGGAAGAGCCGGCGGAGATGAATTCTTTATATTTGCATCCGACTATTCCGAAGTCCGTGCAAAAAGGTTTGTCGATAGTATGAATAAACTTGTCTCGGAGTACAATGAGGCAAATAAGCTGGATTATAAACTTGATTTCAGTATCGGAACCTATCTGACGGAAGCGGATTCCTATGGCAGGATCGAGGAATATCTGAAGATCAGTGATGCCAGAATGTACGAGCAGAAAGTGTCCAAACCGGGCAGAAGAAAATAGGTTTTTCAAAAATTTAAAAAAAAAATAAAAATTTTTGTTGCATTTTTAAATTGAAGATGGTAATATCTCATCGTTGCACTAAGGACCGCTAGCTCAGTTGGTAGAGCACCTGACTCTTAATCAGGGTGTCCAGGGTTCGAGCCCCTGGCGGTCCACGCGAGGTCGCAGGCTTGCTTAGAAGCGGGTTTGTGGCCTTTTCTTTTTATATTCGAAAAGAGGTACTATGGCACCTATATTTGATACACATGTTCATTATGATGACGAGGCTTTCTCGGAAGACAGGGAAAATGTACTTTCTTCCCTCAGAAAGTACGGCGTTTCGAAAGTGACGAATATCGGAGCGGGGATTGCGAGTTCCAAAACCGCCCTTGAACTGGCTAAGAAAACGCCTTGGATGTACTGCGCACTGGGAGTTATCCCCGGACAGTGCAGCGAGATAAATGAAGAGACATGGAAATGGCTGTGTGAAGCTGCCGAAAAAGAAGAAAAATGCGTAGCAATAGGCGAGATCGGACTTGACCATCATTGGGATGACGACCCCTGGGATGTTCAGGCTAAATGGTTTATTGAGCAGATGGATCTGGCACGGAGACTCGGAAAGCCCATGGTCATCCACTCAAGAGAAGCGGCAAAAGATACGATAGATATTATGAAGGAGCATCACGCGGGAGACATAGGCGGGGTAATGCACTGTTATTCGTATTCAGCAGAGTCTGCCAGGGAATTCCTGAATATGGGTTTCTTTTTCGGGATAGGCGGGGTTGTGACCTTCAAAAATGCCAAAAAACTCACAGAGGCCGTCGAGTACATACCGCTTTCGAATATAGTTCTGGAGACGGATTGCCCTTATCTGGCACCGACTCCCCACAGAGGAGAGAGGAACTTTTCCGGGTATCTTCCCCTGGTCATTGAAAGGATCGCCGAGATCAAGAAAATAAGCCCCGAAGAGGTGGCTGAAGCGACCTGGCTCAATGCCCACAGACTATACAAAATAAGCGAAACATGATAAAATCATTACATAAATTAATGTGATTTTTTCTTACGGTACCGGGGGTTCAAACGGGGGTACTGGATATGAAAATAGAGAGAATAGACGACAAAACAATTAAATGCTATCTGTCGAAGGACGAAC
>JAEEGL010858947.1_pt1 | contig 13963 bp, 10 predicted proteins | sample 9134231 | NCBI WGS metagenome assembly JAEEGL01 (sample SAMN16246548, study PRJNA631951) | gut metagenome | biome: gut microbiome; feature: rumen; material: fiber-attached | host: Bos | place: Iran: Karaj | collected 2018-10
ATCGACTAATGGTTCTAACACTAGCTTCTTACCAAGCATTTCATTAGGTTCCAAGGTCTTTATCTGAAGAACACGCTTACTTGAAGAGGACTTCTTAACAACTTCTTCAATTTTGCCGGAAGTAAGCAATTCACCTTTTTCTATTATTACAGTTGCAGTACAGATTTCAGACAATTCACTCAAAATGTGAGAACTTATAAGTATTCCTTTGCCTTGTTCACAAAGAACTTTCAAAAGTTCTCTGAGTTCTATTCTAGCTCTCGGGTCAAGACCAGCAGCAGGTTCATCCATCAGAATAAAGTCAGGATCACTGATAAGAGCCCTGGCAATAGATACTCTTTGTTTCATACCCTTAGATAAAGAATCTATATATTTTTCCTTTATTCCAACAAGATTAGTAAACTCTTCAAGTTGACTTACTGTTTCTTGTCTTTGTGGTGTTTTCAACCCATATGCTCTTGCAAAAAAATCCAAGTATTCATGAACAGTCATATCACTGTTTGAAGGTAAGGAATCAGGCACATATCCAATATGCTTTCGAGCTAATTCAGGGTATTCAAGAATTGACCTTCCGTCTAATTCAACTTTGCCATCTGTGCAAGTATCTATTGTAGACAGAATTCTCATTGTTGTGGTCTTACCAGCTCCATTCGGACCGACAAAACCAGTTATTTCTCCTGTTTCTATGCTAAATGAAAGGTCATCAACAGCTAAACAAGTCGCAAATTCTTTTCTAAGATGTTTTACTGTCAGTTTCATCTTGATACCCCTTTCTTGGACACACCATAAACGAAACAGCCCATTTCGCGAACATTGCCTTTTCTATCCAAATCTTGCTTTAAGAAAGGATCACTCTTCAATACTGCGAAATATTCACCTGGTTTTAAGTTTTTAACAAATGATTCTGCAGAATCTGCAGGCTTGTTATAATTCTTAAACATTGAATACAAGTCTATCGTATTTGGATTCATGCGATAATTATTTGAAGTTTTAGTTATGGTTGCTTTACTACCAGCTCTTATATTCGAACCATGGTATACTTTATTATAATCCTCTCTATAATAGATAAGCGAAATATCAGCACCCAAACCATTTAAGATTTCATAATCACTGCCAGACTTATTAAATTCAACTCTTGAACGATCTTGTTTTATAGATACTACAGAGTAAAAGAAAGGTTCCTTAGCTTTTATCCAATTATAAACAAAGTTCTGAGTTTTATCTAATTTTATTCCTTTAACAAGTGAACCTGATTCACGCCTATAATAACCGTTATTAAATCCAACTATAGAATTTATAGGAAAACTTAAAGGTTCATTTAGTGATTTACCAGATATAATTAATTCCCCACCTAAGACAACAGAAGTATTTGAGTTTTCATCCAATAAAACAAATGATTGTCTGAAAATATCCAATCTTCCATATTCAAAAATCAAAAAATAAATAAAGATAATAGAACAGCAAACTAAGGCTATTATAGGAACAGAAACAAATATCAGTATTCTCTTTTTATATTGATTTAAGAAATAAAAATTAACTGGTCCTAAGAGAAGGGCAAACACAAATACAAGAACAATTAACAGACCAACCGAAGTCATTGCCTTGTATTCATCACTAAAACAACTTTCTACTCTTAAGTCATTCTGTTTTGTCTGCTTCTGGAGCCCAAACTCACGTAAAATATCTTTGGGAACGTATTTGCCGGTAGTTACTGATGCAACTTCAGTCTTCTTTGTTTCTCTTCTACCGTATGAACTATAACTACTTGAAGTAGTTTCAGGAGTTTTTTTGATTTGGCTGAATAAATCCTTAGCACAAAACACTATTTTGCCCAAACCAATATTATAAGTGCAATTTACCCCTGATGAAGTGTTTTTTATAATTTCTTTTTTGGTATTCCAAAAATCAGCCGGAACCTCTATCTCACCCAAAACAATCAGACAGCCACCAGCTCTTACATATTCCATTATAGCTTCACGAACAGCTTGTGGCATTTCTTTGTAAGTATCCTCATTAAATATTAAAGCTATATATTGATAGTATGCAATCCAGTCTTTGTCCATCATATCCAGATTGCTTTCAAAATAACACAAATTGTAGTTACCTCTATCGCTCCAATCTAAACCATGGTCTTTAAAAAGCTTATCAGAATCATTAACTGTTATACTCTTATCCAAAAGAATACTTTTATTGTTATAATAACCACTTCGTTTATACTTAAGATTATAGTGTTCTATTTCTCTGCCATTTAGATAAAAACGAGCTTCACCTTTATAACTAGAATTTCTGACAGGGAAAAAGACTTTCTCAATTCGGCTTTCTCTACCAACTAACTCAACCTGTTTTGTTACTTCCAAATCAGAGCTAGAACCGTTGTCTACATAAACTCTAATATCTATTATCTGTTTATTACTGGTTAAATTTTCTAATCTGAAATTGAAAACATCATACCCATTTTCATTTCCTGTCGAAAAAGAGGGTAATTCTTCAACAAATACTTCTTCTTTTTCAGCAGCAAAAAGCGAAACAACAGAAAAACAAAACACAAAAAACAATACAAATATTACTATGTTTTTATTTCTTATTCTCATCGTTTTATCCAAATTTAAAGATTAATCTAAGGTTGTTTCTTTAACACTATTCATTATTTTTCTTAGCAAAAGCTCTGAAGTTAAAGACTCAAATCTGGCTTTGTAATTTAAAAGTATTCTGTGATTAAGAGCAGGAACAAAAACCTTTTGCACATCTTCAAAGCCTACACTGGGTCTGCCTTCTATCAAAGCGATTGCTCTTGCAGCTTCTGAAACAGCAATTGCTGCTCTTGGTGATGCACCATACTGAACAAAGTCTTTTACTTCTTTCAGAGAAGAACTGTTTGAAGGGGAAGTAGCACAAACTAATCTTGCAATATAATCAGCAACAGCGTTTGGCAGATATATTTCTTCCATAATATCAAAAAGTTCTTTTAATTCTGCTTCAGAGAAACAGAATTCTGTTTTAGGAGGTTCGCCGCGACGTCTCGATGAAATAATAGTTTTTAGAGTATCAACATCAGCCCCCTTAACTTCTAGTTTAAAGAGGAAACGGTCTAACTGTGCTTCAGGAAGAGCGTAAGTTCCTTCTAATTCAATTGGGTTTTGTGAAGCAAGAACAAAAAAGGGATCAGGAAGTTTTCTTGTTGTTCCCATAAGGGTTACAGATCTTTCCTGCATTGCTTCTAAGAGAGCTGACTGTGTCTTAGGGGAAGCTCTGTTTATTTCATCAGCAAGTAAAATATTAGTAAAAATAGGTCCGGGCTGAAATGTCATCTGTCGGCTTCCATCTTCACTCTGCTGAAGAATATGAGAACCTAAAATATCTCCAGGCATTAAATCTGGTGTAAATTGAACTCTGCTGAACTTTAAACCGAACAGTTCTCCAAGAGTCTTTATCAAAGCAGTTTTACCAACACCAGGAAGACCTTCCAACAAAATATGACCTTGGCTTAAAATACCTGTTACAACTAATTTATGAAGTTCTGGTCTGCCAACAAGAATACGATTCAATTCGCTCAAAACTCTTGCAACATTTCTTGAAGCTTTTTCTACAACTGCTTTATCAGGTAATTTCACATTATTTAAAGCCATATTCGACTCCCATATTATTTCTATTTTTCTTACTGGTTAAAATAGTTTTTAACAGCATTTCTATGTTTTGGCAATATATTCTTTTTATTTAAAGAATTGTCGTTATTATCTGTTTGTTTAATACTTCCAGCACTATAGTTTTCTTTATCGCGATTAACTTCAGGATCAGCAATACCTATTCCCAAACTAGAAGCACCTGGAGCAGACTCTGGATTAACAGAGGGCAGCGTTTCATCGTGATACTTAGCATTATGGTCAGAAGTTTTGTCCCCAAAAGACATAGGCGTATAACCACCACCCCTACCGACTCCACCAGTTCCATCGCCACCTTCGACAGTTATCATTTCCTGCTTAGAGTCTCCTTCACCTTGATTACCAGACGAACCTTCTTCACCAGCCTGCCCAGACTTACCACTTTTATCTCCGGACTGAGAACCATTCTGGCCTGACTGACCTCCTTCTTGTCCTGGTTGACCATTTTCTTGTCTCAACTGACTTTCTTTAGTGCCACTCATTTCGCTCTGAGTTCCCTCTTTGCTTTCCTGACTGCCATTTTGTCCATTCTGTGAATTTTCAGTCTCGGTTTTACCACTATTTTCTTTTGAATTATTCCCTTTTCCAGAACCGTCCTGTTTATTACCTTCAGGCTTTACAGAATCGTTATTAACAGCAAAGAAACTGTTATCCTTACTAGAAGCGCCAAATTCATCAGTCTTTTTTGATTCCATACTTTGCTTGAATTTTTCGCCAGTTGCACTGTCTATTAAATTCTTTTCAATCATTTTTTCAGCTAATTCAGAAGTATCCATCATCTTCTTCTGAATACTGTTATTCAAAGATTTAGAAAGATTACCAGCATTGGTATTGTTCATACCATTAGATGCACCAGAATCACCGAGATAGCTATTCAATAAATCATTAATCTCAGCTTCATTTAAGCCAAGCTGCCTTAATTGCTTTTTTAGTTTTTCTAATTCTTCTTGAACCTTATTTCTTTCTCCATTTGCTTTTTTAGCTTCTTTTGCATATTTTTCCAGCTTTTTTAAAACTTCCATATCTTTTATTCTTTTCTTCATTTCGTCGGAAGCTTCATAGCGCAATTTATCACTCATTTGGTCAAGAGCTTCAAAAGTAATCCCTGGCGATTCATTATTTGAGTTTTTTTCAATTTCATCTAGTGATGTTTCTAATTTAGCCCTTTCTTCAGAGCTAATCACTTCTTCCTGTTGAAGCAGTTCTATTTGCTCCTTTATTTCATTTACTTTTCTGGAAATATTTATTCTTTTGCCGCCTGACTTATTCATATTCAACAAAGGAACATAAAAACTACCGCAGACAAACAACATACAAATAAGAAGAATACCCAAAAGCTGTTTAAAATCCTCTGGCATTTTGCTTTCAGGAACGGCATAACGAGATTTTCTATAATTACTCCAACTTAAATCTCCCGTTTCATATTCAGATATAAGAAGTCCGCCAGCTTTATTATATGCATCAACACAGGCAATACAAACGTTTTCAGATGCTTTGTGTTTATTAGCATAATCAGCACCATAAATCACAGCCAAAGGGATACCATATATAAATAAAAATATAAATGGTGCTCTAAGATGAAGAATTCTAAATAATAGAATTACAACACCAGACAGAAGACACCAGCCGATAAAAAAGCGTATAAAAGCCAAAACCAATATTTGGGTGAAGTTATTCCTTTTAACGCTTTCTATTGCATCTTTAGCTGATAATAATCTGTCTGAACTATAATCCACTGAATTACACCTTAATTTATAATTGGTTTATTTTTTTATTTTAGTATTTGAAACTTCAGAAGCCATACGGAATCCTATTGGTTTTGAAGCATCTTCCGGCGACAATAAGAAATTCTTTAATCTTCCCAATAAATTCTTTTCTGCTTCTTTAAATAGGTAATCACAAAACTCTTTTACTCCCTCTGGAGTATTCTTAAAGTCTTTATTATCATCTACATTAAATGTGATTTTAGACCCACTTTTCTTAAAAACTATCAAAAATGTAAAAAATTTTTCTTCTAAAGACTTACCATTAACATTGATTGCAAAACCTATTGCAGCAGTACCGTTTTCACCGAATTCAGTATCAAATTCATCTCCATGTAAATGACCGCCTTCTGGAATAAATCCAGTGCTTGGAGGGAACATGAAAACCTTTGTTTCTGGGCATCCCAAACTTTCGATAATTGAATTCTTGAGTTCATGAACAAAATCTCGGCATTCCTGCTGATAGTCACGACATTCTTTTATGCCAATATCAAAAGCTTCACAAAGTTTTTTGTAACGATTTTCTCTTCTTGCCATCTTTTTACCTTCTTTATTATAGAATTTAACAGCTTAATACAATACTTTCATAGGCTCTGGAGCATTATGGCGAGGCCTGATTCTAGACTTATTAACTGTTCTCGTTATAATTCCCTTCTTTTTAGAACGATTGTTTAAACTTGAAACTTCTTTGTTTTTATGAGGAATAATAATATCTTTCTTTCGTTCTGTAAAATCTTCTTCTTCAGGAGGTTCAGCAGATTCAAATTCTAAGATTTCCTCTAATGTTCTAGGCGCATTACACTCTTCTACTTGATCCCAACCAGCCTGAGCTAACCAGCTAGTAAGTTTACTTTCTTCATAAAAACCTTCGTCAATAGCATCTCCCCAATAATAGCCCTTAGCCATTTTCAAATTTCCTGTAACTTCTGCAATTACACCTAGTCTATAAAAAGCCCATCTGGTTTTTTCTATATCAGCATTTGGCTTTTTGCTCTCATTTGTATAAATGGTAGAATAATAGTTTTGAGCTTTTTTATAGTCCTTAGCAATTAAAGCCTCTTCACCCTTTTTCCTATAATTATAATAATTATATCTTCCGCCACAGCAACCTGTTAATAAGAAAAGCAAAGCAAAGACTATTGCTGATAATATTTTAATATCTTTAATAAATCTCATTTTTAGCCTTTCTTACAGTTTGATTATTCTAATTACTTAAAGTTGAAACCCAATACTCGTTCAAACCATTATTTTCAGGAGGGTAAATAGAGGATGTCCAAGTAAAATCATGTATACCACTAGATGATTTACTTGTATCATCCATGGTTATACTTATAAGATAACTGTTGTCATCATTCAATTTTATTGTCATGTCACTAAGATACTCATCTCCGAAAGTCTGTCTTTTGCTGTCTGAAACGGCAAAAGCCGTTCCACTGTTAGAAGCAACAAACTTTCTTACAAAAGTCTTTTTATTGCCTTTTTTCTCTAATGAATAGTATGCAGTTCCGCCTTCTATTTTTACTTTGAATTCAGTATCTCCATTCCAGGTGTTTTCTCCATCCAATTCAACCTCTATATCTCCAACGGATCGAGAAATATCACTTCTAATCACTGATACTATCCAAAAAGCCTGATTTGCCGCTAATGCATTAAAACTACCCCTTTTTACATTTGTTGCCCCTCTAGACATCATAACAATAATAATACCTAATACTACTGAAAGAATAGCAAAACATATAAGTATTTCTACTAGAGTCATAGCTTTTTTCTTAATTGTTAGCACTTATGAAACCTCTCAAAGTATAACTCGAATCCCGACCTTCTTTACTTTTGTAATTCATTTCCAAAGTAACAACACAACCTATTACATATTGGTTATTATATCCATCATCTATAGTTTTTGCTGAAATAACCAAATTAGGACTCATATATTCATCAAAAGTTCCAACTTTTAAAACAACGGGAGGTTCACTACCCAAGGAGATTTCTCCACCAGATTCCAGTTTATATTCCTTCTCTGTATTGTCTTCTGGTAAACATTTAATATTCTGAGAGTTTTCAAGCTGTTCTAATATTTCAACAGTTAGCTGACTTGCCTTAATTTCATCAGCAGAACGAGTTACCTGTTGATGTGACGAACCCATTAATCCCCAAAGAGGAATAACAGCCGCCAGAAACACTGCAGAAGCGATTAAAATTTCAACCAGACTCATGCCTCTTTTGCTCATGGATTACTTCCTTTTGGGCCAACAGCCACACCAAGATATTTTATAAAACCTTCGTGAGTGGGGTCTAATTCAGAATTATATACTAAATAACCACCTTTATCAGGAATATTCTCTGGTTTAAACTCTTTAACAGCCATACCACCATTAATAAGAAGAGGGACATCTTTTCTATCAGCCTTGACTGTTCCTCCTTCTCCTAAAGCAACCAGATATGCTCTAACTTCTTTATTTCCTGAATTGTTAACAGTAATAGCTCCTTTTTCTGCAAGCAACATAAAAGGAGTATTGTCATGATTTTCCGGCGGAGGCAAAAAAACACCGACATCAATAGGGCCATCACTATATATGGTTCCTGCAGAATTAATACTCATATTGCTGAAACGAACATTTCCACTATCAGAAGTAACCTTATAAACAAGATTATTAAGATTCAGATCAGAACCATTTGAATTTGAACCGAAATAAGAATTCAATAAACTTTGTATGCCATCAGATGAACCTGATATTTCATAACAGGTTCTTAAGGAAAGACCTAAGGTGCTATCTTCTGCTTTACCAATTCCAGAAACATCTATTTTTCCAATACTTTCAGGCAAAAAACCAAGTTTAAATTCTCTACCGAAATTACCACTTGGTTTAAAAATAGTATTATTAACATCTGGAACCGAGGGATCGGGTGGAAGACTAATTTCTTCATTGTTTTTGGAATACTCAGATATAATATTATAGGTTACATCAATACTTCGTGTATTAGATTTGCTCATAACTTTATAATAATCAACAGCACTAATATTATCTACAGAATAATCCAGTTTTTCAAAATAATTCTGCAAAGCATCTGCGCCCTTATTATCTGAGTCATTTTCAAAATCATAACCATCAGAGAAGAATAAAAAGTTCTCAAAAGAATATTTATTTCCTGTTTCTGAAGAATAATTCTTTTTCAGAGATTCATATTCTGTATCATCTTGAGCATCGCCAATTCCTATTGTTGCAGCGAACAAAGATTCGCTTGAGCTTACAGGCAATAAATAGCCCATTTCAAGGTATCGGTCATCAACTTTACCAATAACTCTAGTTATGGATGGAACAATATTGTTTGCCCCAGAATTACTGCCATGTATCGCTCTATCACTGAACAAATGAAGACATGAGCTATTCCAAAATTTGTCAGTTTGGGATGAACCGGGCGGATTGTGTTCATATTCTGATTTTAATATCATTTTCCAAGTCTGATTTGAAGCACCTGTTAAAGAATCAGAAAAGCCCCAATAAGCAACTCTGAAACCAAGCTGCTCATTTTTATATAGATGCATATCCCATCTATCTCCAGAAGGGAAATCAAGCATTAAAGTCACAGGTGGTCCTGGATCTCTGTAAGAATAATAATTCTGTCCATATTTTTTACTTCCACTAGCACGATTTAATATAAGATGATTTCCCCCTATATAAATCCAGCCACGTTTCATCCACATATCTCCAGTTCCGTTATCCTCATCTCCCTCAAGACTTTTATTATCCAACAAAAATGGGTGCTTCCCATTGGCAGAATCACCGCAATCACTTTTGATTGAAACGGTATTGAAAGCTAAAGGGTCATCTGCTCCATCTGTCCAATAAAAATTAAACTTCGTAATTGGTATTGGAAAAGGAAAAACCACTTTAAAAGGTCTTGTTTCCTGCCAAATGGCACGGCTTTTGCCTATTTGTATTGTTACTCTTACAGTTAGTCGCCCAACTTTTTCCCAATCAAAAAATGTAACTTCATCTCCGATTCCCTTGGAAGATTTTAAACTATTTAAATCGCTAATATCAGAAAACCCTAATTCAATTAAAGGAGTCTCTAATTTTTCGTTGCCAATTGTTCCATAAAGTATATCCTTAGCAACTTCCCCACAGTAAAGATAAGGAAGCCATTCTTTACATAATCCTTCACTAAGTTTGTCTGCACTATTATTCAAGAAAATCCTTCGTAATGTTTGTCCCTGTGTATTAGTTGATTTATTATAATCGCTTAAATCACTATTTAAATGAGAAAAAACATATCTGCAAATAGATTGAGCACATTTTTCCGCCCTTAAATGCATAAGTATTTCACGACTTTCGTTGAATTTTCCCATTACCAGATAATTATAAGAAGCTACTAGAACAGCAAGAACAACGATTGCGCCAATAACAACGAAAAAGACAATCCCTTTACGATTACTACTTTTTCTTTTTATTTGAAATGGAGATAAAATCAATTCTGTAACCCTCCATTTTCTGAATTTTGTAAATGGTTCAAATTTTTATCCAACCAGCGTCTTGTACCTTCATGCAAAGGAACTCCCGTTTCTCTTAATATCTTCAAAATAGATTCAGAATCTGTTGGAACTGTTTCAAAAGCTTTAAACCGATATTTTAATCTAGAACATCCTTTAATAAGCATTTCTGTAACATATTCAACCAGTTCTGGAGATATATCAGATGTTGTCACCAAAACATTTGGAATTGCAATAGTCTTTATTTCAGGCTGATTTTCTTCGTAATAACCAGCAGGAATAGTGTATTTTACAGAAGTTGAAACTTTATTACAAATAAGGTCAATCTGTTTATCATCAAAACTTATAAGACCACAATGATAAAATATAATGGAATCTGCCACTGTACGATTCGGCATACCTGCCTGTATCATGGCAAAACCAATGTGAGCATCACCTATTTTTCTTACAACTTCTCCTATAGGAATATCAATACTGTGTTTTCCTGAAATATTTAAAGCTTCGAATATTTCTTTTGAAGTTCTGGCTGTAGAAGAGTTTTTTTGTCCGATAAAACCTTTTACATCACCTGGGAATACATAATTAGGCATTAAATCTTCCGGAGGCTTAATCATTTGAACCACATCATACCAAAGTGGCCATACAACTCTTATTTTAGGATTCGCAGAATAAGCCTCTTTTGCTATTCTTGCTTCAGACATACCAAATTCAATTCGTTTTGTCTGCAACAAAACAATATTATCTATAGAACCGTTTGTTTGAAAAGCTTTGAAAGAACCGCCATTTTTATCAATATTATCGTTAAACCACTTTTCTAACAGCTTTCCTGCAGCAAAGTAAGTTCCCAAAGTATTCCCGGTTCCAATAACATGATGCGAAGAAGAATATAAATTAGGGGGGATAGGAACATCTGAAATTTCTTCTTCCTCTTCGTTGAGACTAATTATCGCTAAAGTCGAAACAGCTATTAGTATAAAAACCAATAACCAGATAAGCTTTTTTATATTTTTACTATTCTCTTTCATTAGTACTTATCATATTTTAACCCTATATAATCAATATTCGCAACCTTTAGATTTATTATTATTTTATAGTTTAAAAATAAAAATTTAGTCCTTGCAAAAAAATCAAAAAAAAATAATTTTTCAAATAGTTTAATCTTGATAAACAATTGCCGATGTTATAATATATATATTATTCAAGGTGGAGTTGAATGAAGAATTTCGAAAAAATACTTTTGGTTACAGTATTTTTCTGTATACTTCCGGTAGCAAATCTCTTTGCATTATCTCAAGAAGCAACAGAAGCTATTGAAGCTATGCGTGCTCGTCTCCGCCTTTTAGAGTCCAATAGTGAACAGCCTTCAGAAATGGATTCTTCTAATTCCTCAAGCGATGAATATATTCCTGGTCGCGAACTTTCTGCTGTTTTAGCAAAAATCAGACGTGAAAGATTTGAATCTGAAAAGAGATTCAAACAAAATCATATCAAACCGGTTAACACAAATGAAAACGAAGTAACTACAGTTGAAGCAAAACCTGTTACTGAAGTTGAAGAAGAAAATATTATCGTAGCAAACGATCAGAATTCTTCAGAACCTGAAGTATCAATAGAAGAAAAACAAGTAATTGCTGTTCCAGCGGTTACTTCAAATACATCCGAAGAAAAGCCGACACAGACACAAACTGAATCTGAAGTAGCTAATACAGCTTCTCAAGATGAAATTATCATAATAGAAGCTATGGAAGCTGACGATTCTGAAGCCTGGTCTGTTCCGATTAAAAACAAAACTGGTGAATCTAATAAGGAAGAAACAGTTGTTCCTGCTCAGAAGGCCAATAAAAGTAATGAATACGTTACAGGTCAACTGTTAGAACGCTCAATCAGAAGAATTAGGCATAGTCAGAGACGTAATACTCCCGCAAGTAGTGAATTAGATTCAGCTTTGGAAGAATATGAAAAAAGACTAGCTAATAAAAAAGCAAGAAATTCCCAAGAAATTATTGCAAATGCAAATGATGAAATAGAAGAACTTTTCAAAAATTCTGAAAAATCTTCATCTTATGCTGAAAGCGAACAAAACAGCTACAACGAAGATAACGAAACTTCTGATAATGAAGAAAATACAATTGATGATGAAAAGTTTAATGATTATATTAGCAAATATGATTTTAAGATGCCAGAAAACTTCAGAATTATAGTTGAATAAAGTAAAGCAAATAAAAAGCCTGCGATTATATCGCAGGCTTTTTATTTGCCTTAATACCTTTTAATACTATTCCCTCACTCTCTAAATCCCTCTTGAATCTTGTCCTCTTATCTCTTATAACTTGTTGAAACGCTTCGCTGTGGGACACTTCGTTGTGGGACGTTTCACTGTGGAAATTGTCTAACAATTACCACGGGCAACGTCAGTTGCCGTCTCACAGATTGCGGCAGCAATCGTCCCACAGAGGCTTTAGCCTCATACCACCTACCACCAATCACTAACCACTAAACTTATATCTTATCTCTAAAAGATTGGCATACCACACTTTGTACAGAACTTTTCTTGTGGTGGATTTTCCTGACCACAATTAGAACATGCTATCATTTTAACTTCTTCAATCTGAATATTCTGTTTCATATCCTCTTCTTTCATATTTGGAGGTAAGTTATTAAGAGGTTTATTGGCTTTTGATTCAGATTTCTTAGGCTTATCTTCAACCAGAGATTTAGCCACATGACCAACATCTTTACCAATAACCTGACTCATATCTACACCATCTTTTACTTTCAGAACGCAAAAAATCTCGATAGGCATAGATTTACCTTTAACCATGATTGATTCACGCTGTTCGATATCGAAATAATCTTTAACTCTTTCGTAGGTTGCCCTTGTTATATACATTTCCATCCCTTTTGCCTGGGCCATAATACGAGCAGCAAGGTTAACATTATCCCCAATAACCGTATAAGAAAGAGCTTTTTCAGACCCCATATATCCAGCAGTAACTATTCCAGTGTTAACGCCCACCCCTATTTGAATAACAGGTTTTCCTTCTTTTTTCCAAACTTCCTGTAATTCTCTTAGTGCATCAAGCATTCTAACACCGCATAGAACCGCTCTAATCGGGTCATCACTTCGTGCTACTGGAGCTCCAAAAAGCGCCATCAATTCGTCACCTACGTATTTATCCAGCGTTCCGTCGAGTTCCATTAAGATATCTGTCATTCTGGTAAAATAAACGTTCAATTGTTCAACTATATCTGTTGGGTCCATATTTTCTGACATTTTTGTAAAACCACGAATATCAGAAAAGAAACATGATACTTCACATTTTTTACCACCCAGTTTCAAAGCTGACGGGTCTGACATGATCATTTCAGCAACTGCTGGTGAAACGATACGATTCAAGCTGCCTCTCAACTGTTCATTCTGCTTTAACTGGTCTTCACTAAGCTTTTGAGCTGAAACCAAATCATCCATTGTTGCAGAATATAATTTTGCGTTTTTCATAACCAAACCAGCAACATCTGCGCAGGTAGTCAGAAGATTCTGATCATCTCTGGTATAATCAGGATTATTCATTTCTTCAACATTAAGAATAGCGAACAGTTTTCCTTCTGCATAAATAGGAGCAGCCAAAATGGTACTGAGAACCCCTTTTCCAATCAACCCCTTCATCTGAGGATCCATTTCGCATTCCTTAACCCCAAAAGCCCCAGCCCCACCAGTGACTTCATTAATCTTCTGGTCCAAAAGATGAGTTATCATGCTGACTTCTTCATAAGGAACTTCAAAATTTTTATATTCAGAAGGTTTCATGCCAGTAGCTTTAACAATTCGAAGCTTGCCTTCTTTTTCGTCATTAAGAAGTAATTGAACTTTCTTTGCATCAAGACCTTTAGTAATAATTTCAACAGTATTCGCAAATATCTGGTCTCTATCAAGACTTTTGGTAAGATTTTTAATTCGCATAAGAGTTGTTGTAAGACGCATAGACCTTTTATTGAACTCTTCACGCATTTCTCTTACTTCGCGTTCCATACGTTCTTCGTTTGTTTCATTA
>JAEEGL012095899.1_pt1 | contig 13963 bp, 13 predicted proteins | sample 9134231 | NCBI WGS metagenome assembly JAEEGL01 (sample SAMN16246548, study PRJNA631951) | gut metagenome | biome: gut microbiome; feature: rumen; material: fiber-attached | host: Bos | place: Iran: Karaj | collected 2018-10
TAGTTGACAGTATTAGACTTCTGGCCTAATGTAGGTATTTTAATGTAAGCGCAGGACAGGGGAGTGGTGGAAGATGGCTGATGGAAGATGTATGATGGATGAGAGGGGAAAAAGGAAGGAGTTGGAACCACTTGGTTTCAACTCCTTTTGCTTCTGTCGGGATTATTATACTCGAACACCGAAGGTCTGTTTGAGGAAATAGATGACCCCTTTGTTCTCCTTCTGCTGCTGTTGCTGCTGTTGTTGCTGCTGTTGTTGCTGCTGTTGTTGCTGCTGTTGCTGCTGCTTCTGTTTTACTACAACCTGTGACTGTGGTCCCTTTACTCTTACCCTTACTCTGATAGCGTCAGCATTGGTTGTGAAAACGAATGAGAGAGCGACTGCTGCAAGCGTACTCATGAGCACCTTCTTTGCATTGAAAATGTTGTTTGCCATAATTATAAATTTTTAGTTATTGATAAAAGTCTGTTTAATTGTGTCGTTTGTTTCCTTTCGACGATGCAAAGTTATGGCAGTTTTTAGGAAGAAACAAGAATTTTGCTGTTTTTCGTCTGAGTTTGTTGCGACAGCTGCGCCCTTTTGCGACAAATCCGCAATAGGGCGGGAATAGTTGTCGCAAATACTAATGATGAGAGTCCCTATGATTCTTATTAATCCCGCAAATTTTCCGTTTTTGTTTTCGTTCTCTTGAGAAAAGTATTTATCTTTGCAAACGAATACAGACACAATAAAAAAATGAATATGATAGACTCACTCGTAAATATTGTTCTTGAAGCATCGCAGCTGATGCAGACGGAAGATTTCAGCATTTCGCAGAAAGAAGGAGTAGCCAATATCGTGACATCATCTGATATAGCAGTACAGGACTTCCTCTGCCAGCATCTTAGCCGATTGATTCCTGGCTGCGGGTTCCTCTGCGAGGAGGACGACATTCACGAATTGTCGCACGAATACTTGTGGATCATAGACCCCATAGATGGTACGGCCAACTATAGCCGGGGCATTCGTGAATGTGCTATCTGTGTGGGACTCTGGCATCAGGGGGCTATGGAGATAGCGGCCGTCTATCTGCCCCGTACTGACGAACTCTTCACGGCAGAACGAGGAAAGGGGGCTTTCTTGGACCATCCTAAAGGTGACAAGTGCAGAAAACAGATTCATGTCAGTGAGCGGCCGTTCGAGAACGCAGTACTTTGTACAGCTCTGCCTGTCTATCACAAGGAGTATGCTGAAGTCTGCTCGCAGATCATCTGCAAAGCCTTTATGCAGTGTAACGACATCCGCCGCTTTGGCGCTGCTGCCCCTGAGCTGTGCTATCTGGCTATGGGACGATGTGAGCTGTATTTCGAATATCTCCTTTCTCCATGGGATTTTGCCGCTGCCTCATTGATTCTGCAAGAAGCTGGTGGCGTATGCTGCAGTCGCGAAGGCAACGCTCTTGACTTTACCTCACCCTCCGGCGTCCTGGCTGCTAACAATCAGGAAAACCTGCAGCGCCTTACTTCAATAGTAAAAGGTTTTGTATGAAAAAGTGGCTCTTGGGCATAGTGGCGGTACTGGTGGTGCTCTTGGCTGTTACCATCGGAACGAGTTTCTATATGCTTGACTATGCGCTGGCGCCAGATGGTAACAGGGCAGATATGGACTCCTGTTATAACCAGTTGTTTGAACGCTATCCCGATACCAAGCCTTGGGTAGACAGTCTGAACAGGGTAGGGGCATTGCGTGACACGTTTGTCGTCATGCCGACAGGTGAGCGCCATCACGCTCTTTACATCCATCATGGTAGCAACAAGACGGCGTTGATCCTCCACGGCTGGCGGAACAGTGCGGTGAAGTATCTCTTCCTGGCTCGTCTCTATGAACACGTGTTGGGCGGCTACAATGTGGTGTTGCCCGACCTGCATGCCCACGGCTTGAGTGAGGGCGACATGATTCAGATGGGGTGGCTGGACAGAAAAGACGTGCTCCACTGGCTCACCATCTTCCAGACGGACACGATGGTGGTGCACGGAGTGTCGATGGGTGGCGCTACAACGATGATGCTGTCTGCCGAACAGATGCCCGAGGGTATCAAGGACCTGCGCTTTGTCGACGACTGTGGCTATACGAGTGCATGGGACGAGTTTGCTGGTGAATTGAAGGGGCAGTTCGGACTGCCTCCATTCCCGTTGATGTATACTACCAGCATGCTGTGTAAGATGCGCTATGGCTGGAGCTTCAGCGAAGCATCGGCCATTGATGCTGTACGCCAGTCACACTATCCGATGCTCTTCATTCATGGGGACGCAGACACCTTTGTACCTACAGAAATGGTCTACCGACTATATCAGGCGAAGTTCTCTAACAAGAAGCTCTGGATAGCACATGGTGCTGAGCATGCATGCTCCTACCTGATGCATCCGGACGAGTACACTCGCCAGCTCAGCGACTTCCTGAAGTAAGGTGTTGATGCCTTCTATTTGGTCTCTAACTGGACGGTCAGTGGTTGACGAATGTTGGAGAGGTATTCTTCTGCAAGGAGCTGCCAATGGGGAAGGGTACGGACGTCGTAGTTACTCCAAGCCGAACCGAAATAATAGGTGTATGGCTTGCCCTTGTACTGTCGGACAAGGCCGACGACATGGGCGGGTTTACCTTCTAACAGGGTAGTCTCGTCAACGCCTTCGGGAAAAAGTGCTCCTACGTATATTTGTGGATGGACTTTCGGATTGTCCGTAGGGTCAGCGTAAAGTACGTAGTTCTTGCCTTGTATCGGATTCTCGCCACCATGTAACACTACGCCGGCAGCGAGTGTTAACGGCTTGCGGATGCCATCATACCATACCGTCATCTTGTTGTAGTGCGAGCCCTTGTCGAGTATGATAAGGCGATGCTCCGTTGTGCCGTCGGCTGTTGTGCCATAGGTCAGCTCGGCAGTGAAGCGGAGCGGACCATTGTCGAGAATCTTGCAGTTGGTGAAACAGTAAGGGAAGATCAACTGACCATCCTTCATCAGGGCTGGAGCACCACAGCCCAGACTGGGTCCTACGGAATACACGTCCATGCCATAGCCGTGGTCAAGGTGGAACGAGTTATTTCTGAATATCTCTTCGCCCTCTTTGCGCTTTCCTGCTTTCTTCAGAGAGTCGCTCTGGTGCCATCCCCAATTGTGCAGGCGGTAACGCTCCTCAACGACAAGATCAGGGATGTTCTTGACCCACACATCTGTACCGAACGACCGCTCACCCGTCCGCTGGAGGGCTGGACCATACATACGGTAGATGCCTCGGTCATTCTCCCAAGTGAGGTCGTCAAGGCGTTCTGGATAGACCCGTCCGTAGACTTGCGGTATGAATGGCGATGGTTGTCCCTTGCTGATGGTGTATGTCACCTTGCCCTTCGGCTGTATGGAGACATATAGCAACAGTTTGCCATTATAACTTTTCTGATAGGTCATCTGCTGACCTAATGCATTCCTTACTACCAGCGAATCACTGGTCTGCAGACCAAGTGACTGACAGATAGCATGCAGGTCTGCCTCCACTACCTCCTGTCGCTGATTGGCAGTAGGGTTTGCCACGTTAAGGCATACTTGCTGGCCTGTCGCACTCATTGGGCAGAACAGCCCAGCGAGGATAAAGAGTGATATGAAAAGGGTTTTCATCATTTTTTCAGTTATCGGGTGCAAATTTACTGAAAAATAATCGAAATGATTCACTATTCATGAAAAATATTCGTACACAAGCCATTTTCCAAATGTGGGTGCTTTCGTGTGAAGTGATCCCGTTGGGATTGACTTCGTCAATCCCTGTAGGCTGGCGCCAGCCATCCTACAAAATCTTAAAAGGCTCCAAAGAATTTAAAGCAAGCTTTATTCTTTGAAACCTTTTAATCTTTAGTGATCCCGTTGGGATTCAAACCCAAGACCTTCAGAACCGGAATCTGACGCTCTATTCAGCTAAGCTACGGGACCTGCAAATAAGATTGTTTGCAAAAGTGCATGCAAAGGTACAAAAAAGAAGTGAAAAGTGAAAAGTCAGAAGTGAAAAGTTTGGAGAATTATATTCTTTTAAGTATTGGTTGTGAGTGCAAAATGATAGCTTATAATCAACTTTTTCTTTCATTTTGCAAAATATTTTGGCTTTTTGCTTGCTTGTTAACATAAAATTAGTACCTTTGCAGACGCAAAATGTAAAATGGATAAATTGTAAACAGTCAAATAGAAATATAGAAGATGAGTCAACTGTTAAAACCAATAGGCTACCAGCCTTTGCTCAATGCTAAACAGACGGAGCAGGGTATCAAGATGATTAAGGAGTTTTTCCAGCAGAACCTGTCTACCGAACTGCGTCTGCGTCGTGTGACGGCTCCACTCTTTGTGCTGCAAGGACTGGGCATTAATGACGACCTGAACGGTGTAGAGCGTGCCGTGACGTTTCCTATTAAGGATCTGGGTGACGCACGTGCTGAGGTTGTCCACTCACTGGCTAAATGGAAACGCTTGTCGCTGGCTGAGTATGAGGTAGAGCCAGGCTATGGTATCTATACCGATATGAATGCCATCCGTGCGGATGAGGAGTTGGATAATCTGCACTCGCTGTATGTAGACCAGTGGGACTGGGAGGCTGTTATCACCAAGAATCAGCGTACTATTGGTTTCTTGAAGAATGTTGTTGAGCGCATCTATGCTGCCATCCGTCGTACGGAATATCTGACTTGCGAGACTTATCCGCAGATAAAGCCTTTCTTGCCTGAGGAGATACACTTTATCCACGCTGAGGAGTTGCTGCAGATGTACCCTGACAAGACTCCTAAGGAACGTGAAGACGCCATCTGTAAGAAGTATGGTGCTGTATTTATAATAGGTATAGGCGGTAAGTTGTCGAATGGTGAGAAGCATGATGGTCGTGCACCGGACTACGATGACTGGTCGACGGAGGGCGAGAATGGTCTGCTGGGACTGAATGGTGACATCCTTATCTGGTATCCTGTGCTGGGACGTTCGTTCGAGTTGTCATCTATGGGTATCCGTGTGGACAAAGAGAGTCTGCTGCGCCAGTTGGCACTGGAGAACAAGGAAGAGCGTAAGAGTCTCTATTTCCACCAGAAGTTGCTAAACGACGAGCTGCCTCTCTCTATTGGTGGCGGTATCGGTCAGAGCCGTCTGTGTATGGTACTTCTGCACAAGGGCCATATCGGCGAGATTCAGGCTTCTATATGGCCTGACGAGATGCGTGAGGAATGTAAGAAACTGGGTATGACGCTGATATAATGAAAGATGTCAGTAGGCAGATGTAAGATGTCAGGCCAACTCAAGATTTAGAAGTTCCCTCAATTTTGCGATTGAGGGATTTTCTTTTTCCATCAGTTCATACTGTTCACGACGTGAGAGAATAGGGGTAAGTTCTTCTTGCTCAGCCAAACGAAGGGAGAGCGTGATAGACTTGTTGTGAAGATAAAGCTTCAGCGTGCTTAAAATGCTGCCCTTAATCTGCTCCAATTGTTCCAGTGCCACCTGGTTGTCTGCCGTCACCTCAACATTGGGGAAGTCAGTAATGACAGGATTCATATTCTTCATGCGTACTGCGATACCGCTGAACTTCTGTGGCATGCGGTTGCACATCAGCATCCATTGCAGTTCCAGGTCTTGCTGGCTGAACGTCTGCTCCTCGTCTTTGGGAGTAGCGTTGGGGTCGGAGGCATCCAGAGTGCCAGGAATGACAGACATCTTCTTGGGACGTGCGTTCTGCAACACGTTCTTGAATGACATACTGACCGCCGACTTCAACATGGGGCGCTTAGATGTATTAGACGTACTAGGATTACTAGTTGTATTAGTTGTATTAGTTGTACTAGACGTACTAGGTATACTAGATGTACTAGTCTCAGTAGACACCACGCGTTCAGCAGCAGCTACCTGCGGAGCTGCTTTCTGTTGCTGAATGGCTTGTGTCAATTGCTTAAACAGGGATTTTAATCTTCTGGGCTTACGCCCACTGCCAGCGCTGTCGTCAGGCTGGGTAATCTGCGCTATCTCAATCAGTGTCAGTTCCACCAGTAACCGTTTGTTACTGGACTGGCGGTAGTTGATGTCGCACTGGTTGATGATGCGCAAAGCCTGATAGAGGAATGGTATCTGGCACTTCTGTGCCTGTTGCTGATAGCGCTGCCGTTGTTGGTCACTTACCTCCAGCAGGGGGAGTGTCTGTTCGTCGCGTGCCATCAATATGTTGCGCACATGCTTGGCCAGTCCTTGTATGAGCAGGCCTCCGTCGAAGCCTTTGTTGATAATGCTGTTCAGCAGTACCATGATGTCCATCGCCTTGTTCTCAAGGGCGAGGTCAATGATGCGGAAGTAGTTGTCGGCATCCAGCACATTGAGGTCTTCAATCACTTTCTGGTAAGTGATGTTACCCTGACAGAACGATGCAGCCTGGTCGAAGATACTCAGTGCGTCGCGCATGCCGCCATCAGCTTTCTCTGCAATTACTGCCAGTGCTTCCTCCTCGACGCTGATGCCCTCCTTCTCGGCAACCTTCTTCAAGTGGTCGATGGTATCGCGTACTGTCATACGCTCAAAGTCGTATATCTGGCAACGGCTCAGGATGGTGGGCAGTATCTTGTGCTTCTCCGTAGTTGCCAGAATGAAGATGACATGCTGGGGTGGCTCCTCCAGTGTCTTGAGGAAAGCGTTGAAGGCTGCAGTGGACAGCATGTGTACCTCGTCGATGATGAACACCTTGTACTTACCAACTTGCGGTGGTATGCGTGTCTGTTCCATCAGCGTCTTGATGTGCTCTACAGAGTTGTTTGATGCAGCGTCAAGTTCAAAGATGTTGAATGAGCGCTGTTCGTTGAAAGCCTGACACGACTCACACTGTCCGCAAGCCTCGCCATTGGCTGTTGGCGACATGCAGTTGATAGCCTTGGCAAAGATGCGTGCACAAGTTGTCTTACCAACACCACGAGGTCCGCAGAAGAGGTAGGCGTGAGCCAGTTTGCCGCTGCTCACCGCATTCTTCAGTGTGGTTGTCAGCGCCTGCTGTCCTACCACCGTGTCGAACGACGTCGGGCGGTATTTTCGTGCTGATACGATATATTCTTCCATGATAAAAACGAATTTGCCCACAAAATTACAAAATATTTATGATATAAGAGCGATTAATTATGAATTATTTCGTAATTTTGCAAACGTAATTGAAAAAGAGAATGAAAAAGCTTAAGTCATTATTGCTCCGAGTCTATCATGTTAAGGCGCTGAAATATGTTGTTGTAACACTGATTGGCATTCTTGTCATTGGGTTTATTGACGAGAACAGTATCTGGCACCATTTTGTTAACAGACAGCGCATCAGCGAGTTACAAGAGGAGATAGATCGCTATAACCATCAGAATGCAAACGATCAGGCTCAGATTAAACAACTTGACAGCGACCCTAAGGCTATCAAGAAGATAGCCCGTGAGCGTTACTTCATGAAGGCTGATGACGAAGACATCTATGTATTGAGCGATGACAAATATACTGGTAAAAGCATATTGAACGATGAGGCAGCTGAATAAGTTTGAGGGACTCGCCATGTTGCTGGGTGGACTATTGATGGTTGTCGGCGCTGGCGCCAATGTGTTGTTCTGTTTGTGGGCTCCTTATGTATTCGCTCCTGGTGCCCTGCTGTTTGTCGCTATGCAACTGCGTCAGCGCTACGAGGGTAGGAACTTTACGATTCGTCGTCTGCGCCGCATCCAGATTATCAGTGATTTTCTGTTTCTTGTAGCTGGTTTGCTCATGCTTGCCAATCAACAGAATTTTCTGGGACTCGACCAGCTGTCATATATTAAATATGTACATAACAACTGGGTCGTTGTCCTTTTGGTGGCAGCCGTGCTACAACTCTACACAAGCCACCGTATAGCCACCGAATTAGAGAAAGACACCAAATAAATGCTAAATATTTGCGCAAAAGTTTAAAATTGCGCAAATATTTTTCTTATTTCAATATATCATTGTACATTTGTCGGTGAATTTGGAATGTAAGCTATCGCTATGAATAAAAGTATATACTCGATTTTAGCCGTTGTTGCGGTGTTGTTATCTTCTTGCGCCAGTTCCTATAACGTGCGTGGAACGTCTTCTGTTTCTGCGCTCGATGGTAGCAAGCTCTATCTGAAGACGTTGAAGAATAACGAACTCAAGAACATTGACTCTTGTGAGGTTGTACATGGAGAATTCCAGTTTGCTGGTCTGTTGGATACTATCCGGATGGCCAGTCTCTTTATGGACGATGAGAGCATTATGCCCCTCGTATTGGAAGAGGGCGAGATCGTTATCAGTATTGAGAATGCACTGCAACGTGTCGGCGGCACTCCGCTGAACGATAGCCTCTACGTTTTCATCGATAAGCATAACCAGCTAACTAACCGCATGAGCGAGCTGGGCCATCGTCAGAGTCAGATGTTACTCGATGGCATTGACGAGGAACAGATTAATCGTGAGCTCAATATCGAGGCCAATCAGATTGCTGCGGAGGAAGACCAGTTGGTTACCAAGTTCATATGCGACAACTTTGACAACGTGCTGGGTCCTGGCATCTTTATGATGATAACCAGTCAGTATCGTTATCCCATCCTGACCCCTCAGATTGAGGAAATTATGTCAAAGGCAAGTGACAGCTTTAAGAATGATGCTTATGTCCGCGACTATTATCAAGCCGCTCAGGAGAACGAGGCCCGCATGAATGGTACAAAGGATATGGAGGACATCCCAGCTCCGCAGCCAGATTCTACCATTGTGCAGCCTGTAGCCCCCTTGACCAATGTTCCCCAGCCATGAAGACACTCATTCGTGGAGGACATATCGTCAACGAGGGACGCGTCTTTGATAGCGACATAGTCATTGAAGACGGCAATATCATAGAAATTAGTCAGCAGCCTACAGATTTCGACGACGTCGTCGATGCTGCAGGCTGTTATGTGTTACCTGGCATTATTGACGACCACGTTCACTTCCGTGAGCCAGGACTAACTGATAAGGCCGATATTGATACGGAGAGTCGTGCTGCTGCCGCAGGTGGCGTTACCAGCTATTTCGATATGCCCAACTGCAATCCGCAGACCACTACACTGGCTGCGCTGGCTGGGAAGCAGACTTTGGCTCGTCAGAAGAGTCACGTAAACTATGCCTTTTTCTATGGCGCAACCAAGGATAATATTGATACATTCAGTCAACTCGATGCAGCCAGCATACCAGGCATCAAGCTTTTTATGGGCTCCTCGACAGGCAATATGCTTGTTGACCGTCAGGAAACGCTTGAGCAAATCTTCAAGAACTGTCGGTTGCCGTTGATGGTGCACTGTGAAGACACTGCCATCATCAATCGTAATATGGCCAGTGCCAAAGAGGCGTGGGGCGAAGATCCTCCAGTCTCGCTGCATGCCATGATACGCTCGGAGGAGGCGTGCTTAACGTCTACCCGTAAGGCTGTCGAACTGGCAAAGAAATATGGTACGCGCTTACATGTAGCCCATATCTCTACTGCCGAAGAGTTGGAGCTGTTTGACAGTCCTCAGATTACAGCTGAGGCCTGTGTGGGCCATCTCTATTTTACCCAACTCGACCACGAACGCCTGGGTGCCAAGATCAAGGTCAATCCCGCCATCAAGACACCTGTTGACCAGTTCCTGCTGCGCGAGGCCCTTACTGATGGGCGCATCACAGTTGTTGCTACTGACCACGCGCCCCATCTGCTCAGTCAGAAAGAGGGTGGGTGTGCCAAAGCTGCCTCAGGAATGCCGATGGTGCAGTTCTCGCTGGTTACCATGCTCGAACTCGTTGACGAGGGCGTGCTTACCATTCAGCGACTAGTTGAGCTGATGTGCCATAATCCTGCTCGTCTGTTTGGCGTCCAGCAGCGTGGCTTCTTGCGGCCAGGCTATAGAGCCGACATCACTATTGTACGCCCCAAGAGTCCGTGGACAGTTACCAATGATGTCATTCTCAGCAAATGTGGCTGGAGCCCAGTTGAGGGACACCAGTATCAGTGGCGCGTAGAACGTACCCTGTGCAATGGTCAGACGGTTTATGCCAATGGTCACGTTTCTGCCGATGTCCTTGGCGAGCCCATCACTTTCTCGCATACATGATCATCTCTTACGACATACACCAACTCAAGCCCTATATCAACTGGGACTACTTCTTCTACGCATGGGGCATGCACAACAAACCCCTTGACGAACGTAGGAAGTTGCAGGAGGAGGCAGTGTCTGTGTTATCTGATTTGGAAGGAAGATATAAGGCTTATGCCTTGTTCCTTCTGATGGATGCCCACAGCGAAGGTGACGACATCGTGTTAGGCGATGGACGCCGCATACCCTTACTTCGCCAGCAACAGCCTGGCAGTGAGTGTCTGTGTCTGGCAGACTTCCTTCATCCCGAGCACGACCGGATAGGTCTTTTCGCTACTTCCGTCGATATGGGTTTGGAGAAAGACTTCGACCATGATACCTATCTGAAGATGATGGTGCAACTCTTGGCCGATAGACTGGCTGAGGCTGCCGCAGAGTGTATGCACGAGTCTGTCCGCAAAAACTATTGGGGCTATGCTCCTGACGAACAGTTCACCATGAAGCAGTTGCATGCCGAACAGTTTCAGGGCATCCGTCCTGCAGTGGGTTATCCATCGTTACCCGATACCAGTCTCAATTTTGTGCTCAATGAGGTGCTTGACTTCCATCAGATAGGCATCCGTCTGACGGAGAGTGGAGCCATGAAGCCCCATGCCAGTGTCTCTGGCCTGATGATTAGTCACCCTGCTGCCCATTATTTCCTGCTGGGTACCATTGGTCAGGATCAGATGACTGACTATGCCCGTCGTCGGGGCCTACCCGTTGAGATAATACGTAAATTCCTTAGTTCCAACCTATGATAGCTCGTTTTGCCATCCCGTTTTTCCTTTTCGTAGGCTTCATCTTGTTGCCTGCCCTCATTTTCCTGCTCTCACGCTGGCTGCTGCCTAAGCGCTATCGCCAGTTGGTGGGTATCGTCCTCGCTGCCGTCATCATCGGTTTGGTGGGTTACGGAATGACAGCAGGCTTCCGACAGATGAAGGTGGAACAGATAGAGTATGCCTCTGCAGACCTTCCCGCAGCCTTCGATGGCTATCGCATCGTCTTATTCTCCGATGTCCATGTGGCTTCATTGACAAAATTTCACGAGCCTTTGGTACAACAACTCATTGACAGCATCAATGGTCAAGCTCCAGACATGATAGCCTTTGTGGGCGACATGCAGAATGTGCAGCCTGAAGAACTCATCCCGCCCATGCTCTTTTTCCGCCAACTCTATGCACCAGATGGTGTCTTTGCTGTGTTGGGCAACCACGACTATGCCACTTACCAGACGGGTGACGATGCTACTAAAGAAAGCAACTGCCAGTTGACGCAGAGTATTATCCGCAAGATGGGTTTCGACCTGCTGATGAACGAACACCGCATCATACATCGCGATTCTGACTCTATTGTTGTGGCAGGAATGGAAAACTGGGGAGTGGCTAAACGTATGCCCCGTCGAGGCGATGTTCAGAAGACATTGGCTGGGGTCAATAGTCAACAGGCCTTTACGCTTATGCTCCAGCACGATCCTACTTGTTGGCGTGAGAAGATTTTGCCTGAGTGTAATGCCCAGCTAACGCTTAGCGGTCACACTCATGGTGGCCAGTTTTCTCTCTTTGGCTGGTCTCCCGCAGCTCTTACCTACAAGGAGTGGAAGGGTATGAACTATGAAGGTTCGCGTGCGCTCTACGTCTCTACGGGTGCAGGATCGCTCATTCCCTTCCGTCTGAATCAGCCAAGAGAAATTGTTGTTGTCACATTGAAAAGAAAACATTGAATACCCAACTCTTAACTCATTATGAAATACTTCTACTATATCTACCAACTTCTCGTTGCACTGCCTGTCACCGTGATCATTACCATCCTCACTGCTGTTGAGGTGGGGGTAGGGTGTGCAATTGGCGATGGTCACTTCTGGGGCTACTATCCAGGACGCTGGTGGGCTCGCATTATAACTCGAATATTCCTCTTACCTGTCAAGGTCGAAGGTCGCGAGCATTTGGAGCCCGATCAGTCATACGTCTTTGTGGCTAATCATCAGGGCGCCTTTGATATTTTCCTTATCTATGGCTATCTGGGACGTAACTTCAAGTGGATGATGAAGTATCAGTTAGGCAAGATACCCTTTGTGGGCTATGCCTGTCGCCGTTCTCATCAGATATTCGTTGATAAGCGTGGACCATCGAAGGTCAAGGCTACCTACGAAGCTGCACGTCACACCCTCCAGACGGGCAATTGCTCTGTCGTAGTATTTCCCGAGGGCGCTCGTTCATTCACAGGTCACATGGGTGCTTTCCGCAAAGGAGCTTTCGCTTTGGCCGACGAGTTGCAACTGCCTGTTGTACCGCTGACTATCAATGGCTCTTTCGATGTCATGCCCCGCATGCGTGATTGGCATTTTGCACAATGGCATCCTCTCTCGCTTACTATTCATCAGCCTATCTATCCGATAGGTCAAGGTGCGCAGAATGTTCAGGCAACTATGAACCAGGCTTATGACAGTGTGATGTCTGCCCTCGAGCCGCAATATCAAGGTTATGTGGAGAACCCGGACCAATAGTCCAATCCTCAAAGAATGATAAAACTCCATACCTTTTTCATTTATCTGGGCCGATAATTTTGTCAGCCCAGATTTTTTTTATAATTTTGTGGCCGATTTAAACTTAAACATATATTGTAGATATGATCAACATTACTTTTCCGGACGGATCTGTTCGCTCGTATGAGCAGGGCGTTACCGGATTCCAGATTGCTGAGAGCATCTCGCCAGCTCTGGCACGCAGCGTGGTAAGCTGTGGCGTGAATGGTGAGACCGTAGAGTTGAATCGTCCTATCAACGAGGATGCAACCATTGCACTCTACAAGTTTGAAGACGAGCAAGGCAAGCATACCTTCTGGCACACCTCTGCACACTTGTTGGCTGAGGCTCTGCAGGAATTGTACCCTGGCATCCAGTTTGGTTTTGGTCCTGCCGTCGAGAATGGTTTCTTCTATGATGTCTTGCTGCCTAATGGTGAGATGATCAAGGAGAGTGACTTCCCCAAGATTGAGGCAAAGATGAAGGAACTGGCTGGCAAGAAAGAGCCGGTGGTTCGCAAGGAGGTGGCTAAGGCCGACGCCCTGAAGCAGTTCGCTGCCGACGGACAGACCTACAAGTGCGAGCACATCGACCAGGACTTGGAAGACGGTTCAATCACCACCTATACGCAGGGTAACTTCACCGACCTCTGCCGCGGTCCGCACCTCGTGGATACGGGCGAGATCAAGGCTGTGAAGCTGACCTCTGTGGCTGGTGCTTTCTGGCGTGGCGATGCCAGCCGCGAGCAGATGCAGCGCCTGTATGGTATCTCGTTCCCCAAGAAGAAGATGCTCGACGAGTATCTGGAAATGCTGGAGGAGGCCAAGAAGCGCGACCACCGTAAGATCGGTAAGGAGATGGAGCTGTTCATGTTCTCCGACAAGGTTGGTAAGGGTCTGCCCATCTGGTTGCCGAAGGGTACCGAGCTCCGCCTGCGCCTGCAGGATCACCTGCGCAAAGTACAGAAGCGCTTTGGGTATCAGGAGGTTATCACTCCTCACATCGGCTCGAAGAATCTCTATGTAACCTCTGGTCACTATGCCCACTACGGCAAGAATTCGTTCCAGCCCATCCGTTCCCCCGAGGAGGATGAGGCGTACATGCTGAAGCCGCTGAACTGTCCTCACCACTGTGAGAGCTTCGCATGGAAACCCCGTGCATATCGTGATCTGCCTCTGCGTATCGCTGAGTTCGGTACTGTATACCGCTACGAGCAGAGTGGTGAGCTGCACGGACTGACCCGTGTACGTTCGTTCACACAGGACGATGCCCACCTGTTCTGTCGTCCTGACCAGGTGA
>JAEEGL012683400.1_pt1 | contig 13963 bp, 24 predicted proteins | sample 9134231 | NCBI WGS metagenome assembly JAEEGL01 (sample SAMN16246548, study PRJNA631951) | gut metagenome | biome: gut microbiome; feature: rumen; material: fiber-attached | host: Bos | place: Iran: Karaj | collected 2018-10
CCATCGACGTCCCAACAGCCACCAAGGGTGTAATCCTTAAAAGCCGTAGGAGTCTCGACTGGAGCCCAGATGTAACGACCTTTACCACAATCTTCTTCTCCTTCAGGGCATTCGTTGACTAATTGATTCCCATCAACAGACTCCACTGTAGGAGCAGATATGGTTTCAATCGCTCCACCGTCAGTTTCAATGACAGCAGGGACTTGCTCTTCAGAAAGCTCCATGGTATAGGTAACTTCTACCGTGGTTCCTTCCTCTGTTGGTTTCACCGATAGAGTGACTCCAACACCAAGAGCAGCTCCGACTACAGCCGTAACGAGGGCGTAAATCAGAGCTTTTAGATTGAGTTTTTTACTCATATCGTTTCTCCTTTAATTGTTAATGTACAAGTTCATTATAGCACGAGCTATTTTTCATCAAGTTGCTTGACGAAGTCGTTATAGTATTTCCAAGCGGTCTCAGTGACCTTATCAACAAGGTTATCAGCCGCCTCAAACAAGGTCTCAGGTTCCTTAGAGGACCACTCAGAGCCATATTTTGAAGTAGTTACACCAGCACCATTTTTAAGGGTGACATCAATGTCTAACTTATACACAGCAGCATGTAGGCGTGTATTGTAGTCATACATTGATGGGTTGACTTTAACTAAAATATCTCCGTCATCAAGGTAAAAAGTTCCAACACAGCTCAATACAAGCCTTGCCTTCTTACGAGTCATCCTCTTGATAATATCTGGCATACCTTCTTCAGAGCCAGCCAAACTCATCACAGTTTCCTCACGGAATTCATCGCATCTTTTATCGAACTTGCAGTAATCAATTCTTTCAATTTTCTTCTTTGACGAACGAGCCATTTTTAGTTTTTCCTTTCCTGTCTTTAATTGTATTATAGGCTTCTGCGAGACAATCGATGATATTATAGCCAAGAATATCAGCGAGTATGATTAACGTAACTGCGGTGTCACCTAAAGCGTCTTCCATTTCGTCAGAGTCGAATCTGCTTCTGGTGAGCTCATGGGCTATCTCGCCTACCTCTTCGTTGAGCTTAGCAAATTGCATCACCGAGTCATCTATCTTGTGTTCACGTCCCCATATTGCCACCTTCTTTATTAGTTCCTCCGGCGTCTCGCAATCTGCTAACAGTAAATTGGTTCTTGTTATAGTATTCATTTTCAATTAACTCCTCTTGGTCCATTAAATTTTTTGTTAGTGCATTTGCAAGGCAAAGTGCTGCGAATCTATCCATGGTGAACTTGCAAACTGGATTGCCACTATCACCCTTCACCTCCAGCTCAATCATGAAACCGTCAGCGTCTTTGCTCGGCAGGACTCGTGTGGTTATCGTACTCCCATCATTGAAAGCGTGAGTAATGAATCCTGTGTCTTTAAATGTGTGTATTGGTGGCATATAGAATATCATGCCTTTTTTATCTTCTTCCATTAAACATGTCCTCCAGTTCATACCTTATAATTTCTGGTTCACCATCCTTCACCAGCAAGTATTCATTGCACGGATTGTAGTTAGAGAATACATCAGTAAACCAAATCCTGCCAATGTTTTCTATTTGCTTAACTGGGGTATGTCCCACGACTTGCCTAAAAGGTGCAGGGTCTGCCACAAGTTCAGTAAGGTCTGCCCAGACTGGACTAGGGTAATCGCTACCACCTCTAGCTGGGCCAACATGACTAAATGGTAATAACTTCTCTGAGAATCGTGGATATGAGTCAATCTTGTCTATCCCCTTTTCTACAATCTCTGGCCCAACCTTTTTGTGCAATTTGAGTCTCAAATCATTGGCAGTAATCACCTGATTTTCTTTTAGCCAGCCTGTAGTCACACCAGCATGAGAATAAAGTATCCCGTCCTCAGCATAACAGAAAGCAAATCTGTAATCCTTGATGAGAAAATTGTAAACATCAGGTTGTACCATTCTGTTAAACCCTGAGCATGGGTAACCTAAATAGCTCAACTCATGATTCCCCATTAAAGGAATTACATTAGGATTGCTTCGTAATACTTTTTTAAGGTACTGTATCATCTCTAAGTACTCGTAGTTCATAGCGTACCAGTCATCAAAGTAGTCACCTAGCATTATGATTTTATCTGCACGATGCTTTCTAGATAACTGGAGCCCCTGCTCTATAACCTCCTTTTTCATGTGCACATCAGGGATGACAAGTACCTTGCTCATTATTCCTCCTCGTTCAACGCTAAGCTCGGGTCTTCTTCGTATAGGTCATCATCTGGGGTAATGATGTAGAGCACATCTTCACTGATACCTCCAGCCATCTGTTCCACTTTTTCATAGCGAGGACCGTTAGAGATTGGTGAATAGTTGGTCCACTGTAGTGCATCAGCAGAAGGCATTCTATCACCACTTTTGTTGTACCACTTCTCACCTTGTGGCTTCAGCTGTTCATAAATAGCGTTGTAGGTTTTGTCGTTCATAATCATATTTGCGTAATATGCACGCTTACCGAACACCTTCTCGTTTCTAATGTTCAAATCTTGTTTGCTGTCTTCCCTTAACCCGATGCCCATCATTTCAAAGGCGTCATCAAGGGTTTTGCAATTTTTAATATCGTCTAAGTTAAATCTCCTTAATATCATCCTATTCCTTTCTTTAATTTGTTGTAATACCTCTTAACTGCCCGCTCATCAGTCACAATCGTGCCTGTATCCCAGTTAATGTAAAAACCCCTCTTCATTTCCTTATGAAGTTTGAATTTACTAATATTACCTCCTTGTTAAAGTATGTGTGATACTACAATTGTATCATTTTATGTTGCCCAAATAAAGTCCAGCCTTCACTTGCGAAGTGATGTTCGACAGTATAGATTGGGCGAGGCTAATCTTATTTTCAATTAATTTGCTGGTTGCTCGCCAGTACTTCATCGTAGCCTCAGTGCTCTCAATTTCCTTTAATAGAGGTGAGAGTTTTGCGTCCAGTTGAACGCTCTTCTCTAGTTGAGTGCCGGTTAAATCAGAAAGGAGCTCTGCCTTCTTGTCCCGTAATGTCTGATTCAGTTCCGTCAGCCTCACTTCCAATGTTGCCGCTTCCCTCACTGCTAGATATGCCAAAGATTCTATCAGTGCTGATTCTTTGTACACCTCTTCCGGTGAATCCGTCGCCAAAGGCTTCTGTAGAATCTCCTGTACTCTCTTCTTGTATTCCTCCATCTTTACACCTTTCTTTCTTTTGTGGTCCACCACCATATCTTCCAAGAACCCTACATTTATGAAGCTCATTTTCAGATTTGGTACACCACTCTAGATTTAAATAATGGTTATTCTCTTTATTGCCATCCTTATGGTTGACCGCATATTTATTCTCCGGATTAGGGATAAATGCTTCTGCGACCAGCCTATGCACCTTGAATACTTTTCTTTCCCCGTCTTTCATTAAATTTACATTGCAGTACCCGTGCATATTGTTCCAAGGCTTTAACAGCTTTGCACTTACTAGCATTTTTCCATATCTTTGGTGCTCTACTACGCGTTCTATGCTTCGCACTCTCCCGTAGTTGCTTACTTCGTAAAAGCCTTCAAAGTTGTTCACTGGTTTCCAAATTTCCATCATCTTCTCCGTGTAACTTGCATCGTTCACATGTAGTTATTTTCCTGCCCCAGAGTTTTTCCAACACCGTGTTGAGTAATCCTCTGCAAGCGTTCGCTCTATTAATGTCCAATTCATCGTGAGTGGCTTTCGCTACCTCCCTACAGGCTTCATAAGCGACAGAGAGATGCTTCACTATACAATGAAAATCTTTATTAACTTCTCTAGGCATCACATCATCCCTCATGTACTCAATCTCATTCTTCAGACCAGTGAGGAAGGTTTGTTCCTCACTAGTTGCTGGAGAGTAGAGGAGCTCATCAAGATGGTCTTCTGCCGCTAGGAAATTCCTATAAGCTAGTAGTCTATCTAAGTCCTCGTTCATAAGTTTTCCTTTACATTCACTTTAGGAACTTTGATTTTGTTCCACTTATTGCCGTCCCAGTTCCAAAGGAACATTCCCTTACAGGTGTACCCGTTGTCCTCCAGAATCTCACGATAGAAGTTCTGTTGGACAGTATATTTCTGCATCTTACCGAACACTTTGTACTTCACAGACTTGATGTCTGGCATTACCTTGTAGTCACAAAGTGTAAACTCTTTCAAGTCTAACAGCAAGAGGTCTACTATACCGGTCCTGTTACCGTGCTTTATTCGTACCTCCACAGAAGAGGCATCAGTGATTCCACTAGCTTTCACAAACTTATCTACGATTTCACCTAGAGGTTCTGGCATCCAATTTTTAGCAGTGTGCTCTCTTTCTTGGTTTTTGTCAATCTTTCTAAGTACTCTTGCAAATCGTAAATACTTTTCTAACGCCTCGTGAATCACCGTGCCATAATCTGCCGATAAATCACGCTTTACCTCCCAAATGGCAATAACGTCATCAGGTTTAGTCCCAGTTTTCTTTGCGATGGCTTTTGCTGGATACTTCGGGTCAAAAGGTTCCACGAACATTTTCTCTGCATTGCTTCCCGAAAGTAATTCATGTCCTGCTTCGTCATAGGCTTTGTGATTGATGGGGTCGAATAATACATATTCAGCATCACCAATGAAAACCTTCTGTGGTTCAAAGTCTCGCATATCTGCTGGGTCCATGGCACTATCATCTTCCCACTCCACCGCCACATTCACGCCGAGGGTCGCCTTGTCTTCGCCGGTCACTGCCGACAGGTTAATGCTCACAACTAAGCCATCCATCAAGCGTTTGAATATGGTTTCGTTCTTACCTTTCTGAATATAGCCAATCTGAGTCCATCCGTCCTTCAGCATCGCTTCCACACGGACAGCGTATTGGTCATATTCATTGTCAGGCTCTGGCACACATCTTAATAGTGCAGTTTGTCTGTTTCTGGCTAATTCAGCCACAGCATCCTGACGGAAGCTGGTGCCAGAGAGTTTGGTGAAATAGCTAGTTTTCATTAGACCAAATCCTCCGGCAATGGTTCGTCGCAAGGTCCAGTCATCACAGCAGAGAATATGTTCTCAAACTCTTCTGGAGCCATAGGTTGAAACACTCCCCATGGGGTCTGTATAGCCCAAACTTGCGATTTCTTTTCCCAAGCGAACTTCAAGGCTTTCACCATATCTTCGCTGTTGAAATTGTAAACATCTTTGTTGACGAATACAATCTTACAATCTTTCTGTTTCTCCATTTTCTACTCCTTTAGAAATCTAAGTTGCTAAGGTCTACTTTTTCGTCAGAAGCAGTTTCAGTTTCTTGGTTGCTGTCATCCATGTAAACACGGAAGTCATTATAGGTGCGACCAGTCTTCTGAGACTTAGCTTTGCCATTGTAGACAATTTTAATGGTGGTGTCATATGGAATCTGCTCCAATGCACGGGTGATGGTTGCAGATGCGTTTACTCCTACCATTCCTTCGCTGGTCTCGACCAAATATAGAATGGAATCAGAACCGTCAGGATTTTTGCGTTCCATACGCTTGCGGTACACACCAGTGATGGCATCACCTTCCTTTCGCTCGTCAGCCTTCTTTGGCCAGTAAGATTTGATATTGCTTCCACCTGTTACTTCTTTGAATGCCATTGCATTCTCCTTTCTTTTATTATTGCGTCATGTAATTCGCCCAGATTTGCCCATTTTTTGTCGTTCATTCTTGGCTATTGTGGCTATAAGTTCCGACTGCTGTGTTAATGTAACTTGCCTCAATTGTAGCAAATGTGATGGAGCTTGTCAAGACCTTTGTGATACAATTTTTATAAAAAAGGGTCCTCAATCGTGAGAGCCCTTTCTAATATCTAACCTCCCGCCATAACTAGGAGTCATTCCTATTATACATCAAAACATCAAGAGACAAAAGGCTACCTTCTGCTCTGGAGAGAGTAGATTACTATAATATAGTGTCACCAATCATTTCCGTCCGCCTGACTTTCTGAAGGTCTCTTTAACGGAAGTCTTTTTGTTAATCCAGTCTGATGTTCCCGTGCCAGTGATTTACTGCAGGCTTTGCGGTTCGCAATCTATTCTTACGGTTTCCCGTCCAGAGCCCCGGGAAGGAGGTAGTCGCCTGAACCCGGATTTTTGCTTTGCCATTAAGACTGGTAGCTTGCTTTTTTCGTTTAAGTGAGCTATAATCGTAACAGTATTTGGTGACGATTATTGTATCCATGATACAATACTTGTTAAAAAAGAGCAAGCCGATAAGCTTGCTTTTTTGGTATAATATATTTAGGAGCTGTCCCCGCAAGGGGCCGGAAGCTGGTCTCAAACGCCTGACTCGCTTCGGATGGTTAGCAGCTCCTTTTTGGTGGTATAATTAATTTAGGCACACCATAAGAAAGGAATAAATTATGGAAGAACAAATAACGCTCGGGTCTAACTGCCTAGATGGCACTAACCTCGACAAAACATACTTAATATTTAAGGACTATGTAGCTCCTGGTGAGACCAAGACTACGTATGTCCCAATGAAAGACATACTAGAGAAGTATGATGTCAGGAAGGGGGCAAACCTTGTTGGCATCAGATTGCCATGGTCAGAGAAGCATCCAGATTTTGTCAGTAACGAGACTGAAAATCCGTCTGACAAATATATTGGTGATACTGACTTTATACTGCAGTGGTACAAACTTTCCAACCTGCTGTGGAGAATCCATCGCTTGTTGGAGGCGTCCATCGTAAACGACAAGCAGAGGAAGGCTTTGACTGGCTTAATCACGTCAGAGTTCTTCAATATGAAGGGCGAGTACGAAAACTCAGTAGATAACTAATATTAATCTCTGGTGTGTCTGCAGGGTCTTGACAGGCCCTGTTTCTTTTGGTACAATTGTGGCAGTAGTAAATTTAACACAGAAGAAAGGAGCAAGCGATGCCAAAGAAAGACAACGCAATTGCAGAAATTGCAAAAATTCTTGGCATAGAAAAAGCTGCTTGGAGTAGAGTAGGTCAGTGCCGTAAGCAGGCATTAAAAGACGGTTTTACTGACGAGGACTTCATAGAAGCTGCCAAAAATATGGCGAAAGCCGACAAGCAATATCAAAGTATTTACTCAGTATTCCTCAAGACAGATTACTGGTTGAGTAAGTCTGAGCCTGAAACACCAAAGGGGGTATGGTAATGCCGACTAAGAAAATTAATCTTGGTATGACTCCAGCGTCAACTCTAGTAGAAGAAGCGAAGAAAGCCAGCGAAGAGTGGGGAAAAACAGAATTATATTCCACTGGTGATGCCATTCTTGATGAGTATTTAGGTAACAGTAGCAAGGGTGGTTATGGTCGTAAAAGTGCCTACGAAATCATCACCATCTTTGGCGATACCGGTATGAATAAGTCTACATTTGCTACCAGTATAATTTTAAACCCAGCATCAAAAGGAGTTCCCATCGCATACTTTGCTCTTGAGGATGACCCTAAGGATGTGGTGACTAGAATTATGCGTCAGGCTCATACCGAGGAAGAGATGGACAAAATCTTAGACTCAATTATGTTTATGCCAGAGAATGATGGTTACACACTAGATATGATGGCAGAAGCGATTGAAGAAGTGTTTAAAGTGGCAGACATCGTAGTGATTGACCCACTACAGTTCATCTTTGAAGCCTCTGTTGCTGAGAAAGGTGAGACAGAGTTTAACCGTCAGCGTCTGTTTATGCGTAAAATGAATAACATTATGAAGCACACCAATAAGACGCTCATAATTGTAAGTCATACAGGAAAGGGTGGTGGAAAGGACTCCAGGGTAGGAGTAGATAGAATTATTGGTTCTTCTGCCGTTGCTCAGGTCAGTACAAAAGTAATAGAAATTAATAGAAAGGAAGATGGACTGCACGGAATCAGACTTTGGAAATCTAGGTTCACACCGTATCGTTACTGTGGTGTGCAAATCATACTAGAGAATATGCGTGTAAGAACCGTATATGAGCCAAAGGATTTACCGCAAGCTAGAATGCTATGGTCTGGTGGAGCAGTTAGGCCTTTGGAGGGATAGATGGATGAACACGAACAAATCGAAAATGAGCTGGAAAGGCTCGGTCTGGACCCTAAGTACAGGGGACGGTACTGGCACATCCATTGCCCATTCCATGACGACCGTAACAAGAGTGCTGTCTGCTTTAACGATGGCTGGATTTGCTGTTTCGCAGGTTGTCCAAGAAGACACATCAATAGCCTTGCTGGGCACGAAATATGCTCCAGATATAGCGAGGAAGCAGTTCCTAGCACTGAACAAACCAATGCAAACTGGACAGACCTCTGGCTCAGCCTGGATACACTACAATCCGATGTCAAGGGAGTACCATACAGCGTACTCAACAAACTCGGATGGAGAGAATTCCCTGGAGGATTTGGCGTCCCAGCAGGAGTCTTTATACCATATTTCGACGATAACCGAGAACGAGTTGAATTCTTTCAGGTACGACACCCTAACGGAAGTGAACGTCGTTTCACATTCGCTCCAGGATGCTCGCCGACAATATATGGAAAGGAATGCATTAGATTGGCTAAACAATACCTGTGCTTCACAGAGGGAAGCCGAGATGCCGTCATCCTCAGAATGTGTGGAATCCCAACAGTCGCAGTCCCCTCAGCTTCGTCAGGTAGATTACTACGGGACCTCGGGCGCAGTATGCTCGAGCGAGGAACCATTCTTGTGGCAATCAGTGACCGAGACGAGGCAGGAGACAAACTCCTCAGAGAACTCGACGTACCATACCTAGATATGAGGACACCAGTAGGAAAGGATGTTGGTGACTTCTACGCCGAGAAAGGTTTAGCAGAAGTAGCAAAGTATTATAAAAAATTTAAAGTTAAAAAGGAGGAATGATGAGCAAATGGGATGACATCATAATAGATGAACACAATAATAAAATTAAGGAGGAAATAGAGGAGATAGCATGGCAAAATCTCAAGAATATATTATTAAAATGAAAGATGGTACAGAGAAAAAGGTATCAGGATTAGTAATCAATAATCGTTGGGGGATTGATAAGCGTCAATATGAGGTAGCAAAGACCAACAAGAATGGGGAGTCGAAGACGACACTATCATCTTTCTTCTGCCTCACGCACATCCCCACTGGCATCCTTGTGACGAACGCCAATACACAGAAAGCTCTTAAGGAGCTAGTCAATCGACCAGATATGATTGAAGAAGACGACCTAAAGAAAATAGCAAAGGCTACTGTAGATTTCTGGAATGAGAGGTGGTGGAATGGCTAAATACTATAAGAAAGGTAGGAGGAGCAGAAGAGAATGGATGACTTACGAAGGCAAGAAGGAAACTGCCACGAGAAAATTCATCAGGAAACAACTCATAGACAGCAAGGGTGCAATTTGTGCCCTTTGCGGCAAGCCTATCACGAATATGAAGGATTGTACTATCGACCATATTATCCCAATCTCAAAAGGAGGTTTGACTACGATAGAAAATTGCCAACTTGCTCATTTTCAATGCAATCAGAACAGAGGCAATGACCAACAATTTGACCAACATCAGAGTGAATGCTAACATAGTACAAAAGGAGAATAAAATGCCATCAAAGAAATCTACATTAACTAAGGCAGACATAGAGCGTGAGCTAATCGCTCTAGACCGCATAACACAAGCTTTGAATACAGCTGTAGTAGCTCTCTACTACCTTACAAAGCCTGACGTGAAAGGATTGGAGAAAGTAACTCCAGAAGAATATGTAAAATATGTTCAAGAGAACGTACACCCAATCGTACTAAAAGCGGACGAAATATCAAAAGAAGTAGCAGAAAAGACTGCTAAATCAGCTAAGGAGGCAGTAGAAAAATAATGGAAGAAGATTCAAGGTTTGAACTCATCGAGTCTGGTTCGACTCTCATAAGGGATGTATTGAAAGCCATCAAAAAACCAGCTAACAGAGAGAGCAAAGAGAAGATTGAGGAATCAGTAAAGCTCCTTAATAAGAAACTAAAACTCTTGAAGAAAGATGAAGCATTGCGTGCTCAATACATGGACCGTACTGCGTTCGACACCATTCAGGGTGTATTCCAGACTCTTCATCTCTACATCATTTCGACCACGGATATGATATGGATTGATACTGTGGTGGAGTGGTTGAGGACTCACGAGAACAGCTATGACATTGCAGACCGCATGCAAAAAGCAGCATTAGCAAGGGCGGACTTCTCAAACGGAGGCAAAAAGCTGCAATGACCCGTGAAGAGTATAATGCATGGAGAAAGGCATATAGGCATGCTCACCCAGAAAAAACAGCCTTAGAATATAAGGCCAATAGGGAGAGATATGCCAACCGTTCTCCAGAGAGAGTTGCTGCCGACAAGGAAAAGAGAAAGGCTCGTTATTATGCTCATAGAGAAAAGTACATTGCTATCGCATCCGAAAGGGTGCGCGAGCACCGAGAAGAAAATAAGCCATACAAAAGGGTCTGGGATAAAGTCCAAAAGGCTATTAAGAGTGGACGGCTAGAAAAAAAGCCATGCGAAGTATGTGGAGATGAAAAATCGCAAGCTCACCATTGTGACTACGCAAAGCCTCTAGAAGTGATATGGTTGTGTAGAAGCTGCCATGCTGACTGGCATATAGCCAACGAGCCGCTCAACAAACCAATGGAGGTCAGCAATGGTAAGCGGTAAAGATGTACTATTCTTCGTAAACAGCGACAGCTTCCCAGTACAATGCCCAGAGCTGGATGATTTTCTAACTCTAATAGATGGGTGCTCATACGAGATAGAATATTGCGATACTGAAAGCCCGACACAGTTCTTCCAACAAGCATTGAAAAGAGCTGAGAATCACGAACTAGTGGTCCCAGTCACCAGAAATATGTTTATCAGAGATAGACTTAGACAGGAAGGAGTGCATTTAATTGTATGTCTGTAAAAGGAGCAGGAGCAAGAAGGAAAGGCTCTAGAGCAGAAATAAAAGTGCGTAATCTGCTCAGGACTATTTACCCTACAGAGCTCCATAAGAATGTACAAAGAGTCCCTCTTTCTGGTGCTGCTGCTATCAAGGGTGATGTGATGGATAACAATGACCCTGACTCAGTTTATGAGGTTAAGTGCCAGGAAACTCTCTGCCTTCATGATTGGTGGAGACAAGCGAAAGCTCAAGCAGCACCTGCGAGAACACCAATCTTAGTAGTAACTCAAGCATATAGGCCATTCTATTTCATCATGCATAGGAAAGACTGGGAAGGGATGGTAGCTGAGTCTGACTTTTCTCAGCTACATAAAAATGTAGAATTCACTAGCACCAGAAATTTCATGGATAGAGCCGCAGAACTCAACAACTATGAGGCTGGAATAGTAGTTCTTGATGATGATAAATGCGTAGTAATACCGCAAATCTATTACCTTGATGTTAAACGAGCTTTGCGCTAAAATAAAACTAGATAGCAGTTTCACAGACAGCTATTGTACCTAGCAGAACTGGTACAAAAAATGTTAAAATAAGATTGTATTTTTGTACTGTTGGTAAGTCTTCCATTATTTATCTCGCTTATAAATGTTAAAGATTAAATCCACATATAAAAAAATGTCTGTGTTAAATGTATAGACCTTGCGAGGAAAACAACTATGCATCCTCTCTAAAAAATTAATACCAGTTCTGCACCAGTAATCATAATTACAAAAAAGAGCCTTTTCCAAACGGGCTCTTTTTGTTTTTCTATAAATGCTCTCAGACGCACGTAGAGGCCTCTAGGAGCGTTTCTAGGCTATGACATGGTAGATAACTCATGTACGAGCTTTGCGAAGCTCTGAGTGGGCATATCGCAAGCGTCACAGTGCATTCTATCGACTGAATATATGTCTATCCAGGATTCAGTATTTGGATTGTAAATTATGGCACCAGAAGTGACCTTTAAGTAATCAGGACGCTTCTGGTAGATTCTATCCCCCTTGTGGTCTTGATGATACTCAATAGTATAATCACGATTCACAAATAAGCCAGCATTCCTCAGTAGAGATTTAGCAGTGCTTAAACAGTCAGAACATCCAGCATATCTTAGTTGCAACATCAGTTAATGTATCCTGCGGCTCTAGCCGTTTTATCAGTAGTATTGGTATCCATTGTAGCTTTCCCACCAATAGCAGTAAAGGCTGGCATTATAGACTTAAGAGTAGACACAGCAACATTTAGTTCCTTAGCGTCAGCATTAGGGTCTTTGGCAATCTCATTGGCTTTGTCCAACAAATTCCCAAGCAAATCTAATGCCTTATTCTGGATGGCTCCACTTCTACGCAGAGCCCAATCCTTATTCTCTGCTAGCACCATTTCCTTAATCTCATCGAAATTTGGGTAATCTTCCTTAAGTCTATCTAGCCTTTTTCTCATGCTCTCAGGCTGTAGGTCATAAATCTTAGGGTCTATCGTCTCAGCGTAAGCCCTAACCCTAGGTAGCCCATCTATTTCTACCTTTTTGATGTACTCGTATACTTTAGATTGGGCTAACTTGTTTTGCCTTACATGCCTATCTGTCATTGAATTATTTTTGGACGACATCTGTTTCTCCTTTAGTCCTATTATACAGTACCTTGAGTCAGAGGGCTGTTAACTCCAGTTATAGGATTGTTGGCATAAATCCCACCAGTTGTAGGCGACAGTAAGGCCTGGAGCGTGGCATCGCTTGCTGGTTGCCCGTCAATGCTTGGGTCTTGGCCAGCAGGATTTGGAAGAGCTACAGCTTCTAGAGGCATATTGGCAGGCACATACCCACCTGGAGCAGTAGAAGCACCATTTGTATCACCTTCTGGGGCTATATTTCTTAAACCATAGTTTAATTGCCTAGAAGTATTAGTAGGCTTATTATTGCCACCAACAGGAGAAGGCTGAGAGTTGTAATTCTGTTCTGGAGATGGAGCAAGTGCTCTAGCAATGTCTGCTTGACCAAATCTACCGCCAGAGGTTGGGTCTACATAACTGAGGTCGATATTCTTAATCCTATTCTCGGCAGCTAGTGCAGCAGCTTGTTCTTCTTGTAGTTTGAGCATGACTTCCTGTGCCGATAATTGTTCAGCAGTTGGCGTAAACCACGAAGCAATAGTTTTTCTAGTGAAACCGTCAGCAAGAGTAGGAATAATCGACTGAGCATATGCCTCCTTGTTTACAATAGCTTCGGAGCTCATCAATGGCACAAACCATTGAATTGTATTAGCAGCTTGAGCCTGACGTTCAGCTTTAATCTTGCTCTTGAGCACAGCGTTTACTACGAAGTCACCAGCAAGGTCTTTCTTAGTTAGCGTTAAGTGCTTGCCATTGGCGTTGAGGTCATAGGTGAAGTCATCATCTTCATAGATAACCGTAAGTTGGAACATCTTCTTTGCCAATTCTGATGCCCAGGTTTCAATGTTTGCCAACAGTGAGTTGAGACCTTGTGATACCAATGAGGCAGCCTGCATGGCCTCAGCAGCTGTAGCACGGTTACCAATCATCTGGCTTTGTTCCTTCGGGTCTACACCGTGGAGAACGTTCATAATTGTATTCTCAAGCCTGCTAAGTTCGCTCATAGCTGGGGTCAAGTCAACAGCCTTATTAAGAACCGTTACAGAGTTAGCGATGAACCCTTTGATTGCTTCACCAGACACGCCAGCAATAGCTCCTAATTTCTCAATGTCTTTCGGGTTACCAGTGAAGGTAATAGGAGTCATGATGCTGATGGTGTGATAAATCATAGTCTCTAGGGCACAAATGTCATCAAAGAGGTCTAAGACATGAATTATTGGTGAATAAGCATATGTTTCCCACAGAGACTTCTTGTAAGCCAATTCTACATAAGGATGGTCAATAGTAATCTTCTTGTGGCCAATCTGGTCAATAGGCTTGCCAGAGAACGGGTCAACTTCAAAGTACTTATATTCCATATCGTTCTGCAGGTAATTGGTTTTAGCTTCAACAATGAATTTTCTGTTAATCACTGTGAACTGGATGTGGTTCTTGAGGTCATACAGGTAACACACTTCA
>JAEEGL013211902.1_pt1 | contig 13963 bp, 13 predicted proteins | sample 9134231 | NCBI WGS metagenome assembly JAEEGL01 (sample SAMN16246548, study PRJNA631951) | gut metagenome | biome: gut microbiome; feature: rumen; material: fiber-attached | host: Bos | place: Iran: Karaj | collected 2018-10
TTCAGAATTCTTCAAAGTATCCAAGTTAATATCTTTAATTATTTGTCCTTTATCTATTAAACAAATCCTATTACAAAAGCCATCTAATTCAGCAAGATTATGACTAGATATCAAAACACCAATATTTTCTTTTTTAGCAAGTTTAATAATAATATCTCTTAAATCTTTTATTCCTTCCGGATCCAAACCATTAGTAGGTTCATCTAAAACCAAAAGATTAGGATGATTAATTAACGAAACAGCAATACCAAGTCTTTGTCTCATACCAAGAGAATAATTTGAAACTTTATCATCTGCTCTTTCTATAAGATTGACTTTTTCTAATAAATAATCTAAATATTTTTCATCAACTTCTCCATAATATCGAGAAAAAAGCCTCAAGTTTTGTCTTCCAGTAAGAAACAAATATAAATCAGGATTTTCTACAATCGCACCAACTTTTGCAATAGCATTTTCATAATCCTTTTTAATATTATAATTATTAATATAAACCTCTCCAGAATCCATTAATTGTAAACCTAATATTAATTTTATAGCAGTCGTCTTACCGGCTCCGTTAGGTCCAATAAATCCTAATATCTGGCCTTTTTTTATTTTAAAAGAAACCTCATTTAAAACTTTGTTCTTACCAAAACTTTTACAAATCTTTTCAACATTTAAAATAGTATTCATTAAAAATCACCTATTCAAAAAAAGATGAGCTATTTAGTTCTCATCTCTAAATCACTTAAATCTCTAAACAAATCGTCTATAGTATAAACGACAATTTCATTGTCCTTAACTACATTAATAACCGAATTGTAAAAAGGTTCTTTCTGACGCAAATCATTTATTATCTTTCTATATTCATCTACAAATGAAATAGTATAATCTAAATTATTATATTTATCATAATAATTATAGTTATGCTTTACTAGTTTATAGCAAGTAAACAAATATAACTTATTTATATCAAAACAACCAATAAATTTATCAATATTAATAGGTTTATCAAACAAATCCATAACAGAATTATATCCATTTAATAATCTTGTATATTGTTTTTTACACAATTTAACAAAATCCTCAAAAGAATCTTGATTAGAATATTTTAAAAACTCATTCATAACTTGGTTATAATATTTAGACTCTTCTCCATTATTATATACATCTCTATAAATATCCTTTTTAATCCTTATAGCTTTTTTTATAGCTTTATATGCTTCTTCTCCATTATTATCTATTAATTCATCAATATTAGTAACTATATTTCTTAAAAAAGATCTTTTAGAAAAGAATAAACTTCTTCCTTTAGGTCCAAATTTAGAACAAATGCTAACTTCAAAATTATAAACAATTTCGTCATTATTAAAAATAACATTAAGAGGCGTATAATAGTATCTCTCTAAAAACTCTTTATATAAGTTTTTACCTTTTTTTATAATAGCAATCTCAGAAATATCAGATTCTAAAGACCATTCCCCATAATAAGTAACTATCGGTTTATATATCATTCTCAAATTAGTTAATAATTGTTCATCCATCACACCAACCACCTATTCTAAAATTAATTATACAATAAAATTCAAAATAATAAAATAACTAATTCAAAATTATTGAATAAACATCACAAAAGATAATATATCTAAAATTTTTAGATATTTTTGACATAAACTTCCCCTTCTCATTATAAAAAATCAACTTTCAATACCAGGATAATATATCGTTATTAGTATTCCTTAGTTCCAAATTTATAATGCTTAATTAACTCAATAACAAAAGCTAAATATTTTGCTTTATAATTTTATTATTTTTAATAGTTACAATATCCCCATCTTTTAATACTTTTGTTGCTCTTTTACAACCTACAACACATGGTATTTTAAGTTCTCTAGCTACAATCGCTGCATGGCAAACCTCTCCACCTTCATCAGTAATAATTGCCTTACAAGAGGAAATAATATTAGAAAACTTTGGTGTTGTCATAGGTGATACTATAATATCATTTTCTTTATATTTTTTTATATCTTTCTCGCCAAATACTAACACAACCCTACCCGTTACATTACCAGGATAAGCAATATTCCCTACTAACTCTGTATTATCATCAACGTCATTTTCTAAATATACATTATTATTCCTTTCAAAATTATCTTTATCTTCACAATATACTTTTCCATAATAAATGTATCCGTTTTGTCTCTTTTTTAATTCCTCTATAGAAGGCAAGTTATCTATTTCTTCAACTAGTAAATAATTAACATATGGTTTATATTTTGCCTCAACATATTCTTTAACAATTTCCATTAAATAATTATGAGCCAAGTATATAACATTGTCATATTTTTCTCTAAAGCTTTTCAAACAAGTATATACAGCCTCTCCACAGACATCTTTTCCTAACTGCCCTACAATTTGTCCTAAGCTGACAAAAGTATAAAGCTTCTTTAATTTATCAGCATACCTCTTTATAGATACTATTTTCTTTTTATTATTATAAATTTGCTCAACTTCAATAGCTAATTTAATCGCTTTATCTAATTCATTCATTAATTTGCTAAAATACATATTTAAATAATAAAATATTTTTTCAGGTATTTCTTCAAAATCAGTATAGTTATAATAAACCTCTGATGTATCTTTAATTGAATTATAGACAAATAAAGGTTTCATATAATATAATCCCTTGATAAGCTTTCTAATATTATACTCTCCTTCATAATATATTTCTGTAAAGATAAGCGATATAGGTCTAGAAAGAGTATACACAAACCTTTTAGGAATCGGAGTAATACTAGTAATTGGTCTAGCTTGTAAAATATATATTTCATTACTCATAACAGAAAACTCAATATCCATTGGTCTTGAATACAACTTTTCTATTTTTAAAGATATCCTTGCTAATTCCTTAATAAATTTTTCATTGATATATTCTCTCTTAGTCTCAAAATCAATATCAAAAGTTTTTCTTCTAACATAGTATTTTTCTGGAGTAATCTCCCCACCAACCAACTTTTCACCTAAGCCTTTCGTAACTTCAATTAATAAATAATTATCCGTATCACTGGTTGGATTTATTGTAAATACGACTCCCGAATATTCCGATTGAATCATTTTTTGAACAATAACATTCATACCAAATAGTCTTTTTTCTTTAGAGTATACTTCAACGTTTCTCGAAAAAAAGGAAGCAAAACATTTTTTTATGCAATCAAACAAATTATCTTCTTTTACATTTAGAAATGTATCAAATTGTCCAGCGAAAGACTTAAACCTACCATCTTCAACATTCGCCGAAGATCTAATAGAAACTAAATCAGCATCTAAATCTTTGAACTTTTGCTTTATTTCATCAACTCTTTTTTCATTAAACTCTCCCGCAATTATTTTCTGTCTTATTTCTTCTTTATCATCAGTTTCAATTAATATACCATTATCTAATAGATATTCCTCAAAGCAATCGTTACCAACCACAAAAAATTCTGGTACATTATATTTGTTTTTTCTCAATAAAGCCAAAGAATTGGCTTTGCCACCATAATTATTATCCATATTACATGCTTTCTTTCTATTTCCCTTATTTAATAAAAATCACTTACATTTTATATTTCTTCTTTATACTCTTTTGTTTTCCAATTCTTTTCTTAATTTCATAGATAACTCTTTAATGATTTCTTCTTCAAAAGGACTAGGCATATTATATTTATCAATTAATTCTCTAAAAGAATAATATGACGCAACACTACCTATCTCTTTAAATAATTTTAGATTATCACTACACTTATCCCAAAAAGAGAAAGCTCCTATATAAGATAAAGCATAATCTATATAATAAAAAGGATCTAAATAAATATGTGATTGTCTATAGAAGTATCCTCCATTATCCAAATTTATATGACCTGAATTTTCTCTTTCTAGATTATATTTAGTAACTAGTTCTTTCCATATATACCTAATATCTTCAAGATTTAAATCTATAGTAGAATATAATCTTTCCTGGAATTCATCAGCTAATAATATATATGGTAAAGTACGAAGTAAATCATATATTCTTATAAAACAATACTTTTCATAATCTTCTGCATCAAACATATTATCAATGTATGATAACATAATTAATTCCATGCCATAGGAAAACATCTCTGCCACCTCAAACGTTGGATATTTTAGTAATGGCGATACTATGTATTCTTTATCTTTAATGGATGCATTATATTTTTGAAATGAATGCCCCATTTCATGAGAAGTTGTTCGAATATCCAAATAATTATTCTTATAATTGGCTGTTAATCAAAGAGCTGGTTTTATCATAATCGACCCTTTCGTATTTAATATCATTAAAATTAACCATACTTCAACCTCTTCTTCAAGCACTCTTCTAATTGTCATTATCAATTCTAAAGCAATTATTTACACTCCTCATTCAGAAATGATAATTTAGTCCATAATAATATTATATATTAAAAAATTAATTAAATCTACTACCCACATAAGTTAGAAAAAATAATATAATAAATACTTCTTTTATTATAAAATTAAACATTAATCTTATACGATAACAAATAAAACATATAAATTATGTTAAATACCTAAACAAAAAAAAAGAAAACCAATAAATCCATTCTTAGTTTTCTTCATCCTCATTCAAATATTTTTTTAACAATCGAATAATTTGTCTTTCGTTTCTTAAACTTTCTTGAATTTCTTCATGTAATCTTTCAAGTATTAATTCACTTTTTAAATCTATCTGATAATCATTTTGATTTCTAATACTATCTTTCTTTGCTTGTCTATTTTGACTCATCATAATAATTGGAGCCTGTAAAGACGCTAAACAAGATAAAACCAAATTAAGCAAAACAAAAGGATAAGGATCACTAGCTTTATTTAAAATTGCCGTATTTATAATTATCCAAACTATAATAAAAGCTGAAAATCCTATTATAAAACCCCAAGATCCAGCAATCTCTGATAGCTTATCAGCAAGTTTTTCTCCTGTTGTCAAAGAACTATCTTCTTGTTTATCAACATCAATAGTAATCGGCCTATCAATAAGCATTTCTAATAGTTCCGATTCATCTTCAGCACTAATTTCTTGTTTTAATAGTTTTTTAACCAATTCCTTTTTATTTATTGTACTATTCTTATTTTCCATAATAACACCTCTATATTATAACTATTATACTACTACTTTCTATCATCAAACTCATCATATATATTACCAACTATTTCTTCAACAGCATCTTCTATAGTAACAATCCCTACAAACCGTCCATTATTATATATAGGACAAATACTTTCATTTCTCTCTTGCATTTCTCTAAATACATCATCAATTTTATCAGTATGATTAAAACGATGAGTCGGTCTAACAATTTTTCTAATATTAATTCTATTTTTTTCACCCTTTTTAATAATAAGATCTTTTATACTTATTGTACCAATTATATTATTCTCATTATCTTTATATACCGGGAAACGCGAAAACTTTTCTTCTTTAATTTTAGAAATAATGCTTTTCAAATCATCGGCTACATTAATCATAATAACTTTGTTTCTCGGAGTCATTACTTGTTGAACTTCAATATCTTTAAAATTAAAAACATTAAGTATATACTCTTTTTCTTTTTCTTCTATTATCCCTTCTTCTTGACCTAATAAAATCATTGTTTTAATATCTTCTTCAGTAATTCTATCTTTGTTTTCCCTAATCCTAAATGTTTTACATATTATTTCTGTAGAGAAAGATAAAAATATAATTAATGGATAAAACATAATTTGAATCGCCTTAATAAAATAAATATATTTCTTCGCTAATCTATAAGGGTCATTAATAGCTACTCTTTTAGGAACTAATTCTCCAAAAATCAAAGTAAAATAAGATAAAACAATCGTTATAACAATTACTAAAATAGTTTTAATAAACCTTATAGAGATTTTACTACCAACAAAAAAAGTTATAAAATAATTAGCAAAATACTCAGAAGCAAACGCTGATGCCAAAAAACCTGCTAATGTGATACCAATTTGAATAGTAGACAGGAATAAAGAGGGTTGTTCAATTATTCTATTTATAGCTATCGCCTTAGTATCTCCTTTATCTACATCTTCTTTAAGTTTTATTTTATTTAAGGATAAAAAAGCTAATTCGCAAGAAGAAAAAATACCATTTATATAAATAAGTATCATTAATAATACAATACTAATAATCATTAACATCTCCCCTACACTATAATAATTATAGCACAAAAAAAGAAGAAAATATTATTTTTCTCCTTTATTACTATCATCTTTAAAATCGACTATAGTAACTTTATTAACATAGCCTTTATCATCATAATCAATTTTAATTTCATATTCATAAGGAAATTCTTTCAAATCTTGTTTAAGTGAAGCAATCTCATCACTATTTGTCGTATTTATATCATTAAAAACAACTGTAATTTTCCGATCATTCTTCTTATTATTTTGAGCAACTTCATCTAACAAAGGACTAATAGATGCCTTAGGATTAGTACCTTTGTAAAATTCAAAAGTACTATTATATCTATTAATATCAAACTGTTTAGAAGAAGAACGGACATTTATAAAACCAACAATAATAATTGAAAGAACAACAACAAATATTACTCCAAAGAAAATTCCCATTCCTTTTCCTATTTTCTTAGTATTATTAAAAACATCTAAAGTAGCTTTCTTTAAATCTTCATCCATCCTAATATAAACATTTTTTGTTTCGTTTAATTGATACTTAGTTTTACAAAAAGGACATGTAGCAAATTCTTTATTTTCATCTATTTCTACGTCTCCACCGCATGATTCACATTTTAATTTTTTCATAAGAACACCTCTACAATACTAATATTTCAAAAAAATAATATCATATTTATAATAATATATCAATTAGACAGATCTATCAAAAAATTAATGCTTTCTCTTTATTTTTATTAATGAAACAATTGCAATTAAGGCCCAAAAAACTTGCAACGTAAAAGAAAACCAAGCATTTTTAGGAAATAAACCTATTGCCATAAAAACCCCAGCAAAAAGGTTTAACAATTGATATGAAACTCCATTACTAATCTTGCCTGTAGATAGCAATAAATAAGCAAGTAAAACAAATATCATCCCTATCCACCCAAAAATATCATAAATCAACATTTTCATCACCTTACTCTTTTTATAGTCAGTATAATAAATAATATCATATATTAAAACTTTAAACAATCCTACCATATTATTAGATTTTAAATATAAAAAAGTAAACAGTTTTTTCTGTCTACCTTTATCTTATAACTTCACCATATAATTAGTTTTTATTATAAAAAATCACTCACCATTCTTCTTTGATAGAAGTTCTTCAAGCTTTTCAATATCATCTTTCATTACATTAAAACCATTTTCAATTATATTAAGATTAGTAAGATCAACATTTAAAATTTTCAATAATTCCAAAGAATACATACTACTTCCAGAAGATAAAAATTTAATATATTTCTCCTTCGATAGTGTTTTCTTATCTAATAAAGAATCTACTACAACACTTGCTATAATCAGACCTGTAGCATATTTATATGGATAATAACTCCATCTATATAAATGTCCAAGTCTTAACCATTCAACACCTGCTACATCATCATAAACAACACCATCGCCATAATATCTTTTAATAAGTTTTTCATAGCATTCTGATAAAATCTCCGCGTTTAAATCTCTAGATTCCTTTAAACTATACAATTCTTTTTCAAACTCAGTATACATCGTTTGCTTAAATACAGTTGTAAAATAATTCTCAATCTCTTTACTTAAATAAAAAATCTTTTCATCTTCACTACTTGCATTAGAATAAAGATATCTATTTAGAAGAAATTCGTTTACTAAAGAAGCAGTTTCTCCTACAAAAATTGTACTATCTTCATAAATAAACGGGAGATTTTTCTTTGAAAAATAATAATTAACTATGTGTCCAAGTTCATGAATCATATTTTTTAAATCATTATAAGTTCCTCTAAAATTCATAAAAGAATAAACATTCCAAGAGAATGTAATAGATTGATGCTTATCATCATTTGCTTCAGCATCAATATGACCATCTAACAAAAAATGAACAGCTTTAAGATAGTCTTCTCCCAAAGGTTCAAGTGCATTTATTATAATATTAATAGCATCATCTAAAGAATAAGTCTTATTAACATTATTGTCTAACGGAACACCAAAATCATATAAATGAGGTTCATCAATTCCTAACAAATCAGCTTTCATCTTTAAATATTTTTGAATTAAATAAAGATTATTATCAACAGTATTTATCAATGTATCAATAATTTTTATATCAATATTTTCCTCAAATAACACTTTTTCCAATACAGAATCATATTTTTCAAGTTGTGAATTCTTATTTCTCAAACCTAATATATTGTCTAAAACACCAGCAAATGCTTCTTTTTCTTCATCTAATCTACCATAAACAAGTAAATATACTTTTTCTCTTGTCTCCCTGTCTCTAGAAGTCAAATACTTAACAATATTAGAAGGAGTTATTTCAATTTCTTTATCACCAATTAAAATCTCACCATATTTCATATCTCTTAACATATTATTATAAGACTCTAATAGAGAGTTAATGCTATCATTATTATTTTTAATAATTGTACTAACTTCATCATTTTGAATGTGTTCAGTTCTTCTAAATAAGTTATCTAAATATAATTCATAAACCCTTAATTTAGGATTTTTACTTATATAAGAATTTATTTTATCTCTTCCTAACTCCAATATTTTTCTATCGACAAAGCCTAATCGTAAATCTACTTCATTAGAAAATTTTTCTGCATCACTTTTAAGTTTTATACACTCATCAGATTTTATACTCTTATAATACTTAAGAGAGCCATAAACCAAAATGTTATTAGTTTTTTCCTTTATACACCATTTATTATCAAGCATTTCTAATAAAGAATTCTCATCTAATGAAATTTTAGTAAATCTTTCTATATTATTTAAAGACTCTTCTACTATTTTAAATTCATTATAAAAATCGTCATTACCAGAAAACAAGTCTGTTAAATCCCATTGAAAACTCATAAACTATCTCCTTTTTAATAATGTATATTTTTATAATCTTTTCCCGCTAGTTGGGTCTATTTCAGCCTCCCATTTATGATAAAAAGAACTTAAAGAGAAATTCAAAGCACTCTTTTTATATTTTAAATATTCGTTCTCCGTTAGGATATCAAAACTTCCGTCATCATAAACAAGAACCCCAATAGCAACAACGCCATCATAATTCTTAGACCATTCATTAAACCTTTTACAAAAATCATTTATATTTATTCCTGATGCTCCTAAAACTGAACCAACAGGTGGAGCCGGAGTAGCTTTACCTGCTTCTAAACTAAAAAGCGCATCATACTTTACAGTTTTCTTTAAATCACTCATAATAACAACACCTCACACAAATATTATAATAAAATTTTTTTTTAAAAAATTCAAGAAATTATATATATGATATAATAATGAATTATTATGAATGAATATCAAGAAGCTTCTAAAAATTTATACACAAATAATTTTAATTTATATGTAAAAAGCATCCTACAACAATATGGTCCAACCGATATACAAGCATTAGAAATTGTATCATCTTTAACAGAAGTTTCTAAGGAAGAACTAATAAAATAAAAAGAAGAAGTATACAGAAATGCAGCAGCGAAAGTAAAAAAGCTACAGAAACTACTATAAATGGTCCTCTTGGTATGGGAGGTAAAACTTAAAGCCCCATCTAATATAATCGACAAGCAAAAACTTGTCTTTTTATATCTTCATTTAATATAAATATCTAAAGGTTCTTTTTCTAAATTAAATATTTATTGCACAGCAAAAAACAGCATACTAAATGCTGTTTTTTTTCGATTGTAACCGTAATTCATATGGTTTAATAGACAAAAATTTATTATTCATTCCTATTCCAAAATAAGATTCTAAAAGTGTATTTGCGCCATCCTGATAATTCATTTTACTTCGTTTAATACCTATAAAAGATTCAACTTCTTCATCTGAATAAAAATCATAGCAAACACTAATAAGATTATCTAATAAAGATACTTCTCCTATAGAAAAAAGTGTTCTTAATTCCTTAATTTTATAAAACATATCGGGATCTAATTCTTGCATTAACCTACCCTTTTGAATAAGAAGTTCTTTAGAATCATCTTCTCCTTCTTTTTGAGTATAACTGTTAACATATGATATTCTACGGCCCAACTCCGTTTCAAGTAGAAAAGATCTAAGTTCATTTTCATTTTCTATACCAGCCGCAAATATTCCCATATATTTTCTATATTCATACATATAGCTTTTTGGATCATACTTACCTTTTGAAATCACATGAACAATAAAACCATTCACATCATCTTTTGGTCTTATATCAATAGTTTCCGTATATCCCACGGAAGAAATATAAGCACCAAAAGCTCTATTATTCCTTAATATTTTTAAAGTATACTTATCACCATTAGGTAGTTCTCTTACAACTAATGGACGACATAGACAAGCCATTCCATACCTCGAATCTACCGAACAGTCAAAAGACAAATTGCCGCTAAATAATACGTCCTTATTATTCGAAAGATTAAAATCAATACTGACTACCCACTGACCAAAAAGAGCATTATTAAATTCATAATCGACAAAACCAGTCGCCGTAGAAAATTCATAACTAGCATTTAATGAATAATCATTACAACTTGCAACAATTTTAACATTATTACTATCAAAAGATAAAAAACCGACCTCATTAGTATTATAATCAAATATTTTTATCTTCGAACTTTCATCAATATCCAATACATCATCTAACATAAGACCAAAGATATTTAAGAATACTCTTGCAGCACAGATATTTTGTACTAAATTAAGTTTTTGTTCAAGCATAATGGTCCCCCCCTTACATAGCTAAAATATTATAACATAAATACATAAAACAAAAAATCAATTCTAAAAAAGAATTGATTTCATTAGTTAATTGAACTATTGTTCAAAAATATCTTCAATGGTGCGAGTGAAGGGACTTGAACCCCCACTCCGTTAGGAACTAGATCCTAAGTCTAGCGCGTCTACCAATTTCGCCACACTCGCATACGTGGTGGACCTCATAGGACTCGAACCTATGACCGCCCGGTTATGAGCCGGATGCTCTAACCAACTGAGCTAGAGGTCCATCGACTTTTTAATAATACCACATCTTTTCAAAACATGCAAGGTATTTCTTTAAAAAAGGGATAAATAACATTAACTTACCCCTAATACTACAAAAAATACAATCATTGCTATAAATATTATATTAACAAATATTAAATTACCATATTTATCAATATCTTTACCAGCAAGTTTACTTATATACTTTAATAAAACAAAGAATACATTATATACAAAAATACCAACAACAGAAGCTACTAAACATACATCATATAAATCATTACTTGCAATAGATTTAAAAGCTTCTAAACTAAAACTAACACCTGTTACCATTCCTATCACTATAGCTATAAAAATAGCTATTATAGTAATAATATCTATTATATTTCTATCATATCTATTCTTAAGTTCAGATACTCTACTAGATAATTTAGCATAATCTTTAGATGAGGAAGAAAATTGATCTTTTAACAATCTTATTTTAAAACCATCCGATATTAAATGCTTAGTAGAATTATTTCCTTTCTCTATTCTATCAATAACATCAAAATAATTATACATACTAACCAATTGATCTCTATGAACTTCCATTTCAATATTCTTTAACATTTTAAGATAAGTATCATCTTCTAACAAAATAGATTCTGCATAAAAACAAATTTTCTTTAAATTAGAAGAAAACATACTATTATCATTTTTATAATAATTATAAACGAATTTATTTCTATTATCAGTATCATTTAAAAAATACAATAAATCAAAAGCAACAATAAAACAAACCATATCAGTATCATTACCGCCAGATGCTAATCTTTTTATTTTTTCGATAATCTTTTCTAGTTCTTCCATAAAACGAACACTCCTCAAATAAATTAAGTTATATTATAACACATTTATTTGAGTAATAAACCTAAATCTTCTTTTAAATAAAAAATATATAAAAATAATAAATCCATAAAATCCTTTTCACTAAGTTTATTCTTATTCTTTATAACTTCTGAACTACTAAGTGTATTAATATCAATCTTTTTCTTTTTACAAATTTTTTCAATAACCAAACAAGTATCTAATACTTCATTTAGGATTATTTCTCTCTTAGAAAAAGTATCTAAGTTATTATATCTATATCTTAATTGTTCTATCATAACTTATACTCCTTTTTTAACTTGTAAAATGCACTATTATTTAGGAAAGATTCATAAGATATGTTAAACATATCACGACTCTTTAAATAAATATCAGCATCTAACTCTATTTCATATTCTAAATTAAAATAAGTCCTAGCTACATCACTAATCATTTCATAATCAGGATTAAAAATAGAATAAGAAGGATTCGTTACCTTTAATATACATTGACATACATATTCAAGTAAATCCCTAGTATTTAATCTATTATTCTTAGAATTCTTATTAAATATATCAACTAATTCTTGAGTAGATAAATCTTCAGCAATATAAAATAAATCATAATCTCTAGTATCATATTCCAAACTTTTAGAAACTAAATTACTTTCAATCTGCTCATTAATAAATATAATTCTCTCTTTATGTACATTAGCAAGAATATCTTTCTTACTAACAATCTTTTCGTTATCAAGTAACTTAAAGTCTAATTGCGAATTAATACTCGAATTATTTTTTAAATAAAGTGTAATTTCTTTTCTTAGTTTCTCATATCTATCAAGTATTTCTAAAGGATTATATAAAGAATATAAAAAATTAATAATAGCATACCTTACTGTATTATTTCTTTTTAAATATAATGAATGAGAAGCATTAAATAATAATTGTTCCCATATTAACTGCTCTATATTATCTGCAAGAGACTTTAAACCATTAATAATTTCAATATTCTTCTTAATATCTTTTGATTCTTCAAAATTAAATCTCTCATCATAGTATAACTTAATTAACCTTTGACGAATAGAAGGCGCAATATCAACTTTATTAGGATTTATTATTTGATGCTTAGCAAAAATCTTATCATATTTTTCCTTATATTTCTTTTCTTTAGAAACAAAATCTTTAAAAATACCATAACTCAAATCATTAGTAACAATAGTATCATAAAAATCCGAAACATTTTTCTTTTTATTCTCATATAAGAATAATAAATAATTATTTAATTTTGATTCCAAAGTGGAATCAAAGTCATCAAAACATCCCTTATATATTAACTCAATTTTATCTTTAATAAGATTATAATCACTACTCAATTTAGCTTTTTCTAATATTCTTCTATTAGTAGAAACTATCCTTTTAATAGTTTTTATATATTTATCTAAATTATCATCAAAAGATATTTTTATATTTACATCAATATTAATAAAAGCATCCAGTAAATCTATCAATTTATCATAATATGTACCATCAAAATCTTTCAAAATCTCCTTGTAATACTCTACAAATGACATTTTTTTTGCTCTATCTCTCAATCTTTTTTTATCCAAAGAACTAAATCTTTGAACATAATCAGGAGCCACTTTATTAAATTCATAATCATTAAAAAAAGAACAAGATAATACAAAAGGCATTTCCTTAATAGAGTTATTATTCTCTACATATCTAGAATACAATTCAAAATACTTTTCAAAAAAATATGGATAAACCTCCATAATTTTATCTAACTCTTTTTTTATTTTACTCTGATAAACAGTTAAATTACTTTTGTATATTTCGATATCATCATGATAAAGATTAGTTACTTCTTTAAGTATTTCTGTAATTTTATTTATATATTTATTAATCTTATCATATTCAATCATGACATTATTTCTATATAAAAA
>JAEEGL014121425.1_pt1 | contig 13963 bp, 7 predicted proteins | sample 9134231 | NCBI WGS metagenome assembly JAEEGL01 (sample SAMN16246548, study PRJNA631951) | gut metagenome | biome: gut microbiome; feature: rumen; material: fiber-attached | host: Bos | place: Iran: Karaj | collected 2018-10
AACGATCTGGGCAGGATCAATCTTTACAGACTTGTGTCCATTTCACATACCAAATATTTTTCAAAGCATCCCCGCATCCCGAAGAGCGAGCTGTTAAAGCACAGGGAGGGATTGCTGTTAGGCAGCGCCTGCGAGGCGGGAGAACTGTATCAGGCTATTCTGGAGGGTAAGAGCGACCGTGATATATATGATATCGCGTCATTTTATGATTACCTTGAGATACAGCCCAACGGCAATAATGCATTTATGCTGAGGTCGGACAAATACGGTATTGAGTCCGAAGAGGATTTAAATGACATTAACAGAAAAATCTTAAGTCTGGCCGATGAACAGGGAAAACTGTGCGTTGCCACCTGTGACGTTCATTTCCTGAATCCGGAGGATGCTATATACAGGAGTATAATTCAGGCGGGAAAAGGCTTTGATGATGCTGATAACCAGGCTCCCCTGTATCTGCACACCACTGAAGAGATGTTAAAGGAATTTGAGTATCTCGGTCTTGAGAGAGCCAGGGAGGTGGTTATCACAAATTCATGCAGGATTGCTGACATGTGTGAATATATCTCCCCTGTGAGACCGGATAAAGCTCCGCCTGTCATCGAGAATTCTGACGAGACACTGAGAAAGATCTGTTACGACAAAGCACATGCAATCTACGGACCGGAACTTCCGGAGATAGTGGAAAAGCGCCTTGAGAGGGAGCTTACCTCCATCATCGGAAACGGTTATGCGGTTATGTACATCATAGCCCAGAAGCTGGTGTGGAAATCAGTGGAAGACGGGTACCTGGTAGGAAGCCGCGGATCGGTAGGATCCAGCTTTGTAGCCACCATGAGCGGTATAACGGAGGTTAACCCCTTAAGCGCTCACTATTACTGCAAAAAATGTCATTATTACGATTTTGATTCTCCTGAAGTCAGAAAATATGCGGGAAGATCGGGCTGTGATATGCCTGACAAGATGTGCCCCAATTGTGGTGAGAAGCTTGTGAAAGAAGGCTTTGACATACCGTTTGAGACCTTCCTCGGTTTTAAGGGTGATAAGGAGCCTGATATCGATCTGAACTTCTCAGGAGATTATCAGTCGAAGGCACATAAATACACCGAGGTTATTTTCGGAGCGGGACAGACCCTGCGAGCAGGTACCATATCAGGTGTTGCGGAGAAAACAGCTTACGGCTATGTTAAAAAATACTTTGAAGAGAGAGGAATACAGAAGAGAAGCTGCGAGGTAGACAGGCTTGTGCCTTATTGCTCCGGAGTTAAGACCACCACAGGTCAGCACCCCGGCGGTATCGTAGTATTGCCGGTGGGTGAGGAGATCAACACATTCACTCCGGTTCAGAAGCCTGCCAATGATGTGACTACCGATACCATAACAACACATTTTGACTATCATGCCATAGATCACAACCTTTTGAAGCTTGATATCTTAGGACATGATGATCCTACCATGATCAGAAAGCTTGAAGATCTGACCGGCATTGATGCCACAAAGATACCTTTGGATGATCCCAAGGTTATGAGTCTTTTCCAGGGAACGGAAGTTTTGGGAATAAAGCCTGAAGATATTGACGGTACACCCCTGGGAACCCTGGGTATCCCCGAGTTTGGTACCGATTTCGCCATGAACATGGTGGTGGAGGCGGCGCCAAAGGAATTTACAGACCTTGTATGTATATCCGGTCTTTCACACGGTACGGATGTATGGTTAGGAAACGCACAGGATCTCATCCGTGCAGGCACGGCCACTATTTCGACCTGTATCTCCACCAGAGACGATATTATGACCTTCCTGATCAATAAAGGTCTCGATCCGGCTCTGTCCTTCAACATCATGGAAAAGGTTAGAAAGGGCGTTGTGGCCAAAGGCAAATGCGAACAGTGGCCGGAATGGGAGCAGGAGATGTTAGCCCATGACGTGCCCCAGTGGTACTGTGACTCCTGCAAGAAGATCAAATACATGTTCCCGAAGGCCCATGCCGTGGCCTATGTCATGATGGCATGGCGTATAGGCTATTGCAAGATCTATCATCCCTTAGCTTACTATGCTGCATTTTTCTCCATAAGATCCAAGGGCTTCAACTACCAGATGATGTGCCGCGGAAGATCGGTTCTGAGAGGATATATGCAGGAATACAAAGCCCGCATGGATGATAAGGATAAAAAGAACGCTCTGTCGGCGGCAGAGCAGGATTCGTACAAAGATATGCGTCTTGTGGATGAGATGTACGCAAGAGGTTTTGAGTTTGTACCCATAGATATCTATAAAGCTGATGCAAGGTATTTCCAGATCATAGACGGAAAGCTCATGGCAAGCTTTAACTCCATAGAAGGTATGGGCGACCAGGCTGCCGAAAACCTTGCCATCGCCGCAAAACAGGGGAAATTCATGTCACTTGAGGATATCAAAAACAGAGGAAAGGTTCCCCAGAAGGTCATTGACTCCATGGTGGAGATGGGTATCCTGGAGGGATTGCCTCAGACAAATCAATATTCACTGTTTGATTTTATGTGATTTTTTATGATTTTCAAAGCTGATATCATGCAGAACACAGGCTGACGGCTTTCTGAACAGAGACAGATCATGAACAAATTTAAAAAATTTTTTTACAGGATCCTGTATGATCTTCTCAGACCGAGAAATCGTGTTACAAATGCGGATCCACCCAAAGACTATATGTATTACAACAATACAGTGACAGAAAATGTCACAGGTGAGTTTTACGAGCTTGAACCGGAATCTTCGGATGATTCGGATGAGGATTCTTAATTGCTTTAACAACATACCGGAGGGAAATGTATGATCACATTTGGCGGTATCTATATAGGAACTTACGAGATATCTCTGAAGATCGTAGAGATGACCAGGGGTAAGGGCATCAAAGTTATAGATTATATCAAAAGTCACGTGGAGTTAGGTGAGGACGCCTTAGACGACGGTATCATAGATAATGACACCATAGACGGCATCTGCGTAAGGCTTAATGAATATAAGAAGATCATAAAAAGCTACAAATGCAATGATTTTGTGGCTTACGGAGGCACCACCCTGTACAGGGCCAAAAACTGTATCTTTGTGCTGGACAAGATAAAAAAGACCACAGGTATCGATGTGGAGCTTCTGTCCAACACCGAACACAGAATGTTAACCTACCGCTGTGTTACCGCAGATGATGCTTTTGCTAAGATGATCGCCAAAAATACTGCCATCGTGCATGTCGGAGGCGCAGATCTTCAGATAACCCTGTTTGACAACGGAAAGCTTTTAACAACGGAACACCTTACCACAGGCTCCATAAAGCTCTACGAGTCTGTCAAAAATCTGCCGGGATCCAGAGAGATCAAGCACGGCGTCATGATGGAGCTCATAGACAAAGAGCTGTCTGTATTCATGGCAAGATGCAGGATAGAGAGCGTGAGCAACATCATCCTGATGGGTGATTTCTCCGTGGAAGCCACCAAGAAGAGCAAGGATATCGACGGCACCATAAATGCAGAGAAATTTATCCGTTTTCTGGACAAGCTCAGGGGCAACATGAACGATAATATTGCTGAGCTTATAGGTGTTTCCGATGATTACGAATACCTTGTGCTGCCAAGCCTTGTGATCTACAGGCGAGTGGTGGAAATGCTGGGAGCCAAAAAGATCCTGGTGCCGGGCATAGATATTTCCGATGGTATAGCTTATGATTATGCCATAAAAAAGAACATACTCAAACCTGTACACGACCTTGAGAAAGATGTTATCTCTGCTGCAAGGTATATGGCGGACAAGTATTCAAGCTATTCACCGCACATAGAGACCCTGATGGAAAACGCTACGCTGATCTTCAAGGGCACAAAGTCCATTCATGACATGGGTAAAAGAGAGCTTTTGCTTTTGAGATGCGCGGCTCTCCTGCATGATTGCGGAAAATATGTTTCCCTGAGAAATGCGGCAGATAACGCCTACCGCATCATCATGAGCTCCGAGATCATGGGACTTAGCCATACGGAAAGACTTATAGTGGCCAATATTGTAAAATACAACACTCATAAGCTGGTTGATTACAACAGCTTTGAAGATGACCTGAGTCTTGAGGAATACCTGGTGGTGGCAAAATGCGCAGGTATCATGCGCATTTCCAATGCTCTTGACCGCAGCCACAAGCAGAAATTCGAGAAGATCACAGTGGCTTTGCAGGACGGGGAGATGGTGATCACCGTTCATTCCAAGGACGACCTGCTCCTGGAGCGCAGCATCTTTGAGTACAGGTCGGACACCTTCGCACAGGTTTTCTCCATAAAACCTGTATTAAAGGTCAAGAAAGTGTAAGGTTTTTTTAATTATTTAAAAATCAAACAATATGGGTAATTGTCATGATTAAAAATTTTTTTGTTAGAAAAAAATAAAGGAGAATTAAGTCTATGTTAAAAAATATCATTAATCGTATCTTTTCAATTACACTGATTTTCAGCATGTTGTTTGCTGAAACAAATGTTTCAACATTTGCTCAGATTCACGAAAATGTTAAGGATATTTCCGCTTTAGAAGAATGCCTTGATGTTATTGATGAGTCCGCTTCGTGGGATGGTGTTACTACTAAATCAGTTTTTGCAGGAGAGGGGTATAAGATTACATATCTGTTACAAGAACATTGGGATGGAGGATATCTGGCTGATGTTATAATTGAAAATACTGGTGAAGAAAAAATTGAGAACTGGACACTGGAATTCATAAGCAAGAGTGAAATTTCGTGTGTATGGAATGCAGTTCTTCGTAATCCTAAATTTGGAAAAACAGTAGTATGTAATGCAGGATGGAATCAGGACATTGCTGTAGGTAATAGTATTCGGTTTGGGATTCTTGGTCAGGAGAGCTTTAAGGGATTTCCTGAAGATTATATCATGTCGGGCAGGATTGAAAATATAAATCCTAAAGAATACAATTTTGATTATGTGATCACAAGTGATTGGAATTCCGGTTTTACAGCAGAGTATAAGATTACAAATAATTCTGAAAATCCATTGGTTGATTGGATTGTTGAATTCGATTATGACAAAGAAATTGATGAAATTTGGAACGGTACGATTCTGTCTCATGAAAATGAACATTATGTTATAAAAAATTCTGATTATAACAGCATAATAAAATCGGGAGAATCAATTTCTATCGGTTGGTTGTGCCACAGTGTTTGCAATGAGATATTACCTGTAAACTGTGTTCTGTCTTCATATAACGGTGAGTATTTTGACGATAATACCGACTGTAGCGTTGTTTCAGGGAATAAAACTATTGAGAACGGTGAGGAAACTGTAAACGAGGATAGTACAGTCTCTGGAAATAATGCGGAAAATGGTGGAAACACGGTTTCAGGAAATACTTTTGATAATGCTGACAACAATGGAAATAATAATGTCAATGACGAAAAAACGGATAATATAGTATCTGGAAATACGTCAGAATGTGATGAAAATACAGAAAGCAATTCTGTGTCGGGTAATAATATGGAAATTGACGGAGGTACGGATGAAAACACAGAGAATACAGAAACAATAGAATTTGACAAAGATACAGACCGTGACGGTGTTCCTGACTTTGTTGAAGATTATTTTGGTTCTGATAAAAATATTCAAGATACTGATGATGACGGATTATCGGATTATTATGAAATATATGGCTCTTTAGAATTAAATCCTGTCAATAAGGATTCGGATGATAACGGTATTGAGGATGGTGAAGAGGATTCAGATGAAGACGGTTTGATAAACCGCTTGGAACATAAGATAGGAACGGACATTTTTTCTGTAGATACTGATTTTGACGGACTGACAGATAAAGAGGAATATGTGGTATATAAAACCAATCCATGTGTTCCGGATACGGACGGAGATGGTGTATTTGACGGAACAGAAGTCGTGCAGAATACTAGCCCTCGTGCATATGGATATATATTTAATGTTACTGTTCAATCAAAAGAAATTGATACAGTTAAAGCATCAGTTAATGTGCTATTATCCGGCTCACAGGTAGAAACTCTTTCAGTGTCAAGATATAATAATGATTTCTTTTTTCCTGAGGATATGCCTGGATACCTTGGTGGGGCATATGATTTCAAGGTTAGTGGATCGTTCAGATCTGCAACGATAAGCTTTGAATTTGACAGTGAGCTTTTATCTGATCCAATGTTTGTGCCTGTAATATATTATTTTAATGAAGTTGAACAGGTTTTGGAACCACTAAAGACATCACTTGAAGGCAATGTTGCTTCAGCAAAGGTTGATCATTTTTCAAAATATATTTTGTTAAACAAAACCGCATATTTTGATTCTTTAGTTTTACGTGATGTATGGGAAGAGTCGGATTATTCTGGAATAGATGTTGTTTTCCTTATAAACAGTTCGTACACGGTAGGTGTAACCGATCCATATAATGAGAGAATTGCTGTGGCAAGCGGATTGATCGACAGTCTGCCTGGGAACAGTCGTGTCGCGTTGGCATCATATAATAGCTACGTTAATAAGATCATAGATCAATTGACATATGACAGAGATAAAGTTAAAAAGTATCTTTACTTTGCATCGTTCAGTTCATGGGCTGGTACTCCCTATACGGAAAGTGCCATCTTAGATATATATTCATATTTTGATAATTCTGATGACAGCAGATATAAAATGATAGTATTGCTTTCTGATGATTCGTGGCAAAACTTCAGAAATCCCTATTACCTGACAGTGATGGATGAGGCTCAAAAGAAGGATATAAAAATATATTCTGTTGGATTTGGCGAAATAGAAGATAATGATTTTACAAGAATGAAAGAATTTGCTCAATATACCGGTGGTTCTTTCTGCATGATTTCTGATGAAGAAAAATTAGAAAATCTTTTTAGCAATTTAAAAAGACGTATAGATGTCACAACAGATACTGATAATGATGGTATACCAGATTACTATGAAGATAACCTGGTTATGTTTAACGGTATGTCCTTAAAAACAGACAAGAATAATCCTGATAGTGATAATGATGGATTGTCTGATGGTCAGGAAGTAACAGGGCTCAGTATTAAATATTATGAGCATGATTCAAAGGTAAGAATATCAGGAGAAATCCTTACAAATCCGTTGGATGAAGATAGTGATCATGACGGTATTACAGACGAGGAAGAGCTTTTAATGGGTACTGATCCGTCTAAGGGCGATACTGATGAAGATGGATTAAACGACGGAACAGAGGAGGTAGAAGGTTTTGATCCTTTTAACGCTGATGTAGATGGTGATGGCAGAACAGATTTTATCGAGTATTGTGATGGAACAAGTCCATATTTATATGATGATAATTGGAGAGATTATCTTAATAAATTTCTATACGGTGCAGTATGTGGTGATTTTATAGATGAAACAGACAGTGTTGCAATCGTATGCGGTCAGATATTAGGCAGTTGTGTACCATTGATAGATATAAGAGATGTTGTAGGAAATCTGTATAATGAACATTATGGGATGGCAGGATTGAGTGCAATAGGGTTATTGCCTGATATAGGTGATGCGACAAAAGCAGTGGGAAAAACCGGTAGATTTATAGCATCAAATATAGATAATATACCCAAAGTAGTTGATGTTTTAGGCTTTACAGACAAATATCTTCCTGAAATTGCAGTTGCAATAGGAAAAAGTGATGAATTTGTTGATGTTGTCCGTAATATATCAAAAGCCGACAATTTAAGACTGACAAAAAAAGAGGCGCAACTTATCATTAAAACGGCAGAAAAAGCTGGTAAAGCTGATTTTGTACCCAAAATAAGTAACAGACTCGATATTAAATATGTTATAAAAATGTCTTATGACGCTTGGAATGACACACCTCTTAATCGTGGTAGATATATAGACGAATTAATTAATCAACATGAAATAGGAAAGGGGTTAGGGAAAAATTTTCCTGTTGTTGACAGGCTGTTGGATGAAGAACGTCTTTTAGTAAGTACAAAAAGCTTAAACACTTTGGCAAATAGTTATCAAAATCCAAATAAACTAGAAAAGGTTCTTAATCAATATGCCGAATCGCTAAAAGAATGTGAGGATAAATTGTTTAAGGATGGTGATATATTTGTTAGGGGAGGCAGAGAATTAAAAAGAACAGATTATGATAAAAAAGTTTTAGAAATAGTTTTGCCAGACGAGATCATATCTGAAAAGAATATCGCTGTATTCAATAAGTTTAAGGAAGATGTTGCAAAAACTGGAATGGAGGTGTGGTATGTTATCGCCAAATAAAAAAATACAACCATATCCACTGAGTATTCGAATATATAAAGGTGAAGGCAGATTGCTCTTTATTCCAGTAATAAAACACATATACGGATATTCAGTCACGGCCCCGGATTCTTTTTGCTTAAATGATTCAGAAAAAGAAACAGTCATAGGCAAAACAGTTATAGACGCATTGGAATATGTTGCTAATAGTCCTCGATCTTCGGCTACCCCGAAGGAAATAGATAATTATTTTTTAGGAAATTCAAGATATAAAAGTTTTCTGTCGTTTTGGAAAAACAATCATTTTGCACATGTTGATTATTATGAGGATGGCAAGGTTAAAATATGTTCACTTTCAAGGGCAAAAAGGCAAGGGATGTATGAAGATGTAATAAAACGAATAGAATTGAAAAATGTACAGAATACTGAAATAATTGGTTGTGCTGTGCTTGATGTGTTGAAGGCTTCTGAAGATTACTATATGAATTCGAAAAAAACAAACAAACCAAAGAGGATGGAGATAGAGTTACTTGATGGTTCAAAACTGACGTATATTGTCCCTTCTGAAAAAATATGGGAAGATAGTGAGGATTGTGGTGCTGCTGAAATATATCAGAGTTACAGTTATATCAAAAAAAGTGATGAAGATATAGCCGTTATGATGTTTAGTATAGCAGATGAACTGAATTGTGACATTACCGAACAAAATATTTTTAATGAATGGACAGATCATTACGGCAAAACGGTTTTTTTCGATTATAAAAAATCAGATAAAGAGTTGTTTGATGTCAGATCAGAATTCAGAAACAAGAAGATACATAAGATCTCATATTACAAGCAACAGTCGGATGATCTTATCTTAGAATGCAGTATAGAAGTATACAATCCAAACAAACGAAAAAAGACAGAGGAAAAATTACTTTCCGAATTTGAAGACTTTATCAATTCTATTGTTTATCAAGCCGACTGTTCTGCATGAATGATCATGGCTTTGGCACAGATTATAAATGATTCAAAACCACACAGGGAGGACAACGCTATGCCTATCGATCTTTCAGATCCTAAATATTACGAAAACAGAGAATTGAGCTGGATAAAGTTTAACCGCAGGGTCTTAAATGAGGCGGTTGATAAAAATGTGCCCCTGTTGGAGAAGCTGAAGTTTACAGCCATAACGTCATCAAATCTTGATGAGTTTTTTATGGTGAGGGTGGCATCCTTAAAGGACATGGAAAATGCCGGAGTAAAAAAAACAGATATTGCTGGTATGACTCCTTCACAGCAGTTAGCAGCGGTGGAGTTGGCTGTCCGTGAGATGGTGGACATCCAGTATTCGAATTTCAACAGATCCATCATTCCAATGTTAAAGAAAAACAATATTATCATTCACGGCGGTTATGAAGAGCTTACAGCAGAACAAAAAGAGGCGGCCGATGCATATTTTGATGAATTTGTGTTTCCTGTGCTGACACCAATGGCAGTGGACGCAAGCCGTCCCTTCCCGCTGATCAGAAACAGAACATTGAATATTGCTGCCATGGTCAAAAAGAACAAGCAGAGCAGCTTCGCCACAGTTCAGGTTCCGAATGGCCTTCCGCGTGCAGTTAAGCTTACGGCTAATGATGGAGTTTTTGAGTATATCCTGCTGGAGGATCTCATCATACACCATATGGACAGGCTTTTCCTGGGGCATGAGATACTGACAGTTTGTCCGTACCGTATCATGAGAGATGCGGATTTCGAGCTGGACGAGGATGAGGCAGCGGATCTTTTGCAGGAGATAGAGAAAAAGCTGAAAAAACGTCAGTGGGGCGAAGTCATAAGGCTTGAAGTGCGGGATGATATCGATAAATCCCTGCTGAAATACCTGAAAAAAGAGTTGAATATCACTGATGATGAGATATTCAGGCTGAACGGTCCCCTGGATCTCACCTTTCTGATGAAACTCTACGGTCTCGAGGGAAAGGATGAGCTGAGATATCCTTCACATACGCCTGCTGCCGTTCCGGAATTCAAAGAGGATGAGACCATATTCGACAGCATAAAGCGAAACGACATTTTCGTACATCACCCTTACCAGAGCTTTGATCCGGTGGTGCGCTTTATAAGGGATGCCTCGGTGGATCCCGATGTTCTGGCTATAAAACAGACTCTTTATCGTGTCAGCGGAAATTCACCCATCATAGCAGCGTTGGCCCACGCTGCAGAGTCGGGTAAGCAGGTGACAGTGCTGGTAGAGTTGAAAGCCAGATTTGACGAGGAGAATAACATCGTCTGGGCCAGAAAGCTTGAGCAGGCAGGCTGTCATGTAATATACGGTCTTGTGGGCTTAAAGACCCATTCAAAGATCGCCCTTGTGGTCCGCCGCGAGGAGGAGGGCATAGTGCGTTATGTCCATCTCGGCACAGGCAATTACAACGATTCAACAGCAAAGCTTTACACCGACTGTGGAATATTCACCTGCAATGAAGCCATAGGAGAGGATGCTACGGCTGTATTCAATATGTTGAGCGGATATTGTGAGCCTGCAAGCTGGAATCACCTGATAGTGGCACCCCTCTGGCTTCGCAAGAAGTTTATAAGCCTGATAAAACGGGAGACAAAGCATGCTCTTGAAGGAAAGAAAGCCTATATTAAGGCAAAGATGAATTCTCTCTGTGACAAGGAGATCATAGAAGCCTTATATGAAGCATCCAACGCAGGCGTTCAGATTGATCTTGTTGTCAGGGGAATATGCTGTCTTCGCGCAGGACTTCCGGGAGTTTCCGAGAATATCAGAGTCAGGTCCATAGTGGGCTTTTTCCTGGAACATTCCCGAATCTTCATATTCGGAAATAACGGTCGTGAAGAGATCTACATGGGCTCAGCCGACTGGATGCCCAGAAACCTTGACAAGAGAGTGGAGATAGTATTCCCTGTATTAAATGATGATCTGAAGGAAAAAGTCACTCATATCATAGATGTCGAGCTTCAGGACAACAAGGGCGCTTATATTTTGGGAAGCGACGGTGAATATACAAAAGTAAGCCGTGGCCGAAAACCGTTGATCGGCAGCCAGAGAATCTTTGCCGATGAGGCGGAAGAACTGGCCAGACCAAAGAAAAACAGAAAGAACACCAGGGTGTTTACTCCGGTTTCTTCAAAATAGAGGTATAAAATGTCAAAAATGTTATTATCGGATCTGGACGGAACACTCTTGTGCGACGACAAATCCATCTCCGAAGAAAATAAAAGAGCAATAGCCGCGATGATCGAAAAAGGTCATTACTTTGTCATCGCCACGGGACGCCCTTTCTACGCCGCATCCGATATTGTAAAGGAGCTGGGGCTGAACCGCCCCGGAGGATATGTACTGTCTTATAACGGCGGACTCATCACCGACATGCATACAGGCCGGAATATATATGAGAGGACACTGGATTTCGGCATTGTGGAGGAATTGTTTAAGGTAGCTGAGAAAGAGGGCGTATATATCCACACCTACCACGATCACAAGATATACTGTATGACAGGCGGAGAGGAAGCAGTTCATTATGCAGCCGTATCACATCCGGTGATCGTGCCAACGGGAGTTAATATTTTATCATATCTTCCTTCGGAGCCCTGCAAGTGCCTTGCCATTGATCTTCATGACAGACAGAAGTTGGAGTATTTTGCAGAGAAATACGGGCGTATCTACAAAGGCGTTCTGGATTTCTTTTTCTCGGGTCCCGATTACCTGGAGATAATGCCCCACGGAGAAAACAAAGGTGCTGCCTTAAAGCGCTTAGCGGGACATCTCCATGTTTTTGAGGAGGATACCATAGCTGTAGGTGATGAGGAAAACGACATCACCATGATAAAAGAAGCTGCTTTGGGATGCGCCATGAAAAACGGCCTTGACTCGGTAAAGGCCGTGTCCGATTATGTGACGGAGAATGACAACAATCACAGCGCCATAGCTGAGATAATTAACAGATATATCTTGTTATAACCTTAATATATATGTCTTAATAACTAAAATGTATACCTGTGTGAAACATTGTGTTTGCATTTCTGATATGTTTGGGTTAGAATGTGGAAAGTGTTGTTACAAGAGATGTGACCAATAGTCTCAATATACAGGAGACTAATATATACAAAAGGAGATCAGAATATGAGTAAGATGACTCACCTTGATGAGCTTGAAGCCGAAGCTATCTACATTATGCGTGAAGTAGCCGCAGAGTGCGAAAAACCCGTAATGCTGTATTCCATCGGCAAGGACAGCTCCGTAATGCTGCACCTTGCTTTGAAGGCATTTGCACCGGAAAAGCCGCCGTTCCCGTTTTTACATGTGGATACCACATGGAAATTCCATGAGATGATAGAGTTCAGGGATCACGTTGCCGAAAAATACGGCCTTGAAATGCTGGTATACACCAATGAAGAGGGCAGAGCCGCAGGTATCAACCCCTTCGATCACGGTTCTGCATATACCGATATCATGAAGACCCAGGCCTTAAAGCAGGCATTGGATAAATATCAGTTTACCGCAGCCTTCGGTGGCGGAAGACGAGACGAGGAGAAATCCAGAGCCAAGGAGAGGATCTTCTCTTTCCGTAACTCTGCCCATGCCTGGGATCCCAAGAACCAGAGACCGGAGATGTGGAAGCTTTTCAACACAAAGCTTTTCAAGGGCGAGGAAGTTCGTGTATTCCCGCTTTCCAATTGGACTGAGAAGGATATCTGGATGTATATAAGACGTGAGAATATCGAGATACCGTCTTTGTATTTTGCAAAAGAAAGACCTGTTGTTTACCGTGACGGAAACATCATCATGGTGGATGATGACAGGATGAGACTGAATCCGGGTGAGGAGGTTGTCACCAAGAAGGTTCGTTTCAGAACTTTAGGATGCTACCCGCTGACAGGCGGTGTTGAGTCTGACGCAGAGACTCTCGACGAGATCATCGAAGAGACACTGTTAGCAGTATCCAGTGAACGTACAAGCAGAGTTATCGACAATGAGGCTGCCGGTTCCATGGAGCGCCGTAAACGCGAGGGATATTTCTAGGATATATCCCACTAATATTATGATGATCATGACTATGGAGCAGATACCCTTCGAGCCTGTGTTACAGACGAGATTACGGTATCGGCATCCGACAGGATATAGATTAAGTCGGATATTACCAGCAGCAATAATAGGAGAGAAAAGATGGAATTATTGAAATTTATCACATGCGGCAGTGTTGATGACGGAAAATCCACACTGATCGGACATATTTTATATGATTCTAAGCTTCTGTACGCTGACCAGGAAAAGGCGCTGGAGCTTGATTCAAAGGTAGGAAGCCGTGAGGGTAAGATAGACTATTCACTTTTGCTGGATGGCCTCATGGCTGAGCGTGAGCAGGGCATCACAATTGATGTGGCTTACAGATATTTTACCACTGATAACAGATCTTTTATCGTGGCTGACACTCCGGGACATGAGGAATATACCCGTAACATGGCGGTAGGAGCTTCCTTCGCCGATCTTGCGGTGATCCTCATTGATGCAAAGCAGGGCGTTCTGATCCAGACCAAGCGTCACGCCAGGATCTGTAACCTCATGGGTATCAGATACTTTGTGTTTGCGGTCAATAAGATGGATCTTGTGGATTACAAGAAAGAAAGATTTGAGGAGATCGTCGCACAGGTCAATGCACTGTCATCAGAGCTCAAGCTTGAGAATACCGTTATCATACCGGTATCTGCTACCGAAG
>JAEEGL014346182.1_pt1 | contig 13963 bp, 10 predicted proteins | sample 9134231 | NCBI WGS metagenome assembly JAEEGL01 (sample SAMN16246548, study PRJNA631951) | gut metagenome | biome: gut microbiome; feature: rumen; material: fiber-attached | host: Bos | place: Iran: Karaj | collected 2018-10
GGGTGGACTACCGATAAGATCGCAGAAGCCAGAGCACTGAATCATCAGGACTGGTTCGAGACCTATGGTCTGTCTATTTCTTCGATCAACCTGACCAGCCAGCTGACGGAAGAGGAGATCCAGGAGTATCTCAATACCTTGCCGGAGGATGTTTCTGACGCAAGAAAGGCTGTTGTCGATTTCGCGCTGCATTCCGTCGGCAAAGTGCCGTACTACTGGGGCGGCAAGCCCAATGGTCCCGGATATGAAGGGAATAATTTCTATTCACTGATCGGTGCGGACTATCATGGACGCATTCTTCGCGGTCTTGACTGTTCCGGCTGGGTGAACTGGGTATACTGGTCCGCCACAGGCAGCAGTCTGGCGGGCGAAAGCACAGGATCCCTGATCGGATGCGGCAGACGTATTTCCCGTTCCGCACTGCGGCCGGGCGATATCATTATCCGTACAGGAGCTGACTCACATGTTGTCATGTTCCTGGGATGGGTAGGAAACGGCAATTTCATCGGTATACATGAGACCGGCGGCGTAAAAAATAATGTCGTTGTTGGTGAAATGACAGCCAGCTGGCCGTATTACCGGTCCCTGCTGGACTGATCCGTCATAAAGTGACAGGAGCCCGGCATGAACGAGGAAAAGGCTAAACACAGATTTTCACTGGCTGCCAAATTGAATCTGGTGACCATAATTATGATCCTGGCGGTATCGGCAGGCCTTTTGTTCATCAGCTATTTTATTCAGGCAAAGCGTGTTTCCGATCACTATTACGAGCATTCACAGGAAGTCGCCGTGAATGCAGCCGGTCTGATCGAAGGCCGTATGGCACGGCATATGAAAGAATGTGTCGATACCGAGGAGTTTGCCCGGGTCAGGGAAAAAGCGGTCAGTTCAGGAGATGAATCACTGATCATTGACTGGATGAAACAAAAGCCCGGTTATCTGGTCAATGAATCCGTTTTCCGGGTGATGCTGGAAGACCCGTCCTATGACGAATTCAAGCGCATTTTGTATTCCCTGTATGCTGATTATGATAATATGTGTGATTATCTTTCGCTGATCATGAATGACAGCGAGATCACGTATGCCTATCTGCAGTATATTAAGGATGGCGTATTCTATACTCTGGCAGACCCTGATCTTGGGCCTCTGGGCGTCGGTAAGCCGGACGAAGACAACCCTGAATTCGCGGCTTATATGGATCACTATATGAGCATTCCTCCGACAGTCTACAACTGCAGCTATGGGTGGCTCTGTACCTCTTATGAGCCGGTGATCGACCCGGTGAGCGGTCTGCCTTGTGCTACGGCGGGTGTCGATATCGGTATGGACAAGATCACGCACGAACGGCACGAGTTCCTCGTCAACAGTATCGTCCTCGTCATGCTGCTGACCGCTGTCGCCATTCTTATCAATCTCTATCTTATCCGGCGCATCGCAGTGAAGCCCCTGCGCCTGCTCACTGACGCAACCTGCGGCTTCGCGGAGGGCGATCAGGGGTATTCCCTGGAAGATGTGATCGAAGTCGACATCCATTCCAATGATGAGATCAGCGATCTCTATCATGAGATCCGCAGTATGCAGACCCGTATGGTACGTTATACGGATGAAATGTCCGTACTCACCTCCGAGAAGGCCCGAGTAAGCACGGAACTGCAGCTGGCTGCAAGGATACAGCACGGTATGCTGCAGACTACATTTCCCGTGTTCCCGGATCGCGATGAGTTCGAGCTTTATGCCTCTATGGATCCTGCGAGGGAAGTGGGCGGCGATTTTTATGATTTCTACCTTCTGGATGAGGATCATCTGGCGCTTACGATCGCGGACGTTTCCGGGAAAGGCATACCGGGTGCCCTGTACATGATGTCTTCCATGATCCTCCTGCGTACCGTGGCCAGAAAAGGCGGCACGCCTGCTGAGATCCTGCAGGAAGTCAACAACCAGCTGACAAGAAACAGTAAAGTCGAGGCGTTTGTCACGGTGTGGTTCGCGATCCTTGATATCCGGACCGGTGTGGTGACCTGTGCCAATGCCGGACATGAATATCCGGTCTATTCAGGTCCGGACGGATATGCCCTGCTCGAAGACAAGCACGGCCTTGTGATCGGCGGTATGGAAGGCACACGGTATACAGATTATGAGATCAGGCTTACGCCCGGAGATATCCTGTTTGTGTATACAGACGGTGTCCCCGAGGCAAGCAACAGCACCCAGGAGTTTTACAGTACTGACCGGATGATGAAAGCGCTCAACACAGCACGTCCGGATGCACCGCAGAAGGTGCTGGAGACCGTGCGGAAAAGCGTGGATGAGTTCACCATGGGTGCGGAACAGTTCGATGATCTCACCATGCTTTGTATAAAGTATAAAGGAAACGTCTGAACGGATGTGGTGAATGTCCCGCAGACATGTAAAATAGTATTGGAAACCTGTAAAACCAGCGAACGCTTTTGATATCAAGGAGGAATCTGCCATGACCAGACATTTCAGACTGCTTCTTACTTTTGCTGTTGCGGCGGCACTGCTGTTTACGGCATGTACAGGGAACCAGCCGGAACCGGCGGCAACGTCCCCGGCGGAGACGACAGCCGGAGATCAGGTGGAGAGCTCCGCTGCTGAAAGCACGGCGGCTGTCATTGCGGAAACCATGGAAACTTCTGTCCCCGAGAGTACTGAGGCGGCACCCGCGGAATCGACAGCAGCTGCGGAAACAGAGCCGGCTCTGATCGAGGCGCCTTCTGTCAGTGCGGAAGAGTTTCCTGTCACCGACGGGTCTACGGCAACGCTCCCCTTAAGCTGGATGCTGTATCGCCTTTGCACCGGTGAAGATCAGCAGGCTGCCGAAGAGGCGATGCATTTTACAAAGACCAACAATGCCTATCTTCGTCTTATGGACGGGGACGCAGACCTTGTGATAGCCTACGAACCGGGTCCCAATGCCAAAGCCGATCCGCGCTATGGGGATATCGTGATGGAGCCGATCGGGCTTGACGCTCTGATCTTCATCTGCAATACCGCAAACAGCGTGGAGTCGCTTACATCAGAGGAGATACGGGATATTTATACCGACAGGATCACGAACTGGAAGGAGGTAGGCGGCGCGGACAGCGAGATCATCGCGTTCCAGCGCGAGGTCAATTCCGGATCCCAGACCCTGATGGAAAACCTTATGATGAAGGGCACCCCGATGGCACCGGCACCGGTGGAGTTCCGTCCTTCGGAGATGGGCGATCTGATCGAGAGCGTGGCCCGTTATGCCAATACCGGCAATGCTCTGGGCTACTCTGTATATTTCTATGCAAAGAACATGTACGCGAAGCCGAATCTTCGCTTCATGGCGGTAGACGGCATTATGCCTTCCAACGATACGATCCGCAGCGGAGAGTACGCCTATACCAACCCCTTTTATGCAGCGATCCGAAAGGATGAGCCGAAAGACTCCCGGGCTTATGAGCTCTTTACCTGGCTGACGACGGATGACGGACAGTCACTTGTTGAGGCGATGGACTATGTAAGCATGGAAAAAGGCTCCAAGAAGCTTCCCGACGAACTGATCGGCAAGACATCCCTGCTGCCTTCGGGCCTGGAGGACAACACTCACCGGCTGGCGGTGAACGGCCGGTCCTATGACGGAAATGCCGGTGTCGTACTCTTTGGCACTGACGGACAGTTCCTGCGCCGTATGGATGACATCCGGATCCGGGATGATGATGAATATGCCTTGATCCGCGGAAGTGTTTTCCCGGCATCCCTTCCGCTTTACGCAAAACCAAGGAGCGCAGAAGGAGAGGGAACTGACGGGAGCCCGTGGACCAAAGAGGCGATGGAGGAGTATTTCAGCGAATATTATACGCAGAATATCCCCATCGGCCTGTATGATGCAGATGCTGAAAAATGGGCCGTGGAGCCCTGTTACGATTACTGTTACACAGAGTGCACGGATAAAGACCAGGTGATCTTCTATATGGGTAACTGGTGGTCGTATGACAGCTATGACGAAAACGGCAACTATGTCTATGTAGAGGATCCCGAGGCGACCGTATACCTGTATGACGGAAACGGAAATCTTCTGGAAACACGTGTGGTCAGGAACTGGGAAGAGCTTGACGAGATGACCTCGAATACACTTCTGCAGCACCACGGTGATGTAAGCTATTACGAGGATACCAGCGAGACCGTATATAACCTTGGCGGCAGCACGCGTCTGATCCAGTGCTATGCTGACGGGCAAGAGCGAACCGTTCTGGAGATCGGCGGACGGGTCGCGGCTGCCGGTACCGGCGGGTATGTATTGCCGTATATGTCCGACTTTACCTTTGAGGATAAAGTTCCTGCCGGTTGGTCCATCGTTCATCTTTACGATATGGGCAACGACGAGAACGGAGATTATTATTACCACGAAAAAGGGCAGTATGTGATCAACGCTGACGGAAAGCTGGCGTATGTACTCAAAGCCAGAGACAATGAAACCATTGACATCGTGGACAAGTATTTCCTTGTCGTTTCCAACTATGACTCGGGAAAGCACAGTCTGATCGATTACGCAGGCAATGAGATCACATCCTGGATCACCCCGGAAGATTATGAGTATGCGGACTGGTGGAGCTGAGGAGATCCTGATGCAGATGAAGCTCCGGACGGCAGATACTTCGCCTGAAAAGATTTTTCCAAGCCCGGGACAGATACGTCTGATCGCTTTGGATCTGGACGGTACGCTGTTGACTTCCGATAAGAGACTGACACAAAGAAACCGCGAAGCGCTTTCAGCTGCAGCTGCCGCAGGCATTGAGATCGTGCCGGCCACAGGACGTTTTTACAGCGGCATGCCGGAAGAAGTGCGCGCCCTGGATCACGTCAGATATTGTATCCTGATCAATGGCGCTCTCGTTATTGACAGCATCACCGGTGAAAAGATCTATACCGCTGAGATCGACACACAGGACGCACTGGCATTTTTTGAGTATCTGGATGATCTTCCGGTCATCTATGACTGTTATATCGACAGTTGGGGATATATGACCGGTTCCATGCAGGAAAAGGCGGGAGAGTATATATCCAATATTCACTCTCTTAAGATGGTAAGAGAGCTGCGCAAGCCAGTACCCGAGCTGAAACGGTATATTCTGGAGGGCGGATACCGGCCTCAGAAACTGCAGCTGTTCACCAGGAATGACGTTCCGTACAGAGACTATCTGCTGCGCGAACTTGCAGAGAGATTTCCGGATTTTTCTGTCACTTCGTCACTCCCCAACAATATTGAGGTCAACAGCAGTGCGGCAGATAAAGGCCTTGCGCTGAAAGCTCTTGCAGATCACCTCGGTATTTCCCGTTCCGGTCTAATGGCGTTTGGTGACAGCCTGAATGACATTCCCATGCTTCGCGCAGCGGCCTGGGGCGTTGCCATGGGAAATGCGCATCCGGCAGCCACGGAAGCTGCTGTTTTGCAGACAGCAAGCTGCGATGAGGACGGTGTAGCGGTAATAGTAGAAGAGCTGTTGAAGATAGTTTAGCAGACGATAGATCGGACAAAGATCGACGGAATAATAGTAAAAGCGGATGCCCGGAGTGAAAAGGGTCACTTCAGGCATCCGCTTTAGTACTATATCTAGTCGGACAGATCACATACCGATCAGCCTTTGCGTCCGACTGCGCGCTTTGCAGCTGCGGCAATATCTTCAGCTGTCAAATGGTAAGCTTCTTTCAGATAAGCCAGCGGGCCGACCTGACCGAAACGGTCCTGTACGCCTACCATTTCGATGGGGGTGAAGCAGGTGCCCCTGGTCGTGATGACTTCTGCCACGGCAGAACCGAGACCGTTGATGATATTATGGTTCTCGGCCGTGACGATCGCGCCGGTCTCCGAAGCGGCAGCAAGTATCGCGTCAGCATCGATGGGTTTGATAGTGAACATATCCAGGATCCGCGCTTCAATACCTTCTGCAGACAGTACGTCGGCTGCTTTGAGGACTTCCGGCATCATTACGGCACCGGCCGTGATGATCGTGAGGTCACCGCCTTCCCGGAGCAGATTTGCCTTTCCGATCTCGAAAGTGGAGCCTTCTTCATAGACGCGGAGCGCATTTTTCCGGAAGAGCCGGATATAGAACATGCCGTATCGGTCCGCTACCTGGTCAATGATGTTTCCAAGCATAACGGGATCGGTAGGCTCGATGACAGTCATATTCGGAAAGGCACGGAAGATCGCCACGTCCTCAAAGGGCATGTGGGTGCCGCCGTTCAGCTGGGCGGAGACACCGGGGTCTGTTCCTACGATCCGGACATTGGAACCCGCATACGCACCGCTGATAAAAGCCTGATCTGTGGCACGGCGGGAGACAAAAGCCGCAAAAGAATGAGCGAAAGGTTTCCGGCCCATCAGAGAAAGCCCGGCTGCGACACTGATCATATTGGCTTCCTGAATGCCGCAGTTGATCAGCTGTTTCGGGTACTTTTCATAGATTTCTTTCATTGCCGGGGCACCGAGAAGAGATCCGCCGAGATCGGACTCCAGTTCCATTACTGCAGGATCTTTCGCCATCAGGGCTTTGATATGGTCGACATAGACGGAGGTCATGGTCACATCTGCTGTCGTTTTGTTCTCCAGTACTTTATATGACATGGTATATCCTCCTTCTTATTTCTCAGTCAGAGCAGCCCTGGCATCGTCGAGTTCCTTCTGGCACTGTTCGACCAGTTCGGGCGTAAAGTTTACATGGTGGCAGGCGTTCGGCTTCGTAAAGGAAACACCATAACCCTTGATGGTATTGCAGACGATCACGTGCGGACGGCCGGTGTGGTCTGCCTTGGCGGCATCGACAGCCGTTTTGATCGCCTCAACGTCATGACCGTCGATCTCCGCGGTATGCCATCCGAATGCGTGGAATTTATCCACGTAATCACCCATGTCGCAGATATCCCGGGTCCATCCGTCCAGCTGCGCTTTGTTGTAGTCCACAAAGAGGATCAGGTTGTCAAGCTTCTGCTGCGCTGCAAAGAGGACTGCTTCCCAGATCTGGCCTTCCTGGGATTCGCCGTCGCCGATGATGCAGTACACGGTACGGCCGTCCTCATCGAGGTGCGCGGCCAGCGCCATGCCGCAGGCAGCGGAAAAACCCTGTCCGAGGGAACCTGTTGTCATCTCAATGCCCGGAACATGCAGGCGGTCACAGTGGCTGGGAAGCTCGGTGCCGCCGCGGTTTAAGGTATCCAGGCGCTCCATGGGAATGAACCCCTTCAGCGCCAGGGCGCCGTACAGGCAGGGGCCTGCGTGGCCTTTAGAACAGATCAGGATGTCACGATCCTTCATTTTCGGATCCGCGGGATCATATTTCATTTCGCTGCCGTACAGTACAGCCACGATATCCGCAATCGAGAGATTGCCGCCGAGATGGCCGGCTCCCAGGGAACCCATCTCACGGATGATCTGCTTGCGGATGTCAATGGCGAACTGCTGCAAACGGATTTTTTCTTCTGCATTCATTCGAATCATACCTCCGGATATGTGTAATACAACGGAACATTTACAGAACTCATTATACCACAATGCGGACCGACGGGGAGCAATATCCTTTGCCTTGCCCGTATTAATTTGTATCAATTTCGGAAATTTCGAGCTATACTTATAAAGTAAGAAGAAGTTCGCGTATCATCAGCATTTTTGGCAGCATCAGGAGAGGGACCGTATGAAGACCGGCATCGTTGTAATAGGAGCAACCTTTGTTGATATCAAGGGATATCCCCTGAGCCAGTATATCCCCGCGGGACGTAATTCAGGCAGGGTAGTGCAGGTGCATGGCGGCGTCTGCCGCAATATCGCCGAGGATATTGCGAATGTGGAACTGCGTCCCACACTGGTAACGGTTGTTGATCAGAGCGGAATCAGTACCGACGTCATCGAGAAGCTCCAGAAGCACCAGTGCAACACCGACTATATACGCCGTACGGAGGACGGTCTCGGGACCTGGCTGGCTGTCTTTGACAACAGCGGGGATGTGGTCGCATCCATTTCTAAGCGGCCGGATCTCGGTGAGATCGGCAATATCCTGGATGAAAAAGGAGATGAGATCTTTGCGGGGGCCGACAGCATCGCGGTGGAGTTCGATATCGAGACCCCGATCCTGAAAAGGGTCCTCACGCTTGCCGAAAAATATGGCAAGGAGGTATACGCACCTGTCTCCAATATGAGCATCGCCGTGGAACGAAGGGATCTGCTGAAACGGATCGACTGCATCGTATGCAACGTACAGGAAGCAGGGATCCTGTTTTCGGAAGACTATGAACACATGGAACCGGAGGAACTGAAGGAGAAGATCCTGCGGCGCATCCGCCAGGCACAGATCCCCCGCATGGTGGTGACCATGGGCGCCAAAGGCGCGGTCTACGCAGAGACCGGAGGAAGCACAGAAGAGATACCTGCCGGCACGGAAGGCGGCAGCTGCGGCTTTTGTCCGCCGATGAAAGTAGATGTGAATGATACGACCGGCTGCGGCGACGCATTCTTTTCGGGCGTGGCGATCGGACTCACCTACGGAAAGACCCTCGGGGAGGCCTGCGCCATCGGCACACGGCTGGCGGCTTCTGTCATTGTCACGGACGAAAATGTCTGTCCTCGCTTTATGCCGGCGGAATTTGACATTGAAATAACAGATTCACATATATCAAGTTATACTATATAATGAACCCATGAAGATAGGAATCGTGGCGGACAGCCACTGCAGCATCACCCCCGAAGAAGCGAAACGCCTCGGCGTCATTCTTCTGAATATGCCGTTCTGCATAGACGGCAGGGATTACCATGAGAATATCGACATTAGCAGGGAAGCATTTTTGAAAATGCTTTCTTTGGGTGTCACGCTTTCGACATCCCAGCCCTCGCCTGAGACAGTCATGTCCGTCTGGAACAGGGCGCTGGAAGAGTATGACCAGATCCTTTACATGCCGATCAGCAGCGGACTGAGCAGTTCCTGCGCAAACGCGGCGGTCCTTGCGGGAGAGGAACCATACAGGGACCGTGTATTTGTTGTAGATAACGGCAGGGTATCGACACCGATGCACTGCACCATCCTCGATGCGCTCCGTATGATCGAATTGGGATGGGATGCGCCAAGGATCCGGGCAAAACTGGAAGAGTACCGTGACCGGGAGATCATCTACCTGGCTGTGGATACGCTTGAGTATCTGAAGCGCGGCGGAAGGATCAGTTCTTTCACCGCGATGGCCGGTACCCTCCTCCAGATCAAGCCGATCCTTAAGCTCGATACCGGGCTGCTGGTCCCGCACCGCAACGCCCATGGTATGCAGAGGGCACGGTTGATGATGATCGAAATGATAAAGAACGATCTGCAGACGCGTTTCCGGGAGCATTACGAGAAGGGCGCGTATCATCTGATGACGGCTACCAGCGCCGATCCTGAAGGAAATCAAAACTGGATCCGGCAGGTACAGGAGGCTTTTCCCGGTGTTCCTATCCTGAGTGATTATCTGTCCCTCGGAGTCTGCTGCCACAGCGGGCCGGGTGCGCTCGGCATTGGAGTATCCTGCAAACCGGTCTGACATCAAAACACTATGAATGTAGAGTTTGAGTTTCTCTCGGAAGAACCCCTTGAAAATGTTGTGACCTGTATGAATTACCGCATGGATAAGGCGGTCTTTTTCGGGTTTCACGAAATCGTCGAACGACGGAAGGCATCAACGGAAGCATTTCTCAAAGACTACTGCGGCGTACAGCGCGTAGTGTTCCATACCCTGTCCCGCGGAAAGCTGGATTCCACGCTGGATATGATGCGCAAAGCCATTGAGCTGGAACTCGGTCAGAAGAACAACCTGTTCTTTGATATCACTGGTGGTCAGAGTGTGATCCTCGTCGCTTTCGGTATGCTGGCAAGAGAATTCCGCCTGCCGGTCCATTTTTATGACATTGAGACAAACAAGCTGACGGAACTGGAAACAGGAGCGGGAAAACGGATGTCGGAGCTTGCTCCGGAGAGCGGTTTCCGGCTGGACCTCGACAAATATATACGACTGCAGGGCGGGATCATCAACTATACGCTCCAGAAGGATCTGAAGGGACAGGCAGCCGAAGAAAACGCGGAAGACCTCGGAAAGCTGTGGGAGATCGCCGAGCGGCACCATACCCACTGGAACGCGTTTTCTGAGTTTCTCCGCAACAATATGGTGCCGGACGATCATCTGATGGTCCACAAAAGGGCCGTCGGTGTTCTTGAAGCGCTGTACGCGTCTACTTCCGGAGTCAATTCCCTTCACCGGCTTCAGGTCATTCTGGAGGACCTGGCAGATGCCGGCATTATCACCGGACTGCAGTATGACGATGATATCTATGAGTTTTCCTTCAAAAACGAGATCCTGAAGGACTGCATCTGGGACAGCGGGAGCATCCTGGAGCTCCATATTTATGAGCTTGAGAAGAAGAACAGCGATGACTGCCGGGTCGGCGTGCATCTTGACTGGGATGGCGTGATCCAGGGGCCGGTCGGTATCGATGTACAGAATGAGATCGATGTTCTGAAGCTGGAGGGCAATATCCCGACCTTTATTTCCTGCAAGAGCGGGAACCTGAACGCGACGCAGACTTTGAGGGCACTCTATGAGCTGCAGACCATCGCAGACCGCTTCGGCGGGAAATACGCAAAGAAGGTACTTGTGGTCCAGCAGGATATCGGCAAAGCCTACATGTTCCGTTCGAAAGAAATGGAAATTGAGGTCATCAGGATCTGACAGCAAAATCAACGGAAAAGACACCTGTTTTTATGTGATCAGAGAGGAATGTTATTTATGAAGTTCAAGAGATTTGCCGGCTTCGGGCTGGCTCTGGTCATGGCAATTTCCTGTATTGGTTATGGCAATGCTGCCCTTGCCGCAGAGACTGCCGACAGCATTTCGAGGATGTCGGAAGAAGCGGCTGCAGCGCTTTCCGCTTCGGGGGAAGAAGAGAAAGAAGGAATTAACGGCACCGAAGCAGAGGAAGTATATACGCTTTCCAATGCTGCGTCCGGAGAGGAAGAGATCCGTCCGGAAGATATTTCCGTCACCTGGGAGGACAGTCATGTCTACCTGGACCTGACACTCGGAAGGTATCATACGATACGGACTTATGGTGTGAAAGGCTACCGGGACGTTCCGTTTATTTCCGCGTCGGATTATCTGGACATCCTCTGTGAAGGCAAAGATCGGGTCAGTGTGGAAGACGGGATCATGAAGATCACCATGAACGGCACGGAAGCGGTGATCGACCCGGCGGCGGATACGATCCGTATTGAAAACCCCGCAAGGTTCCGTTCGATCGGCGGTGAGATCGACGGCGCGATCCTTGATAACAATGAATTTGACATGATCACCGCGTCGGTCAAGAATAAGTCCACGCAGGAAAAGACCAAGCCGTTTACGGTCTCCCTGAAAGAGTACCACATGCCCGTGGTCCTGTATGAAGACACGGTACTGATGCCATTCCTGGCGCTGCAGAATACCTTTGGCAGCGTCTGCATGAGCACAGTCCTGGCATACAACGGAAAGGATTACTTCAATGCTGTCAGCGCCCAGGCCTTTGCCGGGGAAGAAGGGCATGAAGCATCCAAGGACAGCCCCTATATGAAAGCGATCTTTTCCGGACCGTTCAGCAAAAAAAAGAAGACCACGAAGGCTTACGCGGAATATGGTTACTATTCGGTCTGTCTGCTGCTTGACCTTACGTTCGGTCACAAAGCAGAGAAAAATATCACGACATTCGATGAGTATTTTACGAGAATAAACGCGAAGCCGTCGATGTGCTCCACCATTCCGTCTTCGGCCATGACAGCAGAGTTTCTGCTTTTTAATTATCTGTTCGATTCCGGGCATGACTCGATGATCAGCGCAACGACCGTTTTTGTTGATTCGGTGCCTTCCGATATTTCCGATGTCAAGGAGATCGCCGATGATATCAGGCAGTCTGAAGAAGGAAAAGAACTATTCGGACAGGAAGCGCCCCAGACGGAAGAAGATAAACAGGATGTGACAAACGCTATCGTGGGCGCTCTTCTGGAAAAGGGCCTGAAAATACCCGAGATCGCACCGCTGATCGTCTGGGGACTTTCTCTGAAGAGAGTAAAGCCGAAAGATTACGGCAGCGAGCGGCTGGATTATGCGGACGATACCGCTGTGATCTATTTCGATGCGTTTAATTATGACCAGCACAGGGATCCTTCCTACTATCTGGATCCGATCAATGAAGAAGACAAGGCAAAGAGCACTTTCGCATTTTTCCATGAATGCTTTGAGGATATCAAAAAGCATGAAGAAGTGAAAAATGTCGTCATCAACATTTCCGACAATGGAGGAGGCAGCGCTGCTGCCCTGATCGCAGTCCTCGGTTTCCTTTCCGAAGACGGCGAGGTAAAGATCACGGACATGGATATGATGGCAGAAAATTACAGGGAAGAATGCTATCATGTCGATACCAATCTGGACGGGATCGCGGATGACAAGGACGGGTTCGGCGGTCTATATGATTTCTACATCATGTGCAGCGGCAGTGCCTATTCCTGCGGAAACGCGCTTCCGTACTTTGCCCAGAAGGAAGGACTGGCAAAGATCATCGGAACCCGTCCGGGAGGCGGAGACTGCGTTCTCGGTTCCTTTGTTGACGCTTATGGACGCTGTGCCTTTTATTCCGGCATGCTCAAGCTCGGAACAAAGGAAGGCGGTGTCTTTACGTCCAATGAAAAAGCGACTGTCCCAGATCTGAACATGATGGTTTCATTCATGGACGCAGGGCAGGTCCCGTGGTTCGATCCGGCGGGTATCGCGGATGCTGTACACCAGTACCAGAACGGTGTGACGGAGATCAGATACGACGATGATAAAAGGGGTGAACAGCTTTCGGAACTGCTGAAGAGGCTTCTTGAGAGGATAGGAAAAAATGAAGAGTGATCTTGAATCCATCCGCAGCAGGCGCAGCGTACGTACCTTTGACGGGAGCCCGCTTCATCCGGAGGACGCGCAGAAAGTGATGGATTTTGCGGGAAACGCCGATAATCCATACGGGATCCCGGTGACCTGGAAGCTGCTCGACGCAAAAGAAGACGGGCTTAAGTGCCCTGTGATCACCGGCACGGATACTTTTATCGCAGGGAAAATGCGCGTCGTGCCCCATGCGGAAGAAGCTTTCGGGTATGCTTTTGAGAGGATCGTGCTATATGCCGAATCATTGGGACTCGGGACGACATGGATCGCGGGGACCATGGACCGGAATGCTTTTGAAAAGGCGATGGATCTTGAAGAAGGCGAGGTAATGCCCTGCGTCAGTCCTCTCGGGTATCCTGCAAAGAAGATGTCTTTGCGGGAGATACTAATGCGAAAAGGCGTCAGAGCGGACAGCAGGATCGATTTTGGAAAGCTTTTTTTTGACGGAGACTTCGGCAAGCCGCTTACGGAAGAAAAAGCCGGCGCGCTAAAAGATGCTTTCGAAGCTGTAAGGCTGGCACCTTCTGCTGTTAACAAGCAGCCCTGGCGTGCTGTCCTTTGTGAAAACAAAGTGCATTTTTATGAATATCCCACACCGGGCTACGTTACGGAATCCGGATGGGACCTGCAGAAGATCGATATGGGCATAGCGCTCTGCCATTTTGTGCTGGGAGCACGAGGGTGCGGGATCGAAACTGTCTTTGATCAGGCTGATCCCGGTATCCCGACAGGAAACGGTCTGCAGTACATAGCTTCCTATACCTTCGGAAGCTGATAGTGAACAATGACCTTTCGGATCTTACAGGGCCTGACCTTCGCGTCAGGCTTTTTTGATGCAGAAAACAGCAGTATTTTTCAGTCGTTATTCTCCTGATGACGGAAGCCTCGGGAATTGATATAATGGAGTTTATGATGGATACAGGAACACAGAAACAACGCAAGAGTACATATATTGAGCCAGCGGCCTGCTTTGCTCCGGATCTCCCGATCATGGTCGTCGGTGGGATCA